>ENA-ORBV01004988-ORBV01004988.1-microbial-mat-metagenome-genome-assembly--contig:-NODE-4988-length-24849-cov-18.477515_pt1 | contig 24849 bp, 13 predicted proteins | sample MGYA00237777_ERZ505514 | MGnify/ENA primary metagenome ERZ505514 (study PRJEB26160, sample SAMN06269048) | microbial mat metagenome | isolation source: Oligotrophic lake microbial mat | place... | reverse complement strand
CTCATCCTCATGGGAATGACTTCGTTACAACGATAGCTCGTGTTGTTCCATCCAGAACAAAACGTCTTCTAGGCGTTATTGAGAGGGTAAAATATGCAGCCGTTATATTATATAGGCGCTTGTTCTTACGTGGTCTTGGATACTATCCTTAGAGACCTTCTTCACTACTTGTGAAGAGTTGGGCTAGTAGCAACTAGTCCGATACGCTGAGAAGCGTATCTTTTGTGAATGAGTCACGACCCTGTGAGTCCCGTATGAGGATACTCTATGTGTAGCCAATTATAGGCAAATTAGGGTGTTGCAATGCGATGATCTCATCATGCTGCAGTTTAAAACAAATTCTTGTTGGTGATTGTGAGATGATCATCTTCATTTCCTGTTTTTGTGGAAGAGAAGGGACAAATCTACTGTGAATGCTTTTTAGGGTGTAGTTGAATGTGGCGCTGGTAATGAGGTGCATTTATGACGCACTGTTGCTGGAGGAGTGAATTGGTTTGCACTTTAACATCGGGCAAGATTTTAATTAAAGAATCAAAATATGACATTTAAAGAGATGACATTTGTTGTCGGGTTCTTGTGACATGATGCTCAGATGTCATGGAGGGGGGGGGGGTGCATTGTTGTGTGATTTCGAATGTCATCTTTTGTAGATTTAGCAGTGGCTTCTTGAGTCCAACGCATCTGCAGTGCACACAATGCGCCATCCACAGCTTGTTTTAGTTAGGATGTGGCAGGGCAATGTGGGCTTGTCTGATTCTTATGTAAAGGAGAGCTGGAATCAAAACATCAGTGCAGCAGCGACATGCCCAGACATGGAGTTTGATGTCATCGAAAGTGCACCATGCTGCATGACCTCCCCCTACTTCAAATGAGGTACAGTCCATCTAGCCACTGTGCGACCAAGTCACAAAACATTCCGGAAGCTCCTGTACGAATTAATTAGCCAACATCGCGCTGCAGCCGCGGGTAAATTCCTCACAGCACACGTGCCGGCGAAATACAGGAAAAAGCTGTACGCACAACGGACCACGGCATTGGCCACCCCCGATTACATAGAAGACAACCCATCTAATTATTAGAGCGCTCCACTAATAGACAAAACGTTACATAGTGATACATTTGATCATCTTGCGTCCTTATTATGGACAAGCCATGCTATGTAAAGTATTGGCCCAACTGTTGTTGAGGTCGCTCATTCGAATGAGGGAGCTACACTTGGCAAGTACGACTCTTTCAACTCCGGCAATAGATAGCAAAAGCAAGCAACCAAATGCTGCGATAGAGAGAGACCTAATTTATAAAGCTCATTTGTAGTTACGTACATTGATTGCTTAGTGAATACTAGCTAGTACTATGTCAGAACTAACCCAAGCAGACGACAGACTGGACTGTCACTCATCTTGTGGCGCCATTACTGGTCAATCTTTCTGCAGTGATGACGACTATGTCTCTCTCGACCGCGAATGGGACTGCGTTGAGGACCAGTCCCTGCTAAAAATGGACACCGATGCTCCGTTCCCATCTTCTACTAGCCACTCACTGGAAGCCGTTTTTGCAAAATTGAACCAGTCCTTGTATGCCAACCAACCAAGCTGTACCGATTTGGACTTGACCGTTCCAATTCCATATTCCCAACATGGCGATATCTTTCTCCATCTTTTGTATGGAATCCGTCATAATACTCATATGAAAAGCTGCAGGCTCAGCAATGCCTTCTTCCAATCACTGTCACTTGAGCAGAAACGAGCGTTAGTAGACGCCATTTGTGACATGCCGTCTCTTCGATATCTGGAAATGGACGCTGTATTTCCATCGTTCATTCATATATTTAATTGTTGGCGACACTGGAAACGAGATTTACATTACCAGCACACTGGGAAGTTGTGCAATTTTGTGAACAACGCTATCACGGAGATAAATCTAACAGGAATCCCCTCTCATGTATCCGAAAGCTATTTGGGAAACTTGGTAATGATGACTTTGTCAAGCTTCGCATCTCTGCAAAGTCTAACGATGTGCTTTCTAGGCCCAGCGACTCCATCGTCCGAGAACCTCTTGAGACTGGCCTTAGTGGCGCTGGGAAACACAAAATTATTAGGAGTGGTCAAATTTGGCCTGCAGGATGAAACAGAATCATCGGTAATAATACCCGAAGTCAATTATATTATGGACGTGTGCGCCTCAAGAACCGAAGATATCTTACGAGTTCTCAAGCTCCGATGTAACGAGGATTATCTGATGACATCTCATGGCTACACAGTTCTGTCTCAGATGATCCATGCGCACCGACAGACCCTCCGAGGATTGGTGCTGGACACAGCCGTCGATAACAACGGAGCCTTGAATATTGCTCAAACACTGGGACGAAATAGCAATCTCAAGGCTCTATGTTTGGGGACGTTGGATTGTCAAGACAAAACAAAACGAGACGGTCTAGTCTCTCTAATTTCGGAGGTCTTGAAGAACGATCCTCAGCAGAAAGCAGCAGCAGCAGCAGCAGCGGAAGAAGGCCAGAATTCTCTCGAATATCTCAGTCTGGTATGCCAAGAATTGGATGATCAAGGCGTCCATCAAATTGGACAAGCTTTGTCTCAATCGAGCCTCCGAGAACTCATTCTATTCTTGGACAATGAAAGCGATAATACCATTAGCTCTCAAGGGGTAGCAGCGTTGGCAAGAGTGCTTCAAGTCAACAAGACGATTCAGAACTTTAGTCTCATCTGCAACTCATTAGACGATGAGGGGCTGATGGCACTGGCTCATGTTCTCAAGGATGACAATAGGACTCTCAAGAATCTCAAGCTCAAGTGCAGCAAAGGCCTGGAAGTCTCTGCACATGGTTATCAAGCCCTCATTGACATGCTCAAGTCCAATACTGTCCTGGAAGGAATTGAATTGAGTCATGGTGAGGGCGCAGAGAGTGCCGATGATGATGACGACGACGACGACGAGGAGGAGGAGGACGAAGATGTGAATGATGACGATGATGAGGTTGAAGCAATGGATTGCGTGGAAGTACACGAAGACTACCAGTCCGAGATTGAGTTTTATCTCAAGCTCAACCAAGCCCGTGTTCGGAGCATCCATTTGAACATTGATACAACCCCTGTGCAGTTTTTGAGCAAGCTGGCGTCAAATAGAAACGACGTGGGCACTTTGTTCTACATGCTATCGACGAATCCATCCTTCATGACATTGGGAACAAAGTAAAGTGCCCTTTACGACATCATAGTCGATAAAAGTTGTCGAGAGAAAATATTGGGGGTGATGCTCTTGCTGGAGCTTCAAGATGTCTGTGAATTTTTCTAATCTAAACTAGTTGAACGAGCCGGAAAAGAGTGAGCAGGTTTTCTTTATATGGTACATATACAAGCTGGTAGTGCTTGTCTGGGAATATAATAGGATGCTAGACAGATACCTTTTGCGGACAGGTTCCACACTGTTAGCTCGCCCCCTTGTTTTGCCCACTTCGCCCGCCTACGGTTAAATGAAAAGCTAACTTGGACCTTATTCGAATAGCTCAATTTGTTGCATGTATTGCTCAATTTAATTGTGTTCTGCATAAATAGCCTTGCATTCCGTTCGTTGGATTGGGAATTTGTACTTTTTATTGTTGTGGTTTGGTTTCTGCCAACACAATTTCCACTTCCGCGTCCTTTAACAAATAGCTTGCATCCGCTCTGTGCTTCCACGACCTCTCTACAGCAGTGCGGGTAATTTCCAGTGTTTTGCTACGCATCAAATCTCGCTCTTCATCACTTGTGACTTTGGCCAGATCCACTGGCACGACCACCGTGGCGTGGGTTACGGCTGGTGATTTTTTCTTTGTCAGCATAACTTGGACCCGATCGGCGGCTTCTTCCACATGTTGTTCCACCAACATATTCCATTCAACTTCCACATTGTTCAATAGATTTTGTTTATTGATGGCCGACGCCGTACACACATTGTAATCGGTAATGAGGGTTGCTTTCAATTGGCAATTGGATTTGTTCTGAAATCCCGGTGGACTAAACTTGTCCAAACCAATTTGTTTCACGGCCCTGCCAAAATAATGTTCTCCTGAACTCCAGTCCTTCTCGTAGTCGGGACGTTTCTTTCCAGCAATACCACACAAGAGTTGTTTGCATCCCGCAAAGAAGAGTTCCAGTGTATCGTACTGCTGAGCCCCACTTACAGTCGAGGTGGGAGATGGGGGAGGTCGCTGCATGTGTAGATTGCAGGCTTCGACCGTTTGATCTACAATGGCGCTGCTAGATGCTTCGGAGGAGCCATCAATGCTTTGTGCAATTATGAGCACAACTTGAACCATCTTCTTATTTATAGTACACAGCTTGAACAATTTGCATGGAATTGTTCCACGCTGAAGCAAGCTATCGAATATAATAAATATATGCCTGACTTCTGGCTGCAACTAAGGTCAACGAGAGGGAAGATTGCTTGCTTGTTGGAAGGATGGAGGCTAGGATACTGCTATTTTAGGGCAGTGTCAGTCTAGTAGCTAGCTAGTTGTGATGAGATAATAAAGAATGCCAGATGCTCTAAGTTATCAAAGGGTGGTGATGTTTTAAGTAGATACATAGATAGGTCGTGAAAGGAAACAGGTTGTCATTCAAAATAATCAAAAACGAATGACCATGGCGTTCCAAACATTTTTCAACCGTTTGGGGGGCTTCACCAGCTCCACACTGCGACGTACATACGTACGCACCGTGTTTTGTTTTTAGAGTAAATGTGCGAGCCTCTAACTTAATCCCACCAATAATACATGTAATTGAATGATCTTTAGCACAACAACCGCAAATTTGAAACCAACATGTCCAGCACGAACTAAGCTAACTATCTTGCCAAGAGCGGTTACGATACGTTCTCAACAGTTTGAACAACAGGATAGCCCAGAAACCTTTGTTCAACTGTCGGACACAATGTTATTGCGAAAGCGGAGTAGTTATGAAGCCTTGCTCAACCAAGAGGAGCATGAGGTCAGTTTTTCTGTCCACAATCAGCAACTGTTGCGTCGTTCCAAGTGGACAGCTTTTTTGGTAGTCACAACCGTTTCTTTGGTAGTAGCCTTCGCATCCTCCTTTTCTTCGTCGTCGATTGACGCTGTGGCGAATGCAGCTAAGAATCCGACCACAATTATGGATGAAGCCTTGTTTTCTACAACGGTTGGAAAACACACGATTCCAACCTTCTTGTCCGTGGTCGATCACGAAAGTCGAGAATACGTCGTTGCATTGGAAAACCCTCTTTATGACCGACTCAAGGCGGCATCCTTGGTTCCTTTGCTCGAGCATATCGATGAGAAGGTAGCACAACTACCGAAACTCTTCACGGACCGTACCAAGATTGGTGTTCGAGATTCATTGACCTTGCGGTGGACCGCTGGAAAAGACATGGCTGGCAATTCCATTCTCAATGAGGATGGCGTCATTGCTCTGTATTGCGGCGATTGGCATTCCATTCGGCGGACCATTGATGGAGATCGTCAAGAACATGAACAGCTACTCAATGAGAATAAATTCTTGGATGTGGCCACTATAGCACAAGCCAGAGCGACACACCAAACACACAACAATCGTCCACACGCAACTCTTCCACAACATCAACAGCAAGAGGACCTAAATCAATGGCATTTTCCTAGTTTTCCAGTCCTTCGTCACGAAGTCTGCCAATTTTCTCTCTACCAGGCAATGCCGGATAATACGTATGCCTTTTTGAGAAATTCGGAAGTGTTCGAAATCGAATTGTCTCGGACGGTTCCAACCGGTATTCATTTGGCGCTGGGCAATAGCCCAAATGAAATGGTAGTCCAATTTGTCACGGGTGAAGACAAGGAAGGAAAACCCGTCGCTCAATACAGCAAACAAAGTGGAGGAGACGAAAAGAAGAACATACAAAAAGCGTCGGGTACGAGTCACACGTACACGGTCGAGCAAATGTGCGAAGAACCTGCCAATATTACAGAAGCTGGCAAATTTCAACCTCCCGGTGTCATTCATGTCATTCGCTTGACCGAGTTGGAGCCTAATACCGTGTACGAGTACAAAGTTGGGCTTGCTCATGGACAAGGTATTACTTGGTCGAGTTCGTACTCCTTTACGGCGGCACCTGCTGTGGGGGATGCTACGCCCTTTTCGTATTTGGTGTACGGAGATCAAGGTTGTCCTTCCAATGGATGGGGCGGTACGTACTAGTATTCTTTTGTACTGGTCGCTTTGAACATCGTATCCACGAATGAACAGTAGTTGCGTTTCGTTTGCTTTGAATTGATCTTTTGAAAGGCTCATCAAGTACTGATTCTTTTTCGCCCCCCTTCTTCTGGACATGGATGTTTTGTAGATGGCGCAAACTGGACCGCAGCCATGACAGCGAGAGAGGTTTTGAACCCCAAAGATGAGACAAAGCAAATTCGGGCCATTCATCATTTTGGGGATCTGTCCTATGCCAATGGTGCTGGTCATATCTGGGATGAGTGGCTTAATATGATATCCTCCTTTACAACCAAAGTGCCTCTCATGGTAGCAGTCGGCAACCACGAATATGATCATCTCACAGGTGGTGGCAAGGGAAAGGACCCGTCTGGTGTTTTGTCGGACGATGGGTACGCTCCAGTATGGGGAAATTTCCACAATGATTCTGGCGGTGAGTTTGGTCGAAGCTGAAGTTGACAAAGCAGATGCGACGAAGTATCTCATGAAACGCGTGCGCCTCTTTTTTTTGCTGCAGGCGAATGCGGTGTTCCAGCTGCCAATCATTTCACAATGCCCAATAGTACCAATAGCAATGGGATCTTTTGGTATTCTTTTGACTACGGCAATGTCCACACCACCGTCCTCTCCTCTGAGCATGATTTGAGTCCAGGATCTATTCAATACCAGTGGACGGAAGACGATTTCAAGGCAGTGGACCGCACCGTCACACCATGGCTCATAGTGGAAATGCATCGACCTCTCTATGAATCACAAATAAAATTGGAGGACGTTCCTGTAGGCATTTCCAGACGGTTTGAGCTTGACGACTTACTAAAAGACCACAAGGTGGATCTTGTGCTCTCAGGACATTACCACGCATACCTTCGCACTTGTGATGGACTCTACAATTCCAGATGCAATAGCGGTGGCCCCATGCACATCACCATCGGCTCTGCTGGAGCAGAATTACTCATGGTTGATAGCTACGACAACCAATGGACGGACAAGCTCATTAGAGGAGAGTTTGGCTATGGGAGGGTGAGTGTGGCTAATGCTAGTGCTTTGCTTTTTGAGTTCGTTAAGGCTGGACCCGTTAACGATACCACAGCTGGCGACGTTCACGATCAAGTTTGGATTACTCGAGAACGATAGCTCGAATGGCGTATTTGACAGAGATACCATATACAACTACTTACAATAACAACATTAGTTTCTAGAAAACAACAACGAAAAGTTATCCACTGTTTCGCATGCCCGTTGCAATTCCATTGATGGAGAGAATAATAGCGTCCTGCAATGTCTCTTTTTCTTCCTGTTCCTTGGGTGTCAGGTCACCACGCTTGTCCATGGCACGGAATCTCAATAACAATTCTGCTTGAATGACATTGATAGGGTCCACATATGGATGCCGAAGAGTGGACGATGCGCGGAGAAGAGCCACGTGCGCACCACCAACATCTGCAGATTTCGTGACGTCCAGAACGGCCTGCCGAGTTTCAACCAATTTGTTGCGCACTTCTTCACCCAATCGCATGAGATCCCCTCCCGTCTTGTCTACAAGCTGATCGTCGTAGTTCTTAGATATGGAGAAATCTGTCTTCGATACAATCATGGAAATCAAATCAACCGTCTCTCTGAACCACGGCCATTTTTCGTACATTTCCTGGAGAGTTGCCTTTTCCTCCTCATCCTGAAAAACAACAGGCACGTCAGCAATCGATCCCAAAAAGCACGCAATGAACACCAATTTACGAAAAGTCGTACCTTCACATTTAAGCCAGCTCCAACTCCTAACCACGCTGACAAGTGCGTTCGAGTCTGCGTCCACGCAAACGTCCATGGGATAGCTCGTAAACTTTCGATGCCTCCCTTGGGGTTTCGTTTGGACGGACGACTACCAATATTGAGGCTTCCAAGCTCGAGCTCGGGAGTTGCCTGTCGGAAATATGGAACAAATCGTGGCTCTTCTCGGACCAATTTTCTGTAGTCCGCGCATGAGTTCACGGATACTTTGTCCATCTGCTCACGCCATGCCTTGGACGGCACGACGTGCTTTGTGAATGCCTCACGACACACGGCAGCGGTGTAAATATCAAGAGTATGCTGAGCAATATTGGGGTTGCCATAATTCTGGGTAATCATCTCGCCCTGTTCAGTCACGCGAAAGCGACCGTTGATTGTGCCGGGAGGATGGGAAAGAATTCCACGGTAGAGAGCGGGATTACCACCTCGACCAACGGTACCTCCCTTTCCGTGAAAGAATGTCAGCTCGATACCATGCTTTCTCGCTACCTCCGCCATTTCTTCCTGATTATTGTATAGCGCCCAAGAGGCGGCGAGGCGGCCAGCATCTTTGGCACTGTCACTGTAACCGACCATAACCTCTTGCTTTCCTCTGATGGCTCCGGTATACGCGGGAATCTTGAAGAGAGTATCAAGAACACCTGCAGCATTCTGCAAATCATTCAATGTCTCGAACAAAGGAGCAACACGCATCATGTTTCCCCGATCAGATGTCATTCCGACCTGTTTCTGAAGCAGCATCACCGCCAAAACATCACTGGCAGTCTGGGCTTGGCTGATGACATAGGCACCGAGCGAGTTGGGATTCAGAGTTGAAACAGTGAAAAAAGTTCGCAGAGTCTTAACCACGGAATCATCAAACCCAAGACGATCCAAGTCGCGGATTCTGAAGAAAGGTCGTTTGTTGGCCAATTCTGATTGGAGAAAATTCAATCGAGCCTCTTCTGTCCATTCCTTGTAAGAACCTACACCTAACCATCTTGTAATTGCATCAACTGCTTCCGTGTGTTTTGTGCTCTCCTCTCGAATATCCAATGGCACCAGTGTCAACCCAAAGACATGGACTCGTCGAATAACATCCGAAATTCTACCATCCGCTACCAATTCGAATCCAGTTTTCTTCAGCGAATCATACATGATGCCAAGAGGCATCAACAATTCCTGTTCATCGTAAATTGGCTCGACATTTTCCCAACCGCTGACGGTCGCATCAACATCTGGAGCAGAGAATGCTTCGCTGGAAGACAAGGCGGATAATTTCTGTTCGCATTCTCGTGCTGTCTTGACCAGACGCTTGACGAGGTGCATAATGACACGCCTGTACTTTTCTCGCTTGTGGATAGAATAAGGGATAGTTTCTGCAAGCTCTTCCATTTCTGAGGAGAACACCGAAGAAATTCCCAATTCTGATTGTAACATATGAAGTTCACGCAAAAACAAACGAGCTGCCCGCAATCTTTGGGTTAAGACGACTTCGTAGGTCACCTCGGGTGTCACATTTGGATTTCCATCGCGATCGCCGCCAATCCAGGAGGAGAATTTGATAGGGTTGGCATCCACGGGCAGTCGTTTTCCGAGCGAAATATTGCATTGGGCATCTAGCTTTCGTAGATAGGCGGGTACAGCATCCCACAAAACAGATTCAACAATAGCAATTCCCCCTGAAGCTTCCTGCTGGGGTGATGGTTTGTTACGACGGATTTCATCTGCACCCCAAATTGAGGAGATGATACGACGAATGGCACCCTTGGCTTCATCTTTTTCGTATTTATGCAAGTCCGGTCGATGGAGCGATGCCAAATTTTCTGCAATGCGACGAAATTTGCGCAACATGGACCTACGAGCAACCTCAGTCGGATGGGCCGTCAACACCAGTTCCACCTTTTGCGTCAAAAGCTGTTGAAAAATTTCTTCCTTAGTGGCATGTTTCGATGCGAGAAGGATGTCAATGGTACCCCGGATGCTATCCTCAATCACAGGAAGCGGACCGCTTGGTGCAGCACCCTCGCCTTCTTCTCCGCGAGAAAAATCACGAATACTTCGAAGTCTATGCTGTACTTCGGCGGCATTGACAAGGTTGAGAGCCAAGGCAAACATTCTCATCACCCCAAGAGCATCCTCCGCCGAGAGTTTCTTTGCCTCCTTGATCATGTTCTCCAGTGCAATATTGTCATCCACATCTTTTGCACTACAAAAACAATTTTTTGAGAGTTGAGGAAGAATTGTAAGTTTTCAAGTACACAAAACACTCCAGTATTGATATTGAAAGAACATCCTTTTCTTTGCTTACCGTGTCAATCCATAAAGCCGGAACTTTTTGTACAAATCATGAACTCTTGGGTTGACGCGACTAACCGTCTCGGCCAAAATATCATTCAACAATTGAATATCCTCGACAAGAGGAGCATCCGTGTCGGTCAAGGTAGCCTTCTGAGACATGGGTGCCGCGATATTGCTGGTTTTCGACTCCACTTCACCTTTCGCCATAACTCTGGGTACACCGCCACCTCGAGTCACAAAAGGCGCCAAAATAAATTTCCCTCCTTGGGGGCTTGTCGGCGATGATGAGGCCTTTGCATCTTGCAACAAACACCCAGCCACAAGGATCAGGCTCGCCGTCGTGAGGCTACAAAACTTCATTTTCAATTCCGTTTCTCTTCCCACCTTTCAACGCAAATAATAATAATAATAATAAAGTTGCAATTTGGAAATGCAAATGCAGGCAATTTCAAGTCATACACTGCAAGAATACACCTTTCCTTTTAATAATAAAATTATGTGCAAGATTTGGTATCCTTTACAAGGTTCGCATGGTTCGTTCATGGATGAACTTTCACTGCTCTACTCAACTGGTTATGCTTCATTCAAACATAATTCGTGGTCGATCTGATCCGACGCACGGAGATCCACAAATTTCTTTGAAAGTTCCTTCCGACAAAATTCAAGTTGAGTGACGTATACATACGTAAATCCTACGTCACGGAGAAAATGCAAAAGAGTTGTGAGCAGATGTGCGATTCCTTATAATTTTCTTCGGCCCATAACCCGTTGCTTCGTCTTCGTCCCTCCTGAAATAGGCGCCACAAAACCAATCGCGGATGGCACCAATTTTATTTTTCGATACCCGACAATCTATGTCGCTGCTAGCTAGCATCAATACTTTGTTCCAACTTGAGATACTTTTCTACGGCACCAGCTCAGCCTCAGCCGCACTTAGTTCTCTGCTTGGTCGAATCAAAGCAGTTAACTAGCTAGTAGGAAAATAATCCCCTTTCATAACCGAAACCATGCCTTCTAACGACAGCAACAACAGTAGTAGTAGCGACCTTGTGTTGCTCAGCAGCAAGTCGTCTGGGACAGTGGCACGGTGCGTCTCATCATACCCACGTATCTCCAAACGTGGCGATATGTTATCGCTGACATGATTTTCTTTTTCTAAACAATCGATATTGCTTGTGGTCTCCTTCTGGAATTTATTATGAATGGATACCTTTATATCCACCAATTAATACAGGGCCTCGTCCGTCTTGCAACGAAATATGAAAATGTACGGACCCATGAATGCACTGAATGTGGACGATGGGTCCAGCTGCTGGTATTCGGACGGGGAAGAAGGGGCCACACAGTCGCTGACCATCAATTTCGGTCGAAGCGTCACGCCCAAGGAAATTCGGATTCAATTCCAAGCAGGGTTCTCGGCAGAAACATGTGAGATCCATTACGCATGCAATATAAATGATTCTTCTGCTGCCAATGCTGCTTGCTCTGCTGGATGGGAATTGGTGGAAGAAGTGGAAACCAGTGACACCCATGAATTGCAAACATTTCCCCTTCATCCTGCAAAAGACGCAGCAACAGCGATGGCAAACGGCAAAATCATAACGACGGATGCCATGAAAATTGTCTTTCACGATTTCACTGATTTTTATGGGCGAGTCACCGTGTACCGGCTGGGAGTCTACGGCACAGATAGCACTGGTACCCCTACAGAAACAATAGGAGCTTCTTCAGAGAAAAAAGATGGCTAAATGAATAACAAGTAAGTACTAGCAAGAGGCAATGAAACGTTGGAACTAGTACTGTGTACTAATTGACTTTCGTTCTTGCCAGGTAGCAAGCACTTGCTCGTGTGACTTGCTGACTCCCTACTACCACTCTACTAGCTAGCTAGCTAGCATGTAGAAAAAAAATAAAGCTCGATCTCCCCTATGGCATGATTTTTGGAGGGCCGCGCACCTCCCTGCTTTTACTTAGTCCCTGGTGTGCGCGGCCAACCCCCGTGCTTTGTCTAGCGTTTAGGGCTTTGGCGGCGCCTTGGCGCTGCCAAAACCTTCTCCAGGTTCCTCTTTGGTGGTCAGCGTACAGTCCTCTTTCACAGTGGGCGGCGCCACCGGTTGCACCCACTATGACTGCTTGGGCTTCTCCCTAGCGTTCGCCTCATTTTGGGAATGCCAAATTCAACTAGGGACTCACGCTCCAATCGGTCCCTCATGTGCTCCGCACCTTCTTCGTGGCCACTTCGTGCTGCCTCAACAGCAACTCTTCCCTACCCTTTCGCCTAATCCACAATTTTTGCTTCCTTTCCATTCCGCGTCCTCTCGTGCACGGTTGCATTAGCATTGGCATTGGCATGCAAGCATTCCTCTCGGTTTGCACATTATTTCAGTTATTTTGTTGTTATTGTTGTTGCAACCATTCATCACACAATGCCTCATACCAGGTCCCAAAGTCTCACCCCTCCGAGGAGGCTTGGCGCGAATGCACTGGGAGTCGGTGCCCCAGATGACGGTCTGGGAAGGGGGCAGTTGACAACTGATTCACTTTCTGGGGTGCTTGGCCGATCAAGGAGATCCAGGAGTGTTTCCACCACTAGCAGATCTGAGCGTCTGAGTTCCATGGAAAAGAAACGAGTTGATCAAGCAAAGATTGCTGGCGAGATCCGCCAGATTGGTTCTGCCAAGCGCAACAAGAGGGAGAAGGCATCCTACAAGAAAGACAAGGGTTATCAGCACTCACTTTGTGACAAGAGTCCTTCCATTTTGATTTACCTTGCAAAGGTTCCTGATGGCATTAAGGCGGCTGCTATCAAAAGTTCAGTCAAGATCCACAGCAAAGATTTGGAATGGTTGAGTCTTCATTTGGGCAGGTGTGAGCAGTATGAACCTCCCCATTGTGAAGTTGCAGCTGCCAATCTCAAGCGCTTTGAAGCCATGGAAAAAACTGAGCAGGATTTGGACAAACACTACGAGTCTGCTCTGCACAAGATCAGAAAACCTAGCCCCCGCTTTCCGTACATCCAGAAGCATAACACCCAAGCCAACTACGAACGGCAAATTAAGGCAATGTGGAACTTCATGGCAATCATTGGTTGTTACGAACAAATGATTCTTCTGTTGGCTCACACCACTGTGCACAACAGAGGTCCCTCTGTTAGCCCTAAAACTGTTTACTGGTATTTGTTTCATCGCTTTCTAGAATTCAAGACCCCTCTTCTTGCAGATGTGTCCTCTTCCACTGGGCTTTCTGTGGTTGACATTTTTGGCAAGCCTGTGTTGTGTGAGGGAAGCGTCAAAAACATGAATTGGTTTGACACGGCCCTTGCGGCCATAAAGGCTTTGCATGTGCGCAATGGAAGAACCAATGTTTTTCATTACGCCTGCGAGGCTTGCATTGCTAAGAACAGATCCCCGAACCCCATTGTGCGCTCCACTGACCCAAACCGGTCTCTTCAACCTTGTGATCCTTGTGGCAGTCAAGTCAACATGGGTGTTCGTTTGTTTTCGGGTGGAGATCCAACCATGCACCTGGAAGTGAAGCATGCCAAGAAGGTTCTTCAAAACATTTCTGCAGAGAGAGACTATCTGCCCGACTCCAAGTCTCCTTTTCTTCCATCGGATTTGTATTGGATGCACAAGCACATGCAGAACAGGGAATTTCCGATTGCGGATTTGATGATGTGGGTCTTTACCTTGCTCAGCAATCGAGTGGCTTCACGGGTGTCTTACACGTCCGGTATCTCGGTGAAAAATAATTTTACCAATAGCAGAACTCTGGCTCACTGGGACATGTCTGAACGGCACATCCAATCGATTGGTTGTCGCATTCGTGAGAAGACGGACAAGAAGTATTTTTACTACCTATTCCGATTTGATGATTTCATCAAGACTCGCTGTCTCCTTCGCCATTTGTTTGTGTGCATCCATTGCACCCAAATGGGCAATGGATTTCTTTTTCCGGATCCTGTGGAAATCTCCAATCGTCACTTCCAGGTGAAGAATGGCTTGTGGGAGGGCAAACCTCATGACACCAAACAGAGCGTTTGTTACGACGATGTCCACAAGTTCGTTGCCTCTTCCACTGTTAAGTGTCGCTATAATTTTTTAGCTAATTTTGGCAATCACTCCTTTCGGGCCACATGCTATTTGTTGAGCATTCTTGGGGGTGCGCAAGAAGAGAGGGCAAGGGCTGTTGCCCGCCATTTGTCGTTGATTGTTGCCGGCGGCTATGTCCGTGACTCTCACCAAGTCCGTGGATGTCTGCAACGGGCCATCATCCCGCCAGAGCAGCAGCAAGAGAATCTTTATAGTCCTTTTGATGACCCCCTTGTTAGCTCTCATGACAACACTTACATTCGTCAACAGAAGATTCTGAGCAAGGGCCAAAACAAATCTGTTGAGCTGTCTGCGCATCCCCTGTTGCGGGTTTCCAAGGTGTTTGTTGAAGAAATGCTTTGCGTCACAAAGGGTGACTCTCGGTACCATGACCCAGCAGCATTGCTGGAACTTAGTTACACCATGTCATTCACGAAGGAACAACCCGCGGCACTTCGTGTCACCCAGTTGCTCAAGGCGGTGAAAGATCCGCATCTCCAAGAAGCTCTTTCTTTTGCTGTGTGTCAAGACAAGCGAGATTTGGAAGACCGCATCAGAAAGGAGCTGTCTGTGGCTTCTCCCTGTGCCCCCCCTAGTCCCATCTCTGACTCACCATCAGTGTTGCCAGCATTGGCATCGCCCGGGCCCACAGGCGCCTTTCCAATGCCGATTGGTTTTTTGGGAACTGTTGTCACACCTTCTCCCCTGGTGGGATCCGCCATTCCACCTTCTCTCTTGCGGTCGTATCTTTGTTGCGCCAAACCTGGTACCTCCTCGAAGGCTCTCTTTGACATATCTCAATTTCGCAGGGACATCATTGTGGCTGATGGGACCATAGCCAAAGCAAAGCTTCTGGATCAGGTTGTTAAAGAAATTGTATCCAAGCTGCCGTCTCAATTTCGTCGTACCCCCAGCATGGTTCTTCATTTGCAAGCTGCGCGCGAAAGCATCTCATTTCAGGGCACCGCTGAAACAACAAACACGAAGAAGGCAAAAAATGATTTCTTTACTAAAATTCTCAACCCGTTCTCTGTTTGTTTTTACAGTTCTCATTGCAATGCTGACCCAGCTAGGTTTGCCAGTTTTCAGGATGATGGTAACGTTACGTTTCAGTATTCCAATTTCAAGAGCTCCAATGCGTGTTACATTTGTAACCCCAATGGCCGCCAGGAGCGCATGGTGAAAGAACAAAAGAAACGTACCCAAAAAAACCTGGCTAATGCCGAAAAATCCAAGAAGAAGAAAGTGGTAGCTGACGTGGAATTTTAAACATTGTTAATATTTCACCTTTTTATTTTCCTGGTTTCTTTATGTGTGTTGGTGTCCGGCGTTCCTTTCAGTCGACGTCCAATCTGTCCTTCACTCTCAACTCCAACAGCTTATCTTCATGGGAGGGCACCTCGTCCATTAACAAATATTTCGCTATTTCTAGAATTTCGGTGGAGCCGTAGTTTTCGTTGGCTTCGAAGGTCATTATGTTCCTCCAATAAGTCAATTCCCAAGCCTCTTCTTGCTCAGAAATCCCACCCAATAGGCGATGCATGGTACTTTTGTCTGGTCGGGAAATGGTTAGCCACCCCTGGTGACGATGATTTACATGCACAGAAGCTCCGAAGGCATCTATCAATTCACGCAATTCTTCTAGGTCCATGTTTTCTTTTGATATCGTCTCTATCACTTTGTCTGTTGACCAGACAACATCTTCTGGAAGCTTGTCTCTATCTTGCAAGTACTTCACCGTCTCCGCCACAACGGTCAGCTTGATCCCAAAGTGTCGTTTGCTAGGCAAAGGTGTGTAGTTGTCACTGACATGCCTTGCTACGGAGTACGCCGTGTAGGACAAGCTTGTACTCTTAAGAGTAACGACGGTTTTTTCCACTTCATACGCTTCGCTCAATCGACCTTCCTCGGGACATGCCCAGTAACAGGGCCCTAATGACTTGGTTTCGGTAACCTTTTTCCTTTCTGGAAATGCTACTATGCCTTCCCGCAACAGGTTTGCCTCGAATGTCTTGTACTCTCTGGTTCCTAAGAGAGTAGTGAAGTTGTGGGTCAAGTGACATGGATAACAGTTAACGGCACTGTCAACAAGTTTTTTGTTCTCGCATTTCTTCCAGTTCCATCTATTCACATCCCTTGTTCTTTCGTCATCTCTCGGTGAAAGTGGGTCGGGGCTCAACAGCAACACCCCGATCTGCTCGAAAGCGGTCTCCAATTCCTCCACATGAGGGGAGCTCCACGAAAGTTCATCGCCAAGTAGCAGTGAAATCATATTCCTCTGAATCACATCCGAATTGGTGATGCCCGACAGATTGATCACGTATGCCCATTTGCCTTCCCTCCACACCACAGATGTACGCTCCGCTAGCTTCGGGAAAAATACACGCACCTTCTTCATCATGCTACCGTCACCTATCTCACACTCATTGCGGTCGAATGCCACTACTACCAATTTGATCTCTAGGGTGATTGCCCCATCAACGATTCTCGCCGCCATTGTTTATGTTAATTACGCCACCAGCGGTGCTGAACATTTGGATGTGTTATGACTGGTTTGCTGCGGCACCTGCATGACCGACTATTAGTGCTTACGTTTGTCACGCAGGGAGCGCGCGGCAGCGAAGCACATAAAAATGCGGCATTAAATTTTCGGTGTTTCGTTTCTTGGCAACAACAATGCTAATGAAAAGCTGCAGTGGTTTCATCATCTGCAATTCTTGTTGCTACTACGCTTAGTCCCAGGAAGACACAAACATAATTTTTATTATTTTTAATTGATTTTACCTTTATCTTATTCTGATATACATATTTATTTCATTCGATTCAGATTTCTATCTGATCTGCAATCATGACGTCCAAGTTTCCCTCCACGCCGATGGTCCCGCTCAAGAATTCTTTTGCGATGGCTACCACTTCCTCAGAATTATACGGATAATGCACTTCAAATACCATCGTGTTTTTCCAATACGTGAGCGCTGTGGTGACGTCCATGCACTGTACCCCTCCAATTAAGTTACTAAGAGTTTGCTTGTCCGGTTTTTTTACTGTCAGCCAACCAGGTCCGTCGTCTTCTACCATGTCTTCTACGGCGGATATGAAGGAAAGCATTTCACGAACAGTCATAGCCTCCTTTGTGATGCTTTCGTATTTATCACTAGAAGTCACCCTTGAATTAGCAGGCAAGAGACCTTTGACATTGAGGGCTTCGAGGCTGCCATCTCGGAGAGTCACCTTCATTGCTAAGTAACGGGCATTGAACAAGGGAGCGTATTCTGGGCTTAGCGATGTCGCTGTTGCATACAAAGCGTTAGCTATGTCGTCGCTCTTCAAGCACAAGTGAGTCTTTTGCTGGCTATGCTCTTTTCCAATCCGCTTTCCCTCGGGTGTGGCTATGTAGCAGGGTTCTGCTTCTGAGTTGTTGCAAAAATTCTCCACATACGGAACCAATTTGCATTTGACAAGAGACGACAGGAAAGCCTGATACTCATTTCCAAGTATGATTGGCAAGTTTTGGTGGAAGCAAATGCACGAGGTTTTTTTATCCGACTCGTCTATTTCCTTATTTAGTGCTACTTTGCTTTGCCACAGCACTGTGTTACTTGTCCGTTCGTTCTCTCTAGTGGAAAGTGGGTCTGGACTTGCTAAACATAATCCTAGATTCACCATCATACCTTCCACAGATTCGGCCTCCGGGTCGGACCATGCCATTTGTCCTCCTGTTAGCAAAGTTGAGATTTTGTTGTACTGGTTAATTGTTCCGTTTAGGTTTTTCATGTCAATGCATAGCACCCACATGTTGTGGTGGCTGTCCCACCTGCTTGTAGCTTTATCTTTGAAGCTGTTCATGAATCTGTGAAAATAAAAAATCTCTCGATCGCCATTAAAGCTATGTTGGAGGTCGCGAAACTCCAACTTGATTTCGCGAACCTGCAACCATGCTCCATCTGGCAATGAGGACATTTTGGTGTTTTGACTATGTTGGGTAAATCTATTCTTTTGATGTAGCTATATGATAGTTTGATAGTTAGTTTTGACTACATTCGGTGGGAGTAAAATCAAATGGCTTCTCCTCCGTCTTGTTCTTGTTGCTTCATCCTATAGTGTTACTGCTGGCCTTTATTAGTAGCTTTTCTACATGATTTTTCTCGTTGCTTCTGCATCTAACAAAACGTGTAGCCTTTACTAGAAGTCTCTACTGGTATCTAGCTAGCTAGCTAGTTCTACCGTTGTTTATCTACCTAGTAGTACGACGTGACATGGCTACTAGTTAGCTAGTACGACGTGACATGGCTACTAGTGCGTACAGTGCGGGCTAGCTACTGGTACTCGTAGCTACGCACAAGTAGCTTCAAGCTAGTTATGGTAGTTAACCAGCTACTGTGTTACTTGTGTGCGGGTGCGTCATCAGTACGTCCTTCTCTCTTTTGGTCGGGAATAGAAACCTATCACTAGTAGTAGTTGCAATCCCATTTTTGACAGGAAGTCGTAAGCTAGCTAGTATCTCGACTTTGCCTCACAACAAGCTACATTGTTATTTGTTATTATGAACTCCGTCCATTGACTTGGAAACTATTGGAATAGTAGTTCAACTGCAAAGCAAGGAACGCGCTACACAAATGCACATGTTTTATTTGATATGATGGGTTCTGGTGGGTTCTGACACGGCCAGCGTTCGATTTGACGGATAACGACAGCACAAGCCAAATTGGATTTTGACGACCAACGTTACTTGGTGACACTTTGGTCGTCGCGCTGCCAAGCAAAGGAACGCCGTGCACAGATGCACATGCTCAATAAGATTGAGAACGACAGCGCAAGCATGCGTTGCCATGCTCGTCTTCTAGCAGCAAAATAAAGCGGTCGTCACATCTAATAACGTCGTTATTTCTAACACCAAGGTGCGTCCCGTGTTGTTTTCCTAGTGTTTTTGTTTGGGCGTGTGTGCAACCCTATCTATTTTGTGATAATTTATCACAAAATAGATACGGTTGCACACACGCCCAAAACAGAAACTCACTATCCATGACATCTTCAATGGTCATTACGTCAGTTTGTCTTTCATCTTACCCAATCGTTTCTTTCTCATTCATACGTTTATTCTTTTATTTTATCTGCACAAAAAGGGTCATGTTATGTCGTGATTGTATGTGATTGAGAAAAATATAAACCTGTCATATAACATCGTGTGCTAAACTTGCTCGCGCTCCTTCCTAGCTTGTTCCACAACACGCCACCATGGATGCCCAAACTGCAGCCTCTCCCCGAACGCGACGTTGTCTTCCTACACGAACAACACGGGGAAAAAGACAAAGCAATGTATCTGACATGGGAATAAGGGCAACGAAGACCGCTACCTCAGCTGTCGAGTCCAAAAAATTATCAATCAATACTGACACTGAAAGCAATAATAGTCTTTGTTTACATCTAGAAACTATTATCCTCAACGCCAGGAGCCCACAAGACATTAACCCAAAATTAACGGATTCATTTTCCGATTACATACTATCTAGTCGGCTTAACAGTAGGCTTACACCTGTAATTTTGGACTGGACAAGAGATAATCCAAAAGTCGCATCATCATTGCTTAGTTCGGTTTTGTGTGCGCCAGGGGTCAAATTGGACGTCCATTATGAAGGAAAAATTCCACTCCTCATGGCAGCTACTCTGACTACATTTGGTGACAGTGATTTCTGTCGTCACATCATTGAACGATCAGACATTACACAATTTTTGCGAACAAAGTCACTTACCAAAACTAACGCAAAGAGGGACTTGGAGGCGGAGCTGCAAGTGATTGTTGTTGAGGCAGCCTTATCTCTACGTTCACAAATGGAACTGAACTGTCAACAGATTTCTCGCGAACACTTTCCCAGTGTTGCTTCTCTTCGACGATTCGTTGGTGGCGCCTGGGAGAAAAAGGACAGATACGAAAAGGATTTGTATACACCGCAAGTCCTGAGATTGGGTGTGAAGGCACTCGTCGACCACTGCAGGAAGCATGGAAAGATGAAGAAAAGGGAAATCGAAAATGTCTTGAAAAGTGTAATGACAAAAGTATACCCAAATCTTGATGGAAAATGTGTTGGGTGTGTCCTTAATGCACAAATTCGTAGTCGCATCAAGGCAACTCCAAGTGCGGTAGCTGTTCAGCTGTTTTGTCCTCGCTGCTCCACCAAAAAAAAGGCAAAGAAGAAAGCCAAGAAGAAAGTCGAGAAACCTATGGATCTTAGCATCAACGAGAGGGCTTACAAGCAAAGGCATGAACTATGCATAAACCCAAAGAAACATCCTAGGTTCTATTGGAAAGATAACCACATGATGCAAGAAAATGAAGATTATGTCATGGTGGCTGCTAGCATTGCCGTTCCGTACAAGGTGGAAGAGCTCAACAAGGCGCAAACGAATGTGGAATTCTTTTTTAAGGACAAGGGACGGCAGCTGTGGGACTCCTTGTGCAAAGTTTTTCCAAACAAAATAAGCCCCGAACAATATGACGAACTCGACACTAGCCAAAATAATGAAGTTGGGGGAGCCTCCCCTGCTATGGTAGTTGAGGCGGTTCCATTGGCTTCGCAATCAAGAAAAAATGAGTACGCCAAATCAAAGCTGAAAAATCAGGTGTTTGTGGCACCCATGGCTATCAAGTTTTCCAATCTCCTTTCTGACCAAACAAAAGACCTCTTGGTAGAGTTTTTCGATTTGCAGCAATTTACCAATGTAGACAACAGCTATTACAGAGCATATTATCACTCTGACGGTGATGGCTTGTTTGAGGGTGCACTTGAGGATTTCCTCTTGGGTATGGGTGGACCGGGTGTGATAGTTGGCCAGAAAAAGAGTATTCAATCGGTGCATTGTCACGCTGTGGAAAAGGCACTGTTGGATCTGCAAACGGAGATTGCCAATTATTTTATAACGGCTACCAACAATGTCTTGATGGACTTCGTGGGATACAATGACGAGGCGGAGAGATTCGACATTCTTGGACAATTGGAACGAACAATCCCAGAACAAATTGAGTCCGATGCAGAATCTGATTGTTGCTCGTACTCGGATTCATCTTATCGGGTCACTGACGAGTTGGCGGACATGTACGAAGAAGACAGCATGGAGTATCCTGGTCTCGACGGAATGGAGGGAATTGTTTGCGATGACGATATTGAAATTGAGGATCTCACGCCGGCTGCCTTATTTGCGGGCCTACCAAGTCCCGACGCTATGAATGACGACGACATGGAAGACTTCCGAGCAAAGCGTTCGCTTTCTTTTTCGTTTTCTGCTTCGTCCACGGAAGAAAACGCGTGTAAGAAAAAAAAAGGAGAAGATGCCTCGGAACAACAGAACTGCAGTCGGAGCCCATCACACAGTCACCATCGATCATGTGTTTCACCGGCTGGCGTCGCTGGCGGTCGAAGTCGTGGAATGAAAACGAGGTCGACGCACCAACAGAGTCCCACAACTTCGGGAAAGGAAACAGAAACCAATTCTCGAAGTGCAACAACTCGATCGCGTGCAAGCACACGCAAGAGGCGTAGCACCAACAAATGGTCCAATGTAGGACAAGTTGTTCCTAAGAAACCAGGAAAAAGGATTAATTATAAAAAGGTAAACAACAAAACCCAAAAAAAAAGGCCTGGTTCGATAGGTTGTTTGGATGACTCTTCGGCTTCAAGTAAGCTAGAAGCCTCGGACGCCCAATATGAACAGATCAGAGAGAAATTTCGGCGGCGCAACGTCAGGCTCATACCATTGCAGATCAACAATTACGCACTGCTAAAGGTTGGCATAGGAACCCAGTACGGAAGGCATCAGGATCACTCTTATATTTTGAACAGCCCAAACGAAAGCCCAATTGCAGCCCCTGGTGGCGGCTGGTTTCCAACAAAAATGGAGATGGTAGTTGTTACTTTTTGCTTGTCTGGTGTAACGGATGGCGCGGAAGCTGAAGTTTTGTGGTACGACGACCCCTATAATGGAGACAGAATGGCCTCAATCCACACCCTTGGTAATTCTTGTCACACTCAGTTCTATGGGTGCGAGGACAACTTTATTTATCACGAATCTAGGTCGTCGGCAAAAGACGACCGCATTGTGATCACGGCTCGCTTTTCCATGTTGCCGAAGCAAAACACGGAATTATATCTTGCACAGGTTGCCATGGACAAGATTAAACCAGAAAGCCTACAGCACGAATACAAATGGACGGGGGTAGCTCGAGCTGCCCTTACGGGGAATGCTCCAAAGATGAACTCAGATTCCGTTACAGTTTTGTCCATGGAGGATGTAATCGACTCACTGCCGACCTGCTCTGATATGGCAGTGAATAGGATTCTGGATTCCCAAAGGAGGAACGAAGTTTCCCAGATTGCCACATCATTTTGGGATTCGTACCGCAAAACTAAACCGATTATAGATTGGTTGTCTGTTGGAGACACCGAATCTAAAGGATTGTTTGCCAAAATACTTCTGTCTGCTGTTGCCGGGGAAAAGGAAGACTGCAACTGGATGCAGAGATTCTTGGAACAAAAAGAACATGACGTCGACAGCCGAGCACATGCAACAACTCCAATAGCAAAACCGAATGCCTTGGCTGTTGATGATAACTCGAATGTTGTGACGCCGGAACAGCTGGTTCGCCAAGCCACCCAACAATTGACTTCGAACAAACCCACTCTTCATGCCACAACACCCAAGTCGGTTGATAACTTGTTTCACTTTCGGGAATTACCTGAACCCCTTGTGAGCCAGATTCACAGTCATGGATTAATTTCAAAAGTCACAAAGGGTGCACAGAAACCTACACAGTGTGTTGGCATTCCTAGTGTCTCGCAGCGAAATATCTTTTTTCATTGGAGAGTGGTTCTGGAGTCACTGAAAAGAAAGACTACCCATCGTTGCGTTGTCGGTGGTCTGGTCGACAAACAACGCACCATCAAAACTGTCGAAGGGCGCCCGCCTCCCATCGGTGCTGTTTTGACAGCCGCTGAATGCTCTGGCACAACTAACAGGAACAGCAAGGATTGGACTAACCCAACCGACCCGTGCGAGGTGGCCACCTTTCAGGAGTACAAATGTCCAGATCAAATGTACAAGGATCTTCTTGATTTCGGCAACAGGCTGTACTGCTTTTTGCGTGGGAGAGACCCAGAAAAGCGATTTGCTGGAAAATACGACAAGGCGCCACAGGCTGGCATGGAACCCATTGTGGTCAACGACGATGACGAGGATTTGAGAAAGTTCTGTGATGAGCACCAGCGATTGCAAACTCGTGTTTTGGATTTCAATGGAACGGGTGGGGCCACGACTGACTCCGGAGCTTCTGTGCCAACAGCGGCGTCTGCTAGAAGAGACGACCCGCATCGACACATAGGAGCTCCTCAAAAAAGCAAAGATCGTCTCATCCAGGCCCTCAAAATGGCCTACGAACGGGACAGTGCCGTCACTTTACTGTACAACCGGGACACTGTTCTTGAAATAAAAGAAAAGGAAAAAATGTCTGACCACCCATACTCCGTCCTCGGGCTCTTTCGCATCCTGGGTTACAGCTCTCGAAGGAAGAATTTCAATCAATTTCGCTGGGAATACAATTCGGTGGACAAGACGTATGTGAAACGACACCGCCCACATGTCAGCTATCCACTTAATGGAGGAATTGTGTTCAAGCTACAGCTTGCAACATCATTTGATGATGTGCTGTTGATGCACCAGGGCTGGGCTGAGACTGATTGCCCGTACCAGGTAACGGATTTCGATGGAGATGCAAAACAGGCGTTGTCCGTGCCTGTGGCGGACATTCAGCGTTGGTTCAAAGAGAGAGTGGGAAGGGAGCTTTCCAAAGAGACTCGGAACAGCTTGTCGTCGAGGTTGGCCAATGCGGGGGAGACCATCAAAGCCTTGGCGGAGAGGATGTCCAAGGAAGATGGCAATTTAGCGTCTGTCTCGTCGGAGTTGTTGGCTGCACTGCACGATGCCAACAATGTTGCGGAGCAGATCCCGGACAACGACAGTCGTGTGGCCCTGCTGCAGGAAATCCATGCACCAGTAACGGAGCCAGAAATGGAGCCGACGTGGGTTACCAAAGATGACATGATTGAGCACCTGCTGGACAAACATCGCGAAGATCCCGACTTGAAAGCATGTTTGTGCGGGTATGTTGTTGATGGTGAATCGTCAAGCTTGAAAGGTCGCTACAGTTTCGACGCCGATGCAACTGCCACCACACTCGCCATGAACATGACGGTGGCAGCTTGTCGACATGATACTCGGGTGTCCACTGCTTCAGGTAGCACGTTGATCGCCTTTGTGGATCCCAATGATGTAAACGACGTGAAACTGATGAAGAATCGCCTGGAAGACATTTATGCCTTGCCTCCAATGTGTGGTCCGCTGACTCCAGACCACCCTGATCACTGCATCAAAGAAACAATATTGGACTGCTACACGGCAACACCAAGTCCATGTGCCAATCGTGACATGGATGT
>ENA-ORBV01004986-ORBV01004986.1-microbial-mat-metagenome-genome-assembly--contig:-NODE-4986-length-24855-cov-5.776737_pt1 | contig 24855 bp, 15 predicted proteins | sample MGYA00237777_ERZ505514 | MGnify/ENA primary metagenome ERZ505514 (study PRJEB26160, sample SAMN06269048) | microbial mat metagenome | isolation source: Oligotrophic lake microbial mat | place... | reverse complement strand
GAAATGTATTCCTTATTCTTAGCTAGTTACTAGCTAGCACCCTTGTTCAGCTCAGCTCATCTCAGCTCAAACCGTTCGCCCTTCATCTTGCCCAGACCGAATCATTCCATCCAGGAAATTCCTTCAAGGTCCCAACCGCACGGCCCAGTAACTCATTAATTTCGTTTCATCTCGATCGTATATTGGCACACTTTGCAGTAGATTATCGTTCTGTATTCCCATTGCGAACTCCTTGCCAAATTGGCATGCCCGATAGATACAGCAACGTCCAAAAATCCTACAACGCTGCCATTACGGTCGTAAATTGAGTTGAGACATTTTACGACGATGGTGGCGATGTCGATGGCGTGCCTTGGAGGATGCTTCTTCTCCAATGACGACATTCCGTAAACCTCCACCTCCTTCTCCTCTTACCAAGTTGTGGTTGCTCTTTCGTCTTGGAGCTACGGCTCGTTGTGGTTCGCCTCTTCGTTTGCCTTTCTTATTGATGCTGGTGGAGGAGTCTCTTGGAATCTCATTTACTAAGTCGACGCCTTTAGCAGTAGCTTCCATTGTATCCATGGCCCATGAGAGCGGCGTCGCTTTTGTTTCCTCTTGGTCAGTCTCGCCAGATACCATCATAATGCTGCTGCTGCCGACGCCGCCGTAATGGACCATTGTCGTGGTTATTCCATCTGTCGTGTGTTCTCGTTCATAATAACTTTCGGCAATAAGACACACAAAGAGAAGAACACATTTGATGGCAACCTTGATGTTCTGGGATAGAAGGAGCATACTGTTCTCGGTTATACATACGGTGTGTGAATGGGATTAGCAGATGGGATATAATATACAGAAGCATCAATGTAGGGAAGTCGCAACCCAAATGATTCGCTAAGGCACTGTAATGTAACAGCATTAGCTAACTACCGAGGTAAGACAATAAATTTTGGGTTTCCAAGCGATCGCAGTAGCACATAGCTGTACGAGCACTAGTAATACATAGATATGAAGCACAATCCTCTTTTGTGGTGGGTCATGACTATCGATACCGCGGAGCTACGAACAACGGAAATTGGTTTGTAATTTTGTTCCGGCATGGACAAAAATGGCCGGCATACCACTGTTCCGTGCGTCCCATTGCTCATTGACATTTAGGGTTATGGGTTCAACAGAAGATCTTTTGAATTTCAAATTCAAACAGATGCAGATCATGCCGGCCCATTCATTGACGAACCTGCAGTCTAGTCAAGTGTAGTCCAGTCTAAAATAGTCCAAACTGGTCCAAAATAGTCTAGTTGCAGTCTAGCTAGCACAGTCTAGTCCAGTCTGGTCTAGCACAGCAGTCTGGTCTGCAACCAGAACCAAGTCGACTGGGACGACGAACGACCTTCTGGCCAAAATCGAACATCGGTTTGCCCCTGCGTCTGCTGTTGACAGCACAGATGCAATGCACCATCGCAACGAAATTCATTACAGCACAGCACCATCCGGCCCCTCGTTGTCAACTGCAAGGAAAGGAATTTGCAATCACCCGGCCGATTCAATGAAGGATGCGACAACGCGTCGCTGCACAACACAAGATGAGCTTTTCTTTCTTTCACACAACAAATGAGCGGTGAATGGCAGAGGGACATTGGAGCTAAACGACAGGCAGACCACCCGGATTCATGGGGGAAGGAGAGTGCAGCCCTTGGTGGGGTTTTGCCACCACGAGAAAACTGCAAGCCTGACAGTCTGCTTCTGCTCGTCTTTGGCAAAGAGAAAAAGAAACCTGCCACGCTGTGAATGTTTTCCAACCATGCTGCAACTGCTGACATCCTTCTCCGTTCCACGCTCGGAAAGAGATTTTTATTTTTGCGACAGTTCAAGAGCGAGGATCACGCTCTGTTGCTTGATTCGATTCAATGGGTTCAAATGGGACACGACGACAATGACCAGCATCTTGCAACTGAGGTGATGCCACCACTTCCGCTTCTTCCAGCTTTGCCGGAGCTCCTTCCAAAAAAACTGCTTCATCCAAAATAAGAAACATGCCTTTGTCATCAAGTTCATCCTCTCTAGCCAGTTCGGCCCGGGAATCACATTGCTCCTGGTCCAGCGTCTCTGCATGTCTGAGCCTGTTGTTCATTTTGTTGTTCAAGTGCATGTCAAACTCAAGCCTTCCTGCAGCAGAAAGCTGTTTCCGCAGGGAGTCCAGAAGAGCACAGAAGGAATTCCTAGGCAACAACGGAGACATGGAAGAGTGACAGCACGGTGCTTGAGATGGCAACATTCTGGTGCTTGGGAGAAAGGAGGGTCAACATGAGAACTCAAGGCGTGACATTCCCGGCAGGCCAGCATGTTGCCAGTGATGAATGGATGAACAGCAGGGACGGTGATTGGCTAAAAGTGGGCTGTTCATTCTTCCACTTCATGGTGCAATCATTGTAGCTGCACTGGAGAGAGGCTTGCATGTTCCATGGTGGCGGCACCATGATGATCGACTGGCCGTTGATTGCATTCCACTCCGGCATTGACTTCATTGTTGCAGTCGCACTTGATTTTCTTTTCACTGTTGAGATCACAGGGAATCTCCGTGATGTTGGTGATGAGGGGCAAGTTGTGCTCATCCGCAAAGGAAATGTGTTGCCTGTGGTTGAGGTTGATTGGACCCGAGAAGTGAGGTTGGAAGAATCGAACCGCCTTCTGAAAAGCAGCTGGGCGATGATGGTGTCCACGGGGGACCATTCCACCAACAAGGGAACCATTCAACTTTTTGCTGGTTGTTGCCTCGTGTTCCACAAGAAGAAAGGATTGGTCAAAGTGGTTGTCAGGAAGAAAAGACTCCATGGTCCATGTCCACCTCTCCCAACTGCCATCGGCTGGCAACATGCCGTCCTCGTCCAACAGACAAAGCTGGAATTGCGATTCGTCTTTGAAGATCTGATCAAACAAATTCATCATTCCATTCCACCAAGCAGCAGCCTTGCGAAAGAAACTGTCGTTGGGGCGACTGAGGGTTTGCACATCATTCGGGCAAATGTGGGCCCACGTGTGGTGATCGGCGACCAATGTCTGAAACCTCCGGTTGTGCTCTTCATGAGGGTCTGACGTCAAAACACATTCGATGCATGAGGATTTCATCAACCAACAGAGCAAACATTGACTCCTTTTGTTCCATTTGCAAAGGAGCGAACCAGCCCATCACATCCAGTGTTGATTCTTTTCTGAACTGATTCTGCTTTGAGAGCGGGGCCAGTGTGATCCATGTCTTCAACCATTTCTTCACCATCGTTGTTGGAATCATCATTGGAATTGGATGCATCTTCTGCTTTCTGCGTAATTTTCAGAAATGCAATCACTGCGTCCAAGAAGCAAGTTGCGGCCAAAGGGCCCAATCCTTTCGCACTCAGGCATCAACGTCACCCCGATTGAGGAACACTCAAGGCCAAAGCATCACTAACTGACGGCACCAGTCCCTGGGACATCCTTGATGGTCTCTTGTCAATTGTGACTTCTGCTGCTCAGAAACAAGGAACCTTTTGACAACCAACATGGATGTGGTTGGTCACATTTTGACACTGAAACATCTTGAAACCATCAATTTGTTGCGCATCAGCCCACCATGGCACCCGCCAAGTCTTTGTGTGTTTGTTGGAACTGCAAGCCATTTGCTAGCAACCCGGCATGAACTCAGCACCTGCAGTCATCTGGTTCAGGCACATGGCTTGTTAATGCCAGATCCAATTGCAACAACATTCTGTCATTGTCCCACAAACACCTGCGGGCACATGTTTGGATGTTGACCCCTCCACTTTGGCCTTTGTTCGCCATCAAAAAGTGTTTGATGGCAAATGCAATTGCACCGGTTTTCAATCACCTTTTGTGTCTTTGTGCAGCTCAGATCAGGGTTGATGTTGTTGTCATTTGTCAATTTGACAATCAAGTGAGTCCTGTCTTCTTGGCTGGCTTTGCATGTGTTCAAATCTGTCTGTTCAATGTTTTCATTGATTGTGTTTCAAACTTTTGCATTCTCTGCCATGCGTTCCTTTCATTTTCGTGTCACATTTGCCAATGCTTGCACTTGAGTCCATTTCAAAGCAGCAAATCTTGGTTCTTCCAAAAGGCTAGAATCAAAAGATGTTAAATTTCCGAAAGAAAGAATTTGCGCCAAGTTCATTCTGTGAATGGTTGGAATTTGGTTCTGAGTTCAAAGAAGAAGGAAAAAATGATTTCGGTTTGCCTTTTCACAGACAAAACCAGTCCATCAACTGTCCTGATGAATCTGAACAGAAAAATCTTCTAAAAATCACCAGCTAAGAAACAGCATGCTTTGTTGATGATGCATGCTGCACTGAAACACGACATTTTGGTTGAACATTTTTGTGTCTTGCCTTCTTCTTGTTGATCATGGCAAAAGAGAGGAAAAAAAATTGAACACTTGTTCTTTGAAATTGCAATCATCTGTTCATCATCTTGTGGTTGTCAAACTGTTATGCTACTTTAGTGCAGTGTCTCATCTTGTGTCTCTACTATTTTTGACCAAATGTGTGCAGCAAGGGGTAACGGCAGAGGAAGGGCATTTGGCGAAAGTGAAAAGCGCGCTGTCCTGTACTCGGTGCGTTGCCTTTGTACACACACTGGCTCAAAAAACGAAAGGGTAAGTGTGCTATTTGCCTGACGTCAGCAAAAGGATGCGATTTCTGGTCCACACGATCTTTTGCGGCTACTATTTTTCTTTTCCAATTCGGCATCATCAATCTATGCATGATCGAGTTGTTCCCACAAAAACTCGAGAAAGATACACGATGCGACCACGACAGCAGCAACACGGCTTTCTTTTACAACATAGATCACTGTTGGTATAGCAAAAATTGGCAGACGCGAGTTGTTGAGAATGGAACTATTGAAAGAATCATGTACTGCTAGCCACCAGCGCTACTACTGGAGGTCCACGTTGGCCATGGTAGTAGCATTCTCGTGGCTGGTGTCTTGTCCCCTTGTTTGTACGGCCTTTACTCCGTGCATTCCTTCTAGTTCCAGCCGTCAGTCGCCGCCTACTGTGCTTTTGGCCGTCGAACGTAGTGATCGAGGAAACGAGAAACCAACAGCAAGGAGGGATCAGGGTCCAAGACGGAATCATTCGAATTTTAATCCAGCAATTCAACTCAACAAAGAAATTATCGAGTTGGGGAAACAAGGAAAATGGAACGAAATTCTTGCTCTGTATCAAAAAGAAGGCTCTCGATTCAACAATGTCAATTATGCCACAACCATGACACAGCTAGCACGAATTCGAGCCGTCAACAGGCGAGACAAAGTATTTCTTCAGTTTGTCGACGACTTGGCGAATAATATTGAAGCAAAAGGCTTGGATTGGATTGGAGTACGAGCGATTGGAAACATTCTTCATGCCGTCGGAAAAATGGCACTGCGATCAAAGAGCACGGCAAAAATTATGGACTTTGCCAATCAAAAAGAAACCGCGAAAGCCATCGTGGCGATGGGGAATCCCCAAGAAGTGGCAAACATTTGCTGGGGCATGGCGAAAACAGGAGACTCAGGGAAATACATTATATATTTCCAAACAGTAGAAAAACAAGCAGCATGGCTAGCCAAGGAGGGAACCCCCCAAGCAATAGCCAACACTGCCTGGGCCTGTGCCACACTGGGTTTTCAGTCTCCCATGCTCTTTGCTGAGATTGAAAAACAAGCAGCCTGGCTGGTCAAGGAGGGCAATCCACAAAATGCTGCTAATACTGCCTGGGCCTGTGGCACATTGGGATTTCAGTCCCCCCTACTCTTTGCTGAGATTGAAAAACAAGCAACCTGGCTAGTCAAGGAGGGAACACCACAGGCAGTAGCCAACACTGCCTGTGCCTGTGCCAAATTGGGTTTTCAGTCTCCCCTACTCTTTGCTGAGATTGAAAAAGAAGCAGCCTGTCTAGTCAAGGAGGGAACACCACAAAATGTTGCTAACACTGCCTGGGCCTGTGGCACATTGGGATTTCAGTCCCCCAAGCTCTTTGCTGAGATTGAAAAACAAGCAGGCTGGCTAGTCAAGGAGGGAACACCACAAAATGTTGCCAACACTGCCTGGGCCTGTGCCACTTTGGGTTACTCTTCAGAACTTTTTTTTGGTTGTCTGTCGGACAATATATCCAAGTTAACTGAAAGCAGCAATGCCCAAGAGATCATAAATACCTGCTACGCAGTTGCCATTTTGGATCTGGCCTTGAAATACGAAAACGAGTTTCGGCAGTTGTGGGCGGCGGCAATCTGTTTGGATTCCACAACTCTATCGGCGGCGGATTCAAACCAGCTCTATCAAGTCTTTGCTTTTTCAAAAGCTCAGGGCATCCATATCCCTGCACCTTCCATTACATTTGGCATGGACGCTGACCTTATCGACAACTCTCCATCGCGGTCGCAAAACGAGATCTCGTCCATTCTTCGCTCGCTCGGCTTCGATCATGACGAGGAAGTGCCTCCGTGGATACTAAATGACGAATCTTCGATGACGGCTCTTCCTCCCGGCATGCTTGCTATCGACATGGCCTGCCGACAGAAAATGATTGCTGTGGAATTTGACGGGCCAAGCCATTTCTTGCGTCAAGTCGGATCTGGCAAGGTACTCGATTTGGAAAACGGAGCTACAAAGGCAAAACGCCGGTTCCTGGAGCGCCTCGGTTGGAAAGTTATCAATATTCCCTACTTCGTGTGGATGAAGGCAAAGGGTGAGAAGGAGAAGAAAGAGCTGCTTTGCAAACTGCTGGATCTTCCATCCGAAGAAGAGGATTAGATAATGCTCGACTGTTGACGACGTGAACGACCGCATTTGCAAAATAGGCTGGTGCATCATCAGTCGTTTGAACCTGCAGATGTGTTATCAGGTCGGTTTTGCTACTGCAATAGAAGTCGAGATATATACAATGAAGGAGACTAGCTTTCTTGCGGGCATCTATCCATGACATGGAGGTGATAGCGTGTGTTTTTTTGGCACCAAAGATCAATACTGCAGCTACGTTGGTTCGAATGAATAACGAACCCGCCCGTCAGATATGTGGAACCGGGTTCGGGTGCACAGCGGCTTTTGTCAAAGCCGCCAAGCCAATGCTGAATAGTACTGGAATAAAGTTCAATCAATCTATTAGGTATGAGCTACACTCTCTACGATTACATAGGACTACTAGTCCGCTACTAGGAGCTACTAGTAGCAAGTAGTAGGTACAGTAGTTGCACTGGTAAAGCTCCACTGCGTGCGGCAATACTTTTTTTCTTCCGAGATAGATGAATGACAGAAAATAAAGTAGCACATACAAGAATCTACTAGCTAGTAGGTGCAACTACAGTACTGCACAAGATAAAGGAATAAACGACCGCTACAGATACGTAGCTAAAAAGTAGTACAAATACAGTATAAGTAAAGCTGCACCAAGTACATTGTTATAATTATTGTTCGTAGAATAGAATCCATCATCATCTACCGTGGTTTGTTGCAAATAGTCGGAATGAAACAAGCTTGGATCGTAAAGGAGGCTGACAGGAGGTGCTATTATTTCGGAAGTTTACGTGTTGACATTCATGTGCATGTACTGATAATGTATTTGTGGGCTGGTCCATCATCATCATCATCTCCCACTTCATCTCTTCTCGAGGCCTTATCACTTACTCGTTGTAAATGGGCGGAGCCAAGCCTTCCATATTCATCAAACTACTCATGGGGGTGGAAGAGGAACGACGGTGCGCACTCGTCTTACCAAGTACGGAACGAGGAGAACCAAAGCCCTCCATATTATCAAAGGACTTGTTGCGGCGATGACGTTGGTGATGTTCGATGGCCGTGACCAGACCACGAGCAGCCTCCATCAATCGTTGCGCGGCAATGATAGCTTCGACGGCGGCACGAAACTTGAGACGAGGATTGAACAATGGTTTTTCAATCTCCTCCTCCTTATTGGAATCATCCTCGTAGATATCCTTCTTGCTCAACTTGACCTGTGCCGCAAGAACGTGATTCATACCTTGGTATCTGTTTCGGGGGTGCATGTTGTAGTCCATGACACAACCAAGTTCTTGACCAGCCAGAATGACATCCACGAGGGATGTCAAACTCTCTCGGCGCTGCTGATGCATATCCTTGTGGTCGTCTTCTTCGTCATAGTCCTCGCCCTGACTCTGTTGGTGGAGGAGAATGGCCTGCGCCGCCAAGGTATGCTGCACACTGGAAAACCTGTTGCGGGGATGCATGTTCAAATCCAAGGCGCGACTGAGTTCCTGTGCGGCCATGACGACGTAGACCAGAGACTTCATCTGCGACGGCGGCTTGTGGGTCTGCTTCTGCTTGTCTTCTTCCTCTTTCATGCGCAAGACGACCTTGTCGTAAATGGAAAGAAACTTGTGTTCGGCCAATCGGACGAGATACTCGACATTGCTTTCCATAAACATGTCGGTCACCGAGAGACTCACTTCGCGAGCAAGAGTTCGTGGTTTCGTGAGGCTGCGGCTGGGTTTGCCACCACCTAGGGGAATGGCGGTGTCTTCCCAGTCATACACGGGCTCTTCGTAGCACTGCTGTACAGGCTGTGCCGCCGTGCAATGCTTGGCTTCCAAACGCTTCTGGAGTTCCTGAATGGCCACAATGGCCTTGATGGCAGCACGGACCTTTTGACGGGCCTCCATCGCCTGGGCGGTAGTAGTCGTAGTAGCAGTCGTACGACGGGAAGAAAACTTCTTCCCAACGACACGACGAGGTTTCTCCTCTTCTTTTGTCTTTTCCAGCGCAGCATGCGCAATCAAACCGAGGCTTACCGCATAGACGGCCGCTTTGAAGCGGCGTCGGGCATCAAAGGTATCCAAATGGATCATGCCATTGTCGTGGGTGTTGATCGTGCTGTCATTCATGGTGGTAGTGTTGTTGTCAGCAACCATACTGTAGTATGTTACTGGGGGTGGCTTGTAGTAGTGAAGTTTGTACTGTGTGTGAACGTGTGTTTTTTGTTCTTGCTTTGTTTTTTATGAGCCAAAAGAGGAGCAATCCCATCAAATTTACTTTTTCGCTTCCGCATCGCAAAAAATTGGTTGGATCCGTTCGAGTTCGAGCACTGGTATCTACGGTACGTACCGGTAGTAGTAATAGCTATTACCTACCGGTACGGTTGGGAACTTTGGAAGAACCAGTGGCGTCAGGATCGACATGTGCTAGTGCCGTGGTTGCTTCCGTAAGTATCAGGGGACCGAATTACTTATTGGATCTAAGGTAGGCTTCACGTCATTAGCTGCTGGCGTCCACCCTGTGAAGATTGTGTTCGTTCATTTCTGTTCGTGCATCTGCTGGTTTCTCCTAATACTTGAAGTTGTACTGAACTGTAGTGTTGTTTTTGAGTGTTTTTGAATTGGCAATTGGAAGGTAGACCTAGCTCACAGCAATAACTGGGGTATTACGGTAACAAGGCCATTTTCGGTAACCAACTATTTACATGTGATCATCAACTGTATACTGGTTCAAGGTACTGTACTAGCCAGAATTACTGATTAACTAGACTAATACCGTAATAACTAAGGCTTAAGGTGAGACGGAGACCCAAGACCACCACTAAACAGCGCTGTGGTTCGCAATTTCTGTCCTTGAGATATATGTAAGCACGTGCACTTCCCTGTTGGATGTGGGTTTGCTTGAGTTGCTTCCGCACCATCGTCATGCCAACATCACACTATCGTACCATCTGCTGTTTTGATTTTGGTGGCACCAGTTCGGGTTCCCACTGGCTTGAGTGGTTTCTTACGAATGGCAACCATTTGCAGCCATCTGTTCTTACAACGGTAGTTGTCTGAATAGCTCTACCAGTTAGCTCGTGGGTACGTGTCCGTACGACCTACAGCAGCAGCTAGCTAGGTACATGTTGACAACCAGAAGTAGGCCTTTTCTAATTATCACGGAATCAGCCTTTTTCTACTGTTTCACGTGAAATAATCCTGACAAGAATTCAACAGAGTAATGAGCGAGGTACGAAATTCCAAAGATACATAGGAAGCAAACGCACCTTTGATGACGTAACGATTACGACGGTCGAACGTTGCTGCTTCCTTTGAAAATGCTGTACAATTCGTTCCCTTCCTTGCTTCTTCTACTATGGCTAGCTAGCTAGCTAGTAGCTATTAGTCTACCTGCAATGGTTTTTAGGCAAGTTAAAATCCTCCGCACCATGGTCAAATGTTCGGGAACTTGGGCTTAAATGTTTTGCTCACACCTTTTTCGGATAAGCTCCGAACTCGCAGCTGCTTCTGCTTGTGGTAGCTAACTGCAGCTGCCGGCAGACCTCGAACGGCATTGAGAATGGCGCACATTGTTTGCCTGTTGGTTGCGCAATGAATTCCCAAGATTCATCAGTTGCCCCTCTCTGAAGAAGCAGAAACCCCAAAAAAGGAACTAGGGGTGGCATTTTGCAGCAAGGGGGCACTGGTTGTCTCATGCATGTCATGTTTCACTCACTGCAGCACTTTTCTTACAGGAAAGAAACAGAAATGACTTTTCCGTCCATCTTGTCATTTCAACTCGGATTGAGAATTGCATTTCTCACACTTTGCTTCCAATTCGCCCAACCTGGGAAAAGTCATTTCCATTTTTCTCATTGTGGGAAAAGTGCACAACAAGATTGTTGGGATGCCTCATTTGTCCTCAGTTTTTTGAGATTTCTGCTTTTTTCCTGACATTCAACATTGTGCAATGTCCCAGCAATGCAAATGTCATGTGCATGTTGAAACTCGTTGTGGCAATCATGCTCCAAAGCGGCTAGAACTTCCAATGCAAGACAATGCAATGCCCAAAAAAGGCATGCATGCGGTGCGCATTCATCCAGAATTCACGTGCAGAACTGATGCTCTTCAGTGCTGCGGAAATGGTTGTCACTGGTCGTGTTGTTCACAAGTGCTGAAGAAGGTTGCTCAGGAGCGCAACGAACCATTGTCACAAGATGAAGGTCTGCACAACCCAGCGGCTGCATCTTTTTGGAACATTGTGAGTGAACTGAATGCCTTTTGTTCTGGATCGCATGGTGCGAGTTGTTGTCACAAGACACTTGTTCCTAATTGAACAACAAGTCAATGATTGGCATGCCGATTCTTCACACAGAACTGAAGCATTGTTCATCCCAGCAAAGAGAGGATTGCGCCAAGGGGTCTTGAGCCAAAGCTTTCTCAAATGTTTCATTTGGTTTCAGTTCATTCTGAGCTTGTAATTTTTATTCGCAAACAATTCACAATGCATGTGGCTTGTGGCGCAATGCAACACTCAAAACAATTGGGCTCAAGTTCACACAAAATGCATGATGAAGTTGTGCGCATTGTTCAAAGCCCAAAGGAATGAAATTCCTGGTTGTCACATTCGTCAAAACAAAGCAACAAAAAACCTTTGTCCACAGCTGCATGACCAGAAAATGCATCACAAAAGTTTGAAACAGAAAATGATTGAATGCGCGCAAACTGCAGGACAAAAGGTTGCCAAGTTTGATGACATCCACATGACACTCTGTCACAAGACATCAAGTGTGACACATCTGAACAAATTGATGGCACAATGCAACAACAATCAAAACAGTTTCATGAAGAGCAATGCCAAAAAAATGTCTGTTGATGGGGGTGCAAAATGACAAAAGAGATGTGAAAGGTGCATTGAAGTGAAGGTCGGTTTGCAAAAATTGAGCATTTTGTCTGATTCATTCATCTTCATGTCAGCTTCAGCTGTGCACAAAAACAAGCTGAAGACTTTTTCATGGACTTGTCATTGGGGGCACATGATGAGGCTGAAGAAATTTTGTGAACCTGCTCCTTTGTGCATGTTGTTCTTTGCGGCACAATTGAAATTTTGGTCAAAATTTGAATGTTTTTGAATTGGATTGCATCTTGATCATCCAAATTCATTCCCAGTCTGGCTAAAAAGAAGAGCAACAATCAGTTTCCAAAGCGTGATTTCTGCATGCTGAAGCCAATCAAAAATGACAGTGAAGTTGAACAAACAACATGTTTGCTATCAATTGCATTGGAAGCAAAATGTCACCACTTCTTCATGTTCCAAAACACACAATGAAAATGCACAGAAACAATCATGTTGACACATGTCTGCTTGTGACAACAGAATGCAAAAACCACCCAATGGCACAAGGCTTCCAATTGATCATTAGCTCATGACATCAAAGGAATGAGTGAAAATGATCTGACGACCTCAAAGACAACAAAATTGAGCAGATTTTGTCAGACAATCAAGTTGCAAATTCAAGATGGTGTCAAATGCACAGCAACTGAAGGAAACAAGAGAAAGTCAAGCGTGTTTCTCAATCCACGACACATGTCAATCAAGTGCAAAATCACAACAGAAAACTGAACTGCCCACACCCTCGATGCACATCTTGGCAGATGATTCAGACACAACACCTCAAATTGTCAGTTTTTGAAACAAAGTGATCATGTGCAATCATCATTTGAACAACACTGTGAATTTGCAAAAACCAAAGTTGGGAACTGAACCATTGTTGTCCATTTCCTTGTTGTCTGAATTCACAAATTTGTTTGAAGACCTTCAATGCAGGGTTCATCCACTTCTGTGTCAGTTCACCACCCAAATGTTTGATTGGACATCACAAACAAATTGAATCATAAGATTTGGCAATCATTCAATCAGAGGGCAAATTGAATCATGAGATGCCACAGACACAACATGGACAATTTTGTGTGGCACCTTCACACAAAGTTTTTCAATGTTGTGTTGTTTGAGCATCCAAATGGTTTTGAGCAACGGCAACAAATCTCTTTCAAAACACATGTGCAACTTTGTTGCAGCATCTCAACAACTGAAAAGTGCCAATTTTTGCAGAATGCATTGCATTTTTGTGTCTCACCATTTCAGCCGAGAGCTTGGACAGAATGTTTGGTGTGTGACCACCAAACAAAACATGACAAACACGACACATGGAGAGCAATCCACAAGAAAGAATTGAAGCAGTGCTCAATCTTGTTTGATTGAAGCAGTGATCTGAACAAATAACATTGCAGTTGAGTTTGCAACAATGAGAGAAAGTGGAAAATCACGGCAACCGTGGCAAGCTTCATCGCTGAGAGGTTGCACAGTGCTTTTGATTCACAAAGACTATGAAAAGAGGGGGTTGTAGATCACACTCCATCTGACATCTGTTTTTGTTTGCAGTGGCTTGAGAGTATGAGAAACTTTGTATGTGCATGAACACAGGAAGCAACAACCAAGAAGTTGCAGCACATTGACGGGGTGACATGTTGCATGTGAGAGACTTCTTGTGAGTTGCTTATGTGCGTCTTCCGGTCCACCTTTCCACTGTTGGGATTTGAATGTCTTGCGGAATCGTCCACGCTGCAAGACGGATGATCATTTGTTTATTTCTCTTCGCTGCTACTAATTTTGCTGATGGCTGCGTGCTGAAAGTGAATTAGCACCATGGGAATCTCATCCAGCCGGAGCTCTGCAGTGCTCTTTGTAGTGCTTCTGCTTCTGAGCTTCTCCAACTCATCCAGTTCCAACGAGCCTCAAGAACCCGCTCATCGTCTTCGAGGCATTACCCAATCAGCTTCGTTGTCGCCGCCGTCATCACCTACGATGTTCAAGGAGGTGCTTTCGAAATCAATGTCGTCGGCGACAGCAACAACAATCCTCTGCCATCTTCTCGAAGTACAAGTCGAGTATCTCGACGCTGTAAACTCCATTTCGGAGGACAATTCCACGATAGGCAGCAACATTTCGTCAGCCCGTCGAGACAACCAGGAGCTGGTTTGCGAGACTACTGTCCCAATGAAAATAAAAATGGAAACGATGAGCAGTGAAGTTGCCGTCGAGCGTGGCTTGGACACTAATGCAACAACTACAGCTGCCCTATGGGTTTATCGAATCAACAATATCCCCGAGCACATGAGGGACACGTTATTGGCTGATGATGCCGTTTCTGGAACCGCTTGGGTTCGATTCACGGATGTGATTATCAGCGATCAAGAAGCTTCGATCGATTTGCTTCCTAACACAGGCATGCGCGTTGTCACACAACCACCCAATATCGTAAGCCTACTAGGGGCGAGACCAAGCCGACCCCTTAGCTCTAGTAGGGCGGCAAGGCAAATTAATGGCACACAATATGAAAGGCATTTGTCGAGTGCATATCAAAACATGGGGAAAAACAAAGTCTTAGTTATTCGAGTTTCCTATCTCGACTACTATCCTAACGTGACCGCCGATGAAATGCGAGGTAAAATATTCGGCGTGGGACCAAAAGCTCAACGTGTCAACCTTCGACGACAGATCAGGGGCTGCTCGTTTGGAAAGTTACGCCTTCAACCGGCATATTCCATTGCATCTCGACATCGCTCCAATACATCTGCTCCCATTTCGCAGGGTGTAACGGAAATGAATATTACCGTGCCCATTTCAACCAATAGCACAGACTCTGCCCGCATATTGGAGAGTGTTGTCGCCCAGACGCTTCACGATTGGTATGGAGCAGATTACTTGGTCAACAAGGTGAATCAAGTCATTCTCATTTTTCCCAATGCCCCTGGAGTTCTAAAGTTTCGAGGGCGCAATTATCTCGCCTATGCTTTTCTTCGCGGCAAGTGGGCCATCTTCAACAACCACTGGGGAGTTAGCCTGAGTGCTTTGGCGCACGAACTGGGGCATAACTGGAACTTAAACCACGCAGGGGAAGGTACCTCAGCCTATGGAGATACGACTGGGAGTCTTGGGTTTGGAGCATTGGGCAGTTATCCTCGCAGTTGCTACAATGCCCAAAAGAACTGGTACTTGCAATGGTACGAGGATAGAGCACTAGCTCTCACTGCAGCTTCAAACGCAACATCGCCACCATTGCCAACCGAATCTTTGCCGTGGACCGGATACCTTGCTGCATTTGTTGATTATAAGCATACGTCCATGGACCAACCTGTGCTGTTGCAGATTCAGAGCGACAGGCAAGACCGGCGTCTTTACTGCCAGTACAACCGAGCGACGAAATTCAACCGTGGCACGAGAGAATACCGCAACCAAGTTGTCATTGTTCTGGAAGAAGGAAGTATGCAGGCAACATTTGGCATTCAATCTTGGCTGGTTGGATCGATTATGCCACCCCCAGTCCGCACTAGATCCACGCCTGGCCAGAGTATCTCCAACAGTACAAACTTTCGCACTGACGGACGTGCTCTGTTGATTCAGATATGCAATCAGACAAGGGGGCAAGTTGATTTTGTCGGTATCAGCGTCTACCTTGAAGGGCAGGTATCTGGTTGCTTACATGACAACGATCAAAGCAAGGGGAAAAGTCCGGGACCAACTGAACTCCCCTCCCGATCATTCACAACCTCCATCATACCTACGAAGTCTTCTGCGCCGTCTCTTGTTCCATTCACAACGCCATCACTTTCAGATGCGCCATCCATTCGTCCCGCCCCATCTCCCTCTGCTAGTCCCAATGGTTGAGCAGTCGTCCCAAGTGGCAGGTAAAGCTTTGCCAAGAAAGATCCGACGCTTCGAAGTACTGTCGTGAGTATTGCAATAGCTGCAAGGCCTATTGAGCAGATGAAGTTTCAGGTAGATAGATAGCATCTAAAAACCCTAAGTATTTATTTCTTGAAGAGGGCCTTGAAAACCCACTCTGCCACGTTCACAGTGAGGCTTTCACGCTATATTCCTTTAGGCCGGGCGTCAGCGCAACGCCGCCTGGGGAATAACCACACGCAAGTAGGTACAGAAGCTAGTAGATAGAAATAGGTCTCTGTCTTGCACTCATTTGGCAATACAGCTACCTCCCGGCCGGTATCGGATTACCAGTGGTAAGAAACCTCCGTCATGGTACAGTTGTAGTGTCAGCTTTCAGCTGTCTAATACCTCCGGTAGTGATAGCAAGTAACGACGAGCTAGCTAGATAGCTATAGCTAGTCTACCGGGTACAGGTAAGTTAGTAGCTGGCACAAAGTTCCGGTGCAAACTAGATGGATACAACGGAACTAATACTAGTCCCAGTAGAGACCAGAGAGCAGCTTGGTGACACCATAGTCAGCCCCAAAATCGTGGCAGCTATGAAATGAATCTCGTTATCAGTGGACACAACTACATAAACCGAAGGAAAGGCATTGTCAATAGTAGTAATAAAAAAATAGAAGCATTTACTGTTCTACTCGGTGCATCCGTACGTGAGGAAGAAAAAGCAAATGAAAAAGAATTGTTTCTTTTGAAGTGCATACTTTCTTTCGCTTGACTGAACCAACGACGTACTTGCAGGCACCATAGAAAGCCTAAAAAAGCAAAAGCCATTGGGATACAAGCCAATTCTTTTAAAATACGAACTCTTTTAAAAATGTAGAAACGTAAATTGTAATTTTCGTGTTCGCGAGTACAATACAAGATCTATCGGAGGACCACCACCACCACCATCATCATCATCATCATCACCACCATCATCATTTCCTCCTTCAAACCATATTTTTGGTATAGAAATCCCGCATGACCTGGACGGCAATAAACATGCTGACCGTGTGTCCACCACAACGAATATAATAGGGAAAGAAACCATTGTACAAGGTCATGAATCCTTCGTCGGCCGTCACTTTTCGAAGGGTTTGCAGAAGAGTCTTGTACGGCAATTTTCCAGTAACTTTGTCGGGTTTTTGGCTGGCCATGCGATTCTTGGAGGCCTCCAAGGGCATGGTAGCCAAGGAATAAATGAGTCCACTGGTCATGGCGGCGGAAAAAACATTGGGAATGGAATTCTTGGTTTGCTTGAAATAGGTGGCATACATGTCCTTGAATTGATCCAAGGTGGCTACTTGAAAGACCCCTACCATCATGGCCCGGGCCACAAAGGGACCGGAACCTCTCCAAAAGGCGGTGACACCTTCTTCTTTGACAATGCGTGTGGCCGTGTCGACGACACCCTTGTAATTGCGACGTTCGTTGACGGGCAAACTGGAATCATTGGACATTCGCACGACGGCCACCTCCATGGGACAGGATATGTAAGCGGCAATTCCACCGGTAATCGCCCCGACACCAACACTGCACGGTGTGTCATAATTGTTTGATCAATATCAGTTGTTTAAAATTAGTCATCATTCAGAAATAAAAATACAATTCAAATCCAATTCAAAACAACAAACAAAGAACAAGAAAAGAAAGAAATCTTGATCAAACAAAAATGTTGTGCAAGCAATGATAAATGCCTTGTCAAAAAAGAAGAATAAAACACTGCAAACCAAAAAACACTGCCAATTCAACACACTGACAAATCAATCCTGTTTTATTCTTACCGAGACGCAAAATCGGTCTTGCCCCGAATGGCATGCAGTTTGTCACGAAAGGTCTCAAACAATCCAAATCGCGCCGACGCATAAAAGACTTGACGCAAGATTCCAGCACCAATGCCATCATAAAGAGACAGTAATCCCTGCTCCTTGACCATGGTGGCAAAGGAGAACTTCTTGCCTTGCATGCTGGCCAAGTTACTGCGGACGGCCAGTGTATTGGCGGGATGCACAATGGCCCAACCCAAGCAACCGCCAATGCCAGAGGTGGCAAAAATGACCGACTGTGGTAAATCGGCAGCCTTGGCGGGTGCAGCTGCAGCAGCGGGAGTTGCCGACGTGGCCAATAAAAAGGGAGTTCGTGGAAGAAGTGGACTCATAATTATAATATGTTTGTGTGTGTGTTGCTTGTGAGGGAGGTTTCTTTTTGTAGATTGATGATTTCTTTTATAAAATCAAAAGGAAAGGAAAGACGGCGAATAAACTCAAGGGGGAATAAATTCAAGCGATTTTTCGATTATTTGGTAGCAATTTTGAATATGGCTTCGTCTCCTGTAGTTGTTTTTCGTAGCCGTCTTGTCGAGATATCAAAGGAAGGAGTGGGTTTGGATTTATTTCTTTCTTCGTTATTTCAATCGCGAAAATCCAAAGGACCAAAAGGTAGTTCGTTACACTAGCTACACTCACTAGCTAGCTAGTAATTTGTAAAATTAATAATAGGAATAAACTGTTGGTCGGAGATAGAGTGGAAGAAAACAAAAATTAATAGATCTCGAGTTCCTATTGAATGGTTTGTTTTGTTGCCTTCGCTTCCACTACCAGTACCAGTAAAGTACCTAATAGCGGCCGTTGGTTTCGAGATTCCTACAATCATGTACTGCCATTTTTTTCACATCGTCATCTTTTCTGATGGGGGGTTCGCATGGCTCCGGAAGATCATCACGTGAGGGTGTCATGACTCGTGATTGTTTCAATTGTGTCATGGCTGCAGGAATTCTGAAGTTAGGGATACAAAATCGACACCAGTGCATGACAGTTGGATCCAAAAACAGAATTGACTTCACTCAGCGGACCAATGCAGGCATCAATGCCAAGCAAAGGTTGAGTTCCAAAATGACCCGGCCAGGAACAAGACAAATGGATGACACCCAGTCATCAACAGAAAAAAAAAGCATGCACACTTGAAGTGGGCCAACATGGAAAATGTGTTCTTGCTTCATGGGTTCAAGAGGAAAAATCCTAAGAACACAGGCGACACGATTCAACTAAATTGAGACTGGCCTCTTTGCAATGCTCCCTTTTCATGTGCATGGAGCAACAACTTTGTTTGGAAATCGACATGCACAATGCTTTTCGAGGTGTGTCAGTCGAATCCTGCTGTGGAAGAACGTCTGAAAAACAGATTGACCCCAAACCCATTGTCGAAGAACATTTCATTGACAATCTTGATGAGATGTGTCTCTTTGCAAGTGCTGATGCGGACATCAATTTTGTTCAACAAGGTCCAAAAATGAATGAGAAAAGAACGAGGACAAAAAAATGTTCATTGGTGGTCTCAGCGCAGGCACAAAGAATTTTGGGCTCACACCAAGCCAAAGCACAAAGAACAGACACGCCTTCTTTGAGGACCACATTCAAGCATTGGTGTCTAACTGATCTTTCCAGCAATGTGTCCCATTGGGCTTGCCAGGGCCACAAAACCTCTTTCCAATTTGGACAGACTTCTGAGAGGTCGTTGGCACTGAAATTCCAAACATGCTCAAGATGACATGTCAGAAAAACCATGGATCCATCACCAACAAAACGTCAAGCAAGCATGCTGGCATGCAAGAGACAACATGCAGCTTGCAACTGAATGCATTGGCTCACACACATTTTTTTTTGCAAACTCTTGTCGAAAATTCAAATTGTGCCCGTCTGAACATCAAACTCAATGAGTGGGTCCAATCAGATTGACACCCATGCGTCATGATGAACACATTCTGTTTGACATCATAGATCATCACACAACTGCAAAAAAGAGACTTTCTTGTCTCAAGTGAGACATTGCTGCTTTTGGATCTCATGCAAGAATTAAGAAACAGGATGTCAGCAAAAACTTGAATGCACATCATTCAAGCTGTCTCTGCCATCACACCATGTCATGGGGATTCTTTTTGTCAGTGGTGTCCCTGGAACAAAAGAAGCTGCAAAACAAGGAAAGAAAAGTTCATTGTCAAAGCATTTTTGTTAAATTGAGGTCTGCAGAGTTTGAAAATTTGACTGTGTGAGTGCTTGTTTCAAAATGATCATGCAAAGATGTGCATGCTGACACCAACACCAATCGAAATTTTGGCATTGCATTTGCACATTATCTGACCAACGTCATGTGGTGACCATTTGTCCAGATCTCTGAATGCTGCAGACTCGTCTCAGTTTTGGTTTTGTGCCCATTTTCTGTTGAGCCCATGAAATTTGCATTTCAGACTGTTTGGCAATGAGTTTCAAAGAAACATGAGGTCTGTTCAAGGGAGTGGGTCATGACCAACACGGACATCATTCTGATTGGATTCGTTCAATTCGAACTTCGTCATTCCCTCCAGAGTTAATCTTGGTCATCCGTTGCTGCAATCATCTACTTGCCACCACCCGTAGGACTAGCTAGACTAGCTACTGTAGTAGCGTTATTTTTCAAAGGAGACGTGGTGTAGTCTTTGGGCGCCAGAGCTTCCTGCTTCTGGGCGGGTTTGCGCATGCATGGCCGCCATGCGAACTTGTCTGCAGTTTGTTTGCCGCCATGCGAAGTGCCATGTGTAACAGATGTTGTACTTAGACGAAGTAAGTTGACAACGGTCGGAGTGGCGCAAAGGTATCTTATAATTTTCAAGAGTCATTGTATTTGTATACGTCTATGTAGTAGAAGCCAAGACGTCTATGTGACTTCTTTTTGAAATTTCAAAATGATGGCGCCAACTTCCGGCGCGATATCGTGGATCGGAGTCTCACCGTTTGGCATGGATGAACAACCGGGATTTCGTCAGATCAACCAAGTCTTGATATTAATTTTGTCGAACGTAGACTAGTACGAGAAGTGTACGGGAAAAGGTTCGGAAGCGAACTCCATGCGTCACTTCACTTCTATCAATTTTATCAGTTGGAGTCGACTTTCACAATAAGAGTTTAGAAAGGTCATTCCCCTCGGCATGACTACTCCTTTGAAGATCGTAATGTTCTTTGAATCAATTGGGATTTCTGCCTGTGAGAGAGGGGTATCCCTTGATAAATAACTATATACTCCACTGGTGGCCAACCATTGGGAGTAGCTATGCGTACACGTCCTGGAATAGTAAAATGGCATAAATGGGAATAACTAGCTAGACTGCTCGAATATTGAAGCAATCCCAGCATTGGGTGCTTCTTCAAGCTTCGAATACGAATGCGAAAATAAACTAGCTAAAATAGTAGTGTGGGTTTGGTGATGAGAAAGAAAGTACTAGTAAGTCGTACAGTAGGCGTAGGCGGGTTATGCGTGTTTGGAGGAAGCAAAAAAATGAGAGAGATATGCGTAAGCAATTCAAGTAACTAATTTAGCTGGGGTTTATTCGTGGTCTAGCTAGGCAGCTGGTGAAATATGGTACAGCACCTACTGTACTTGGCTGTAGAAACTCGGAGACGTACTAGTACTTCATGTTAGCTACCGGTGGTGGCCAGCTAGTAGCTTACCCGAAACAGGAAACAATGACCGCCGACCCAAGACCAAGAGATGATGGATGGCAGGAGCAGCAATGCGCTAGCTGTAACGTTGTTTGTTTGCTGTTATGCTCTTGTTGTTGCTGTAGTTAGCTAGAAGGAATGTATCTCTGGTACAGTAGACTAGTAGAAGTGAAGACAATGCTAGTAGCTAGTAGATCTCTAGAAGTATCTAGAAGATTCCAACAAAAGAAGTCAAGTCAATGTAACTGTAGCAATGGAAATGATTAATAGTGCTTTAATGTACATGGTAAAATTGTCTAGTCGTTTCCAAGCTGCATTGTAGAAAGGTAGTACTGTAGTGTAGTGTAGGTCGTTAGCAATGTCTTGCCCTGCATTTGTTTTGAATCGGAAAGAGAGGCTGGCTGAAGTTTCATTTCCCGCCTGATTTTCCCGCCCACCCATCACCATAAGTTGTGAATGAATGACTCATGGTGTTATTACTGTAGTTAGCGCCAAGCTCTCTTCCTTCTTCTTCTCGTGTCTTCCTTTTAGCTGTCCTTGTCCTTCTTCACCTCAATTCAGTCTTGACTTCAACCCAATCGTGGTGCGGTTGGCTTGAAGATGAACTGTTCAAAGTCATACGCACACAACGATCGTTGACGTTGTCGGTCATGGTGTCTTGGTCGTTCCACTGTGAGAGAATCGTTGGGATCGTACATCCAAGCTCTTGATCGCATGTAGAGTTCATCATAGTCCGATTCAATCAAGGCAGGTCTTCTCTTGTGGGGGTGCAACAAGTGAATGACGGTGGGTCTTGCCACTTCCATCACTTCCACATGTCCATCGTGCTGCACCTCTGGGACTGCTTTGACCATGAAGAGTTCACTCTCATCCAAATGATGAACTTCGGTGGGTTCACACGAGATCAAACTTCGTTCCGATGGTTCTGTTTCCAGAGTGTTGCCACTCACGTTTCGTATTCTGCTGGGCTTTTGCACAGACGAAGAGGACAATGAACTAATAGAGGAACAACATTGCTCTTGCTTGGAGGAGCTAGAGTTAATATCCATGGTAGACCGACTTTTGCGACTAAAGGGATTGTGAAAGTGGATCTTGAGCATAGTCATTGGATTAGACTAGTGCTATTGCTGTGTCTGTCTTGAGTTTTTGTTGAGCTAGTTGTTTGGCTAGTTGATAGCTGTTGTGTGTCTTTCACTCTTTTGATAATTTGGTTTTGTGAGAGAGGAGAGAAAACAACGGTTAGGAAATCTCGCCAAAACTTACCTAGTTTTTTCGCGTGGATTGGCTTTGGCTTTCTTTCTCGAATTATCGTTACAAGTAGTGAGCGATTTACGATCTGCTCATTCGAACAGAGAAGATCAGCTGAGTTGCATTTGATTTGATGGCTGTCTTGGCAATTGCAAGTTTGCAGTAGCCTCCGGTACAAACATGTACGTACCTATTCTATTGTACAATAAACTACTGAGTAGCTTACGCACAAGATAGGTAAGCTGACTCTACAGCGAGTACCAGCTTCGTAGCAGGTTCTTATACTTGACAGCCGGAGTACCTGTACAGTGTAGTAGCGGTGCGTGCGTAGAAGCACTCAGTGACGAATGAGATACGATGAGAGCTCTGTGTCAACTCCTACTGTACGAAGTAAAGTACTCTGAGCAATTGCATGGGATAGAAAGTACATTCGATTACAACTGACGGAGACACGGAAGAAGGCTGGATATCAAACTTTTAGTACCGGGCCTCCGGTAGTTCAGATGTTTGAGAAGCTACGAGCGTAGCTACTGTAGGTACTGGACTACCCCTTCAGAAATTACTTAAAAGACACATTCTGACGGAGTAGCTACCGTACTAGTACTACAGTATCTGCCGAAAGCAGGAGTCGAATATACGAACGAATCATGCTGTAGCGTCGCTACTGTGCAGTGTTACTGCTTTACTGGCCATTGATGCCAGGTGGAGTTGCCAATGACTGCTACTTGAAAAGCACAAGTACCGGTAAGAAATAGCTCCAGCTGGCAATCGATGGCCAGTGACACGCAGGTGAATCTAACAATTTAGCATGATCCGGTGCACAGTACGTTAATTCCATGTTGACCACAAGCGGAGTTGGACAACACTTACTTGTGAATGGGATCGGAAAAGAAGGCAATATTTCTGTTAGTTCCGGTTCTGGAATATTACTCTATACTCCGTCTATTCGAAATTCCTACTCGTAGATTCCCTATTATCGCCACAAAGTTAGGCACTTGATTGATTGAAGGGCTGGAAGGAGCTTTTCGGTTTTGTGAGCCAAAAACCGAAGAAATAGAAAATGTCGTCTCGTACGTATTAGCTCACGTCAATTGAAGCATCTTTTTATATGCAGAAAGAAAGCCTGTTGTGTAACATATCCTGTGCTATTTTAATAACTAAAAGGTCCAGTTAGTCACGTCTTGTACGATTGTCGGTGGGAGTTCGCTTACGGGTGAACTATGCCTCACGTTCCTCGCCACGAACTACTAGTACCCGTTCCATCCTTCTGTGCAGAAATACTATGTATTGGGAAAAGACACGTTCTTGTCGGAGTAGGAGAATTCCAAGTTCTTGCAGAGAAGGTCGTAAAATAGTGGAATCGAGGTGTCAAATAGCCCGACTGAATCCGAATGATTCCATGTTGGTGTAGAGAAGGCGACAGAACAATGGCTCCGCTGGAAAAGCAGCTTATGTTGCTAATGTCTATCTAGAAAATAGCCATCTAAGCGGCCATGGTCGCAATGCTAATAGATAATTATTTCTTACCCAACTGGGTAAACACATTTCTTCATCTTTGTTATTCTATGTCTACCAGATTTGAACATAAAATTCCCACACCATGGCCCTAGGCCAAACCACCAAAGAGACCAAACCCAGCGCCAGAGGGTTTGGAAGGAGTCGCACTAGGGCGCTCCACAGAGGTCATCTCCACATGCAAGATGCACACAAACTGATTTGCAGCACGGTAGTTGACATTGTCATGCTGGTAAGTGCAAATGCAAATGGCATGCCCGTCGCCATCAACACCCCAGTCGTTGCGCTTGCAAAAGTAGTTGTCGACCTTGAAAAGAGTCTTGACATCAAACAAGATAAACTCTTGGTCAACACGTGCCATTTGAAGAGCCTCGCGATGGCCTTGAACACGAGCGAGAGCCGACATGGTGCCGATGATTTGCGGCGTGACATTGGCATTGCCAACACCCAAGTTGGACGCGGCAACAACAGCAGTGCGTTTGGCGGAGAGGTAAGTGTTGGGCATCTTGATTTTGACACGGACCTTGGATCCATCATCCACAATGAGACACTCGACTTGTTCTTCATCAGTGGGCCCAGGGAGAAGCACATCAAGAGTGAGACGCTTCATCCGAATCTTTGCGCCATTTGCTTCTTCTTCTTCCGTCACGGCCTCGTGCCAGCTGTAGAGATGATGAGGCAGACAGATCTTCATGTCGTCGTTGTCGTCGTCGTCTTCCGCTGCTTTGCTGACTTTGAGGTGTTGTAGGAGCGTGTTGATGTCAAACTCGGGACGTCCGTCTACAAAAAAGAGAAAAAGTGTGAGTGAGTACAAAACGAAAGTCAAAGAGAGCAACGCAAACTCACTGGTCGCTCGTGGGCGAGCGACTGCTCGCGGCATGGACGGAACTCGATTTCGCCGTGACTCTCTCTCTGGTTTTGGCGGCAGGCGTCGGCTGGGGCGCACTCGTGTTTCTATCCCGCCGAGAGGAACCATGTGACCACATCCGTTGGCGGGACCTCGCCTTGCTTGGACTGACCAGCGTGGTCACGATGGCCGCAATTTATTTCTGCTACTTCCGCACCCCTTGGTACCCCGCCAATTGGAAGACCGGATTTATGTCCGGGGTGCATGTCATCTCCGCCGTATCCGCC
>ENA-ORBV01004985-ORBV01004985.1-microbial-mat-metagenome-genome-assembly--contig:-NODE-4985-length-24860-cov-6.354437_pt1 | contig 24860 bp, 24 predicted proteins | sample MGYA00237777_ERZ505514 | MGnify/ENA primary metagenome ERZ505514 (study PRJEB26160, sample SAMN06269048) | microbial mat metagenome | isolation source: Oligotrophic lake microbial mat | place... | reverse complement strand
GGCGTTCGACGAGGAGACACGGCAGACGCTCGCGCGCGAAGGGGTCCTCCGCTTCGGGGCGGGGGACATCACGTGACGGGTTGGGCGGAACGGATCAGCTACTTGGCGTATGCGGCTCGGATTGGAGGGTCATCTTTCGCACCACGGGTGCCACCTTCGTCCCATACAGCTCAATCGCCCGCATCATTTTCAGGTGCGGCATCGACCCCACGCTGAACTGCAACAGGGAGCGATCCATGCGAAAGAGTTCGTACTCGTACAGCAGCTTGTCGATGACTTCCTGCACGTCGCCAACCAGCAACGCTCCTCTCGGCGATCGTTCCGCCTCAAAGCGCTGCCGCGTGGGCGGAGGCCACCCGCGCTCGCGCCCGATGCGCCCCATGGTGTCGAAGTACGGCGGCCACGCCGAGTCCGCTGCTTCGCGCGACGTGTCGGCCACGAATCCGTGCGAGTTGATGCTGACCTTTAGGGTCGCGACTTCGTGGCCCGCTTTGCGGCCACTGTCGCGATAGAGTTGCACAAGGTCGGTAAAGCGTTCGGGAGCACCGCCAATGATTGCCACCGCCAAGGGCAGGCCAAGCGTCCCCGCTCGCACCACCGACTCCGGTGTCCCACCGACGGCGATCCATACGGGGAGTGGGTTCTGCACGGGGCGCGGATACACGGCTCGATTGGCTATCGGCGCGCGATGCGTCCCACGCCATGTCACATGCGTCACCTTTCGCAGGGCCAACAACAGGTCGAGCTTCTCGGTAAAAAGTTCGTTGTAGTCGTCCAGATCGTATCCAAACAGGGGATACGACTCGATGAACGACCCGCGTCCAGCCATGATCTCGGCCCGACCCCCGGACAACAGATCGAGCGTCGCAAACTCCTGGAACACGCGCACCGGGTCGTCTGAGCTGAGCACCGTCACGGCGCTCGTTAGGCGAATGCGCGTGGTGCGCATGGCGGCGGCGGCGAGGACGACCGCAGGCGTTGAAACCACGAAGTCTGGCCGGTGGTGTTCCCCGATGCCGAACACATCGAGTCCCACCTGATCGGCCAGCTCCACCTCCTCCATGAGATTCTTGAGTCGTTGCTGAGCGGAGATGGAGACCCCGGTTGCAGGGTCGGGGGAGTTTTCGGCGAACGTGTAGATGCCCAGTTCCATGGGATGGCGATGTTGGTGAAGGGGAAAGGGCGGCGGAGAGGGTAGCGGCTCGTGGGGCGAAAGAGAGTCGTCACTCCGAAGGCGCATTCTTCTTGTAGCACCTCGACCGGCGGCACGTAGAAGGCGTCGGCCGACCACGCTGCGGCGATCCGCACCGCATCGTCGGGATTCGTTGTCACCACGAGATCGACGTCACGCGTGAATCTCGGCTCGCCGTAGACGATGGTGGCGACGCCGCCGGTGACGAGGTACGGGATGCCGAGCGCGTTCAGCGGGCGAACGAACAGCGCGATAAGACTAGGCTCGCTCACCCGACAGGGCAGCCCGGGTGACCCGCTCGACTTGCTCCTCCGACCACTCCGGGTGCTGCGCCGCGATGCTGGCGCGACGAAGCGCCCACGCCTCGCGCCACATCGCCTGCGACACCGCCAACTTCTCGGCAGGCGTCATCTGGCGCAGTCGGGTGAGTTCGAGATCACGCACGGTGGACATAGGTGGTAAAGTTGGTCGGTGAGGGGCGGAGGTCAAGCGGTCAAAAGAGGAAGACCCCACCAAGCTGGTGCAAGCATCGTGCGGGGTGCGAGATTCGCGTCGGTGTCGGCGGGTCCAAGCGCGAACCGCGCGCGTAACGAATCGGAGAATTCTCGATGCAGCAGCACGCGACCAACCTGTCGATACCTCTGCGTCGTCTTCAGACGCCTCTGTTGCTATCCTGTCTCACGTTAGGCGCCGTACCGCGGGCGGTCCGCGCACAAGCGACAATGCTCGGCTATTCCCCCGCCACCGCGACCTCGCAGCGTCTGGTAGAGCAGCGCTTTCGTGCTGGCGTTTCGGCGCCGTCGCTCTCGGCACTCCATCTCCCGCTCAGCCAGCGGCCACATCCCGCAGGGTCACCAGGCTCCGACGACGTTGTGCAGTATCTCCAACGTTCGCTGCGGTCTTTTGGACTCGACGTCGAGACCTTCGAATATCGCGTCTGGCTTTCGCACCCGCGGCGAGTGCGCGTGACGCTGACCGCGCCGAGCGTGCGCGAGATTGCCGTGCGCGAGCCTGCGCTTACCGAAGACCCCACATCCTCACACCCCGAGCTGGGTGAAAGCTTCGTCGCCTACTCTGCTTCGGGCGACGTGGAGAGTGAGCTGGTGTACGTGAACTACGGTCTTCCCGCCGACTACGAGGAGCTCGAGCGGCTCGGCGTCAGCGCGAAGGGGCGCATCGCGATCGCGCGCTACGGGCGCAGTCACCGCGCCGTGAAGGTGTACGCGGCACAGCAGGCCGGGGCCCGCGCACTCATACTCTACAGTGATCCTGCCGACGATGGTTTTGCCCGTGGCTCGGTGTGGCCAACGGGTTACTGGCGCGGCGATCAGATGCCGCAGCGCGGGAATGCAAAGCTCAGTTGGTATTTCCACGGCGATCCCCTCACGCCGGGAGTTGCGGCGCTCCCCGGTGCTCCCCGACTCGCACCGGCCAATGCTCCCACCCTTCCACGCATCCCCGTGGTCGCGCTTGGCTGGGGAGAAGCCCAACACTTGCTGTCGGCGCTTGGAGGTCCGGCCGCGCCAAGGTCGTTCATCGGGGCGATGCCGCTCACCTATCGCGTGGGGCCCGGAGGGTCGGCGCGCGTCGAGGTCGATCTCGACGACGGGCTACGGCCCATTCGCAACGTGGTGGCGAAGATTCGTGGCGCCGAGTACCCGGACCGCATGGTGATGCTGGGCACCCATCACGACGCGTGGACGTTTGGAGGTGTTGACCCAGGCACCGGCGCCGCCGCGTTGCTCGAGACGGCGCGAGTTTTGGGTGAGATGGTGCGCAGTGGATGGCGCCCGGCGCGCACGATTGCCTTCGCGTTCTGGGACGCCGAGGAGTACGGACTGATCGGCTCGACCGAGTATGCGGAGCAGTGGCGAGCGTTGCTGCAGGAACAACTCGTGCTCTATGTGAACACCGACATGTACATGCAGGGTCGCTTCGACCCCGGAGGGGTGCCATCGCTCCGTGATTTTGTGCTCGGAGTGGCGCGGGCCGTGCCCGCTGGCAATGGGACGGTGTACGACGGCTGGCGTGCGTCGGAGTGGGAGCGCCTGCCGACGGCACAACGTCCGATCGACATACGAACGTTTGTCCCGGATCTCAAGGCGTTAGGCAGCGGCGCCGACTTTGTTCCGTTCCAGGACCATCTGGGTGTGCCCACGCTCTCCGCCGAGTTTATCGGCGTCAACGGGTACGGCTTCGGCACGTATCACAGCAGCTTCGACTCACGCGCTTATGTCGAGCGCATCGCCGATCCCGGCTTCGCGCAGGGAGTGATCATGGCCCGCGTACTGGGCACCCTGGCGCTGCGCATGGCCAACGCCGACGTGCTCCCGTTCGGCTATTCGCACTATGCCCGGCGGCTTGGCGCGGCGCTGGTGGCGGCGCAGCAGTGGGGGCGGGGCCGAGACGGTCGTGCGGCTGTAGCGCTTGACGTGGCGCCGCTCCAGGCTCGGGCGCGGTCGGCCGTGCAGCTGGCGACTCGGCTCGAGGCGGTCATCGACCGGCGCCTAACGACTTCGCGATTTCCGCGCCTCGTGGCCTCGGCGCTCAACGATCGGCTGGCGCGACTCGAGCAGGTCTTGGCCGATGACGACGGCGCTGCGGAATCGCGCTGGTATCGCCACGTGTTCTACGGATGGAACATCTATTCGCTGTATGATGGGCAGCCGTTTCCGGGGCTAGCGGAGGCTGTCAGGATGCGTGATGGGGGGCGTGTGAGGCACGAGGTGGGGCGTGTGACGCGGGCGCTTGAGCGCATGTCGACAGAATTGGCGGCGGCGGTGGCGGTGGCGGTGGCGGAGCGCGGTTCCGATGACTAGTGAAGTGTGATGGCGAGTGCCGTGAGGAGTAGCCCAACGAACTGTTGCATGAACCACGTCACGGGCCGCCCGTCTGCGGATGGTACACGATTCCAACCGATCGGCAGGCAAAGCGATTCGAGCGCCGCCAGTCGTGCGTGCAGCTTGTCCGTGGACTGCCTGACGCTGGCGCTCGCGCCCGTCATGTCATGTCATGTCATGTGTGATCGCTCCGAGGCTGGGTTGTGCAACAATCTCGCCGGCGCGGCTCACGACCAGTTCCCGTGCCGCCTTGCTGCGCGCCAGGTGCTGGGCGATGGTGATCGTGTTGACGTTGAGGGCGACCGTGGAAGCGACGCCTATGACGAGGAGCCAGTAGATGGTGCGCCGTTTGCACCACCCCGACACGCGCTCCATGGAGGCGTCGAACCAGGCCTCGATGTTTCTCCGGGCTTGGGCGAGGTCGCCCTCGGCGTTGTCGATGGCGATGAGGAGCGAGCGTGGCACGTGCGCGCTGCGCATCCGTCCCACGGCAGCCCGCAGTGTCTCCAGTGTTGGCGGTTCCGTTTGCAGCTGGCCATCCGGAAGGTCGGTGGGGCCGCGCAGGTCGCCCAGGAGTTCGCGGATGCCCATCTCGAGAAAGACGGCGCGAGCTTTAACCTAGCTCTCCACGGCCTCGCGGACCGCTGTGGCGAAGAGGGAGAAAAGGAGGTAGACGAGGATGATGCCGAGGGCGATGTCGAGAACTTCGGAGCCGAGCATGAGGTGGGTCTCCTTGCCAAGGACTCGCACTGGCGACTTAATATGGAACTACCAATCGGGGAGGAGGGCGGTGGCACGCAACCCCCCGCAGTGCCCCTCCCTGCCTAACCACGATGAGGATCTGATGTTTCCATGACGCCTGTTAGCACACATCCTGTTACGCTGTGCGGCGTTGTCGCTCGTGTTTGGCACGCACTTCGTCTTCGGCGCCCCGCCCCTCGCCGCCCAGACCGCAGCCACATCAACCACAGCGGCCAACAACCCCGACGTCAGGGGTGCCCAGCGTCTCTTCTCTTCCTGGATGGAGGGTCAGATCGCCTATCGCGGATTGCCCAGCATCGTGGTCGGCGTGGTGGCCGATCAAGAGCTCGTATGGGCGGCGGGATTCGGCATGGCCAATGTCGCCCAAAAGCTCCCCATGACGCCGCAAACAAAGTTTCGCATGGCGTCCCACAGCAAGCTGTTCACGGCGACAGCGATCATGCAATTGCGTGAGTTGGGCAAGGTGCGGCTCGATGATCCTGTCTCGAAGTACCTGCCCTGGTTCCAGGTGAAGGCAGCGGGAGCCGACGACCCGCCCATCACGATCGAAGAATTGCTGACGCACGGTTCCGGACTGCCTCGCGAGGCGGGCGCGCACTGGACTACCTAAGAATTCCCAACACAGGAGCAGCTGCGCACCCTAACGCCGGAGCGCCAGGCAGCCTTCGCCCCCGACGTACGCTGGAAGTACTCCAACCTGGCGTATTCCATTGCCGGAATGGTGGTCGAGACGGCGAGCGGCGAGAAGTGGGCCGACTATGTCCAGCGGCACATCTATCAACCGTTAGGCATGATGGCATCGAGCGTCGACCAGAACGTGAGCGGTCTGGCGGTCGGCTCTTGACGGCGTATGCCAGATGGCTCGCGCGCGATCATGCCCTTCGTAGACGCACGCGGCATGGCGGCGGCGACCGGTATCACGTCGACCGTTGAAGACATGGCAAAGTTCGTATCCGCTCAGTTTCGCGCCGGTAGGACCGGAGGGAATCAGATTCTCAGCACCGGGTCGCTTCGGGAGATGCATCGCGTTCGTTTGCTCGAGAATAACTGGACGCGGGGCAACGGGATCGGCTTCGCAGTCTCGCGCGTGGGCGAAAAGGTCTTCGTGGGACACGGTGGAGGCTACCCGGGCTACACCACGCAGACGACGATCAACCTCGATGCTCGGATCGGGGTCATCGTGCTCACCAATACCAACGACTCGGATCCGGGTGGTATCGCCACGCAGCTCATGAACACGGTGGGCGAAGCGGTCGCCAAGGTTATCGCCCCGGCGCCGCAGAGCGTGGCATGGGATCCGTCGTGGTCCCGCTTTGCGGGCTTCTACTCCGGGACCGGTGGCGATTCCCAGGTCATCGAGCTCAACCAGCGGCTCGTGCTCATCACGCCAAACGCGCCCAACGTGGAGAACCCCATCCAGTTGGAACCGATCGGCAATGGGCTGTTCCGCTTTGTTGCACCGGTGGGCGGCGGGCCGGTAGGGGAGGTGGTGCGATTCGTGGAAGAGAGTGGGCGTGTAGTGCGGATGATCACGGGCGATAGCTACGTGGATCGGGTGCGCGAGTGAGCGCTGGAGGCGTTCGGCATTCGCTCGGGCACTCGATCGCACCAACGGCTGGCTCCCAGCTGCACACCCAATGTAGTCTTCCACGTCACCCGAATAGCCGCGTCTTCGCCGCTTCCGTGAGACGCACGACAGCGGGATGCTTCACCTTCCGCTCGGCCGTGATGGCATAGTACGTCTCGCGCACCTCGGCGATGCGCCCAACGACCTTCACGCCGTACTGCTCTTGGACCTCCGCCTCGATCGCAGTCGGCGCTGCGAAGAGTCCGATGCCGGCCTGCCCGAAGGTCTTGAGGAGCGCGCTGTCGGCGAACTGTCCCTTCACGGCAGGTCGGACGCCTTGGCTGTCGAACCACTGGTCGAGCGCGCGCCCGAGCGCGGCCTGCTCGGTGGGGAGAAGAAAAGGAGCGCCATCGAGTGATCGCGGAAAGTGACGGCGGTACACGTCGGCGAGGGAGGCGACGCCGAATACGGTCACCCCGCAGTCGCCCAGTACGTGTGAGTAGACTCGCACTGGAGTCGCAGGTCCGGCAGGCGCGTCGGAGATGACGAGGTCGATCTCATGCGCTGCCAGAGCGGTGAGAAGCTGGCTCGGCGCATCGTCGCGGCACACGATGGCAAGCGGTTCGGGCATGGTGAAGAGTGTTTCGAGCAGTCGGAAGGCAACGAGCTTCGGTACTGCATCTGCGATGCCGATAGCGAGCCGAGCTGGCCGATCGCTCGGCTGACCTCCGAGCACGTCCTGGAACTCCCGCCCGAGCGAAAAGATCTCCTCCGCATATCGATACGCGAGTCGCCCGGCTTCGGTGAGCACGAGTCCGCGTCCGCGCCGTTCCATCAGACGCTCGCCCAGTGAAACCTCGAGCCTTCGCATCTGCGTGCTTACCGTCGACTGCGTCAGGTGAAGTACTTCCGACGCACGCACCACGCTTCCCTCGCGAGCGACTGTATAGAAATAAAGCAGATGGTGGTAGTTGAGCCATGTCATCGACGCTTCCTATTTGATATATCGATTTTATTGATGAATCTTGGTCAAACATTCAATTTGTGCGCTAGTGTGTCTAGCCCCAATATAAAGAAAACGGACAAAGACGCCGCAGTTTTTGGGCAAACGCCCACTCGCGTCGCTCTCCGAGTCGCCTGCACACACGAAAGGCCCTCGCGGTAGTCCGGTCGTTGATCCACCTCAAACCAGGGAGTCTTCCACAGTGTCGAACTACCTTCTGCCGGGCTCCGTCATCGGCATTCTCGGCGGTGGGCCTGTAGGGCGCTCGATCGCCCTCGCCGCGCGAGAGCTTGGCTACCGAGTTCGCGTCCTTGACTCGGACCCCTCGTGCGCGGTCGGGTCGATCGCCGAACGCTCCGTTTTTGCCCCCATCGAAGACGCGGCCGCAGCTGCGGAAGCGCTTCGCGGCTGCGACGTCGTGACGTCGTCCGTCGAACACGTGCCGATGGACACGTTCACCGCCATCCTGCGCGCTGGCGTTCCGGTTCGCCCTGCCCCAGCGCTGGTCGCGGTGGCGCAGGATCGTGTGCTTGAGCGCGACTGGCTGGAGGCACGCGGTATCCCGCTCGTCCCCTGGCGCGCCGTCACCACTTTCAGCAAGGCGGTCACCGCGTTCGCCGAAATGCGCGTACCCTGTGTGCTCAAGCCGGCGCTGAGGCGCGGCCGAGCCGCCGGGGTGCGTCGCGTGAAAACGGTGGAGGAACTCGCGGCGGCGTGGAACGGGTTCGGCAGAGTGCATTGCGCGATGGAGCAGACCGTAGAAATCGACAGCGAACTGTCGGTCGTCGTCGCCCGGTCTCCCGACGGCTCAGTGGCGACGTATCAGCCAGCCGAGAGCCGACGTTCCTGGTGCGATGGCACTCCGCGCCTGCTTTGGTCGGTGCTTCCCGCTGGCGGCCCAGCGCAGCACTCCCAGAAGACCCGCCGACTCGCAACGTCAGTCGCCGAGCGGCTTGGCGTCGAAGGTTTGCTCGCCGTGGAAATGTTTCTGCTTACCGACGGGCGGCTCGTCGTCAACGAGATCGTACCGTGCCCTCACCCCACCTTCGTGGCCGCCGAACGGGCGTGCGCGACGGGCCAGTACGAGCAGCTTATCCGCGCCATCTGCGGCCTCCCATTGGGGGCGACTGCGGTGGTGCACCCAGTTGCTGTAGCGCCAATCTACGGGGATTCATGGCGCGCCGGCGCCCCGTCGCGCATCGACTCCGCCATCAGAATGCCCGGTGTAACCATTCACGTGGACGGCGTTGTTGCGCCCGCACCGTCGCAGCGCGTGGGACACCTTGCGGCCTCCGGCGATTCGCCGGAGCTGGCCATCGGGCGTGTCATGCACGCCGCCTCGCGACTCGCTGGCCGCGAGAGCCCGCCGCCGCTGACCGTCGACTCGGAGGAGGTAGTGCGAGCGTCAAGGGCGCAGCTCTACGATGAGTGGCGCAAGGCGACGCGCGGCATCGCACGTAAGGTCCCCCTTCTCGCCGCATTCGCACTCCTGCTCTCCGCCTGCAACACCGTGCGGCAGGACCAAGTGGGCGTGAAGGGAATTCAGGAACGGATCACGGCGTCGCTCGACGCTCGCGGTGGAGCAAGTATTGCAAAAGTGCATCCATTTCCCGGCGGGGTCACAGGAATCGCCCTTCTTGCTGCCGCCGCACCCGCAGCGGCTCAGGCACCGGCCAAGTGCGGCTCGAACGGCATCGCAGTCTTCGACTCGCGACTCGTCATGGCGGCCGCGCCTGGACGTGCGGCTGCGGAGGTGCGCTACGAGCGCCTGATTGCCGAAACACGCACCCGACTCAGCGCGGCCACCGACTCACTGCAACAGGTGGTCTCAATGTTTGCGCGTGAGGAGCCGTCGTTCTCACCTCGGCAACGGGAGGCCGCGACGCACATGCTGCGAGCACGCGAGTTGGCGTTGGAAGAACTTTCGGAGAAGCTCAACATGCAGGCGGAGGCGTGGATCGGCGAGCTGAGTGAGCCCGTGGTCGTCGAGGTGCGGACAGCGACCGAGGCATTCCGGAAGGAGGCGCGGTGCGTGCTGCTCCTCGACCGGGCCGCTCTGCAAGATGGGCTGGTGGCGGACACCGCCGCCGACGTGACCTCGCGCATCATCGACCTGATACGTAAACGTGAGGCGCCGAGGGGAAGCAGAACGTAAGGAGTGCCTACATGCCGTCTGGCGGGATTGCGGCTCGCCCATTATCAATGGGTCGGGGGAGCGTTGTGTCGGCGCGGACAGTCGGACGGAGGCTATGGATACCACCTGTGGGCAAAGACTCTCGTTGTTAACGTGGGATTTGCTGGCAGACGTACGATCGGAATTCATTGCAGCGTGCGCGAGCGTCATCGCACTCGTCGCCGCCCTCGGAACTCCAGCCTCGGCACAGGAGGCGGTCACACCGGTCGCCGCGCGCGCACGCCTAACGGGCGTCGTCTTCGACAGCATCGGGACACGACCGCTGGCCGGGGCGACCGTTCGACTTGTTCTCTCCACCGACCGTACGACGGGGCGTACCGCCACCACGGGGAGCGACGGTGGCTTTGTGTACGACAGCGTCCCGGCCGGCACCTGGCTGGCGACCTTCCTGCACCCGGTACTCGACTCGTTAGGGCTGGAGCCGCCGCTGGTGCGCATCGATGTGCGCGATGCGGGGGAGGTGGCCCTCACCCTCGCCGTACCGTCCGCCGCCACACTGATCACGGCTCGTTGCGGCCCGCGACGTGACGCCGACTTGGGGCTTCTCTACGGCGTGGTGCGCTCGGCGGGCGACGAATCGCCCCTAGCCGGTGCGTCGCTCGCGCTGGAGTGGCCGGAGTGGGTGATTCGCAAGCGCGGACTCAAGCTCGAGTCACACCGCGAGAGCGCGACCACCGACTCGACCGGGCGCTTCGTGGTGTGTGGGGCACCGGCCAATTCCACCGTCCAGGTGGTCGCCTGGCGCGGGAGCGACCGCACGGGGATGATCGCGGTCGACGTTCCACCCTCCGGACTGGCGCGACACGACTTTGCCGTCGCGACGGCTGAACGGGTCGTGCTGCAGCTGGCGGTGGATAGTGCTGACGCAGCACGCGTTCGCGATGGAGAGCGCGCGTTGATGCGACGCGGGCGGGCGATGGTGCAAGGGCGCGTGGTCGGCGAAAACGGGCGCCCCGTGAGTGGCGCGACTATCCGCGTGATGGGGAGCGGTGAATCGGCGAGCAGTGACGAGGCGGGCGACTTTGTTTTGGCATGGGCGGTGGCCGGGACACAAACGCTCGAAGCGCGCGCGATAGGCTTTCAACCCGCCAGGCGCACGGTGGAGCTGCGCGATGAGCAGACGACCCGTATCGCCCTGACGCTCGATTCGCGGAAGCTTCTGCTCGATACGGTGCGGGTGATAGCGGGTCGCGCGATCGATCCGGAGGTCGGCAGCTTCGAGCGGCGGTGGCGAAGCGGGACGGGAGGGGTGTTCATGGACGAACGTACCGTTCAGAACCGGAAAACGATATTCCTGACCGACGCTCTGCGGGCGCTGAACGGCGTTCGCATCGTGCCCGTGGGGGGATACGGCCAACGAATCGTGATGCGCAATTCCGCAGGGCGGGAATGCTCGGCTACCATCTTTGTCGACGGCATGCGCCATGACCTCGCCGCTGGCTCGGTAGCCGAGATGTTTCTGGATGATTTTGTCGTTCCCACCGATGTCGCAGCTATCGAGGTCTATGCCCGCTCGGCCATCGCTCCGGCGCAGTTCCTCGACGTGGGTGCCTGCGGCGTCGTGGCGGTGTGGACGCGATCTCGATTTGCTGGCGTGGTGCCGCGCGATCCACGAAAACGTTAGGTCGGAACGCCGACATCCCACGAAGACCGGTAACGCGAGGTGCACGCGCGCCTCACGTCACCGGGTGCAATCATCCGCTGCTGGGCAGTAACTACTGCACATTCACCTGGAATATCGCCGTCGTTCCACTGACTTCGTTCCCAACGATCAACAGCGGCTTCCCGTTCGGCGACCGATGCGCCGCTACGAAGTCGAGGCCCTCGGGGCCCAGGTCGCCGCCCGCTCCCTGACGCGCGCTGGCATACGTGACGAAGTGTGGGTTGAAGGGATTGGTGATGTCGTAGACCATGACGCCGCCGACGCGCTCGAGGCCGATGAACGCAAAAGTCTTGGTTCCGATGCGGCCGAGGGCGATGCCCTCCGGCTCGGGGCCTTTGTTGTCGCTGCGGTCGTCGAGCGCATTCCCCGTGTTGCTGGCGTTGAAGTTCACCATCGGCAGCATCGTCGTGCGTCGCTCGAACTGGTCACCCGAGTCCCAGACAAGTTTCCCAGCGGCGCTCCAGATGCTGAACGAACGTCCGCCCGGCACATAGAGCGCATCGTATAGGCCGGTTGTGGCATTGAGGCCCAACGTTTTCGTGACGGTCAGTCGACCAAGGCGATTATTCCCGATGCACGGACCGTCGCACACGTTGTCCGAATAGATCGCTGTGTTAAGGGGGAGCGCACCGGCGCGCGACTCTTCCCGGAAGCCCGGCGTGCCCTGATAGTCTCGGGTGTCGCCTTCGTTGGCGGTGACGAGGTACGTTTGCCCACCCACCCGGTACGACGAGATAGCGTCTGGCTGGTACATCCCTAGTACGGGCCAACGCCGGATGCGGATGGCCGGACCGCTCGATGGGCCGTCACGGTCACTCACGTCGAGCGCGTTCCAGGGCAGGGCGTGGTTCTTGAAACCTAGCGGAGCAATGCTTGTTACCGCGGCCGAGGCAAGGTCGATGATGGCGAGGGCGTTGTTCTCCTGAAGGGTCACCCAGGCGGTGGCCCCGTCTTCGGAGACCGTCACGTACTCCGGCTCAAGGTCCTGTGCCACGGTCGCGTTCGGGCCATAGATGCGAACACCTTGCGCGCGCAGCGCGTCGATCTGTCCGTTGAAGGAGGCAAATCCCGCAGTGCGCACGCTCGGTGCCGACATGTTCGTCACGTCGATGATGCTCACCGAGCCTTCTGGGTCGATGGTGTAGTCGTCGTTAGGCTCTCCTTCGTTGGCGACGATCACCTGTCGGCCGGCTTCGTCAAACGTCACCATGTCGGGCAGCGCGCCCACGGTCACGCTGCTGATGAGTTGTAGTGTGACGGCATGGTAGAAGGCGACTGTGCCGGGTGATGTCTTGATCGCCCCTTCGATCGCGATGGCTACGATACCGTTGTGGGCATCAACGCTGTTGGCCGATCGGCCGAACTGTGTGACCGAAATCGGGGCGAGCTTGATCGGATTCGCCGGATCCTGCAAATCGGCCACATCTACCGTGCCCAGCGCACCATTCACTATGAAGACGCGCTTGCTCGCGTCGTCGTAGGCCGCGATCTCGGCGGTTTGGGCTCCACCACCGTCAACATTGCCAATCTTGGTGAGGGAAATTGAATTCGGCGTCAGGTCGGCGTTGACGCCGAGCAGGCCGTCCGGACGCACGCGAGAGGGGGCGACGGGGCGGTCGTTGGCGCACGCAGCGAGAACGGCGGCAACGCCGACGAGTGCGAGGGAGCGAAGACGAGGCATGGAAGTGAGATTGAGGCATGGGGTTGGCGTGCTCTCCGCGCCCGGCATGGGAGGAACACACATGAGCCCCGTTACATTTTCACTGGCACGTCACGTCGGAGCGATTGTGTTGTAACGGTTCCGTGGCGCATTGCTCGATGCACACCCAGAGCTACGCTTTTTCGCGTAGCACATTGTTCAGTTAGACGCACGTGGAGATTCCCGGCATCGTCATTCAGTAGGCGAGTTGGAGTCGGTGATTTACCGCCTCGCCGCATTGGAGTAACACTTTGCCCGAGCCGTTCAAGAACCTCATCAATCCCGCGCTCGTGCGCGCAGCGGCGCAGCACCTCGCGCGCGCCTGGCCTTTGTTCGACGCATCGCGCTTCATTTTGCTCGCGAACTACGGGCTTGAAGGGCTGGAGATGAAGGCCCGCGCGATGCGCATCTGCGACGCGCTCGAAGCGACGCTTCCCGGCAGCTTCACCGATGCTGCCGACATTATCGAAGCCGCGCTCGCACCACCCGACACGGGCGACCAGATAGCTGGCCTAACGATTGCCGACGCCGGTCTCAAGGGGTGGATTCTCTGGCCGGTGGGTGAATTCATTGCTCGGCGTGGACGCGCCGAACCCGAACGCGCGCTGCAGTCGCTCCACGCGATCACGCAGCGCTTCACCGCCGAGTTTGCGATCAGACCGCTCATAGTTGAGCATCCCGCCCTCGTCTTCGATACGCTGGCGCGCTGGGCGCACGATCCAAGCCCGCACGTGCGTCGACTAGTCAGCGAAGGGAGCCGTCCACGGTTGCCCTGGGGCTTGCAGCTGAAGGGCCTGATTGTTGACCCGTCGCCCGCGTTGCCCCTGCTGCAGGCCCTGCAGGACGACCCAAGCGAGTACGTGCGCCGCAGCGTGGCCAATCATCTGAACGACATTGCCAAGGACCACCCCGCGCTGGTGGCGTTATGGGTCGAGACCCACCTCATTCACGCCACCTCCGAGCGCCGAGCGTTGCTTCGGCATGCGAGTCGCACGCTGATTAAGCAGGGTGACGCTCGGGTGCTCAAGGCCTGGGGCCTTGGCGCGCGCTACAAGGGGGGCGTAGTGCTCAAGGTCGCGCCCATGCACGTAGCGCTTGGAGGTCAGGTCACGCTCACACTCGCGCTCACGTCAACCTCCAAGCAGACGCAGAAGCTCGCGATCGACTACGCGGTCCACCACGTGAGAGCCGACGGCACCACATCGCCCAAGGTGTTCAAGGGGTGGGTGATAGAACTGCCGCCTCGCGCTCAGGTGCAACTGGTCAAGCGCCATTCCATGAAGCCGGTGACGACACGTCGCTACCACGCCGGTACGCACACGGTTGACGTGAACATCAACGGGGTGACGGTCGAGCGCGGGTGGTTTTCGCTGACGCTCTGACGGGCTCACCGTTACGGCGGCTGCACGACTTGATCTGCATACATGCCTCGTGAGGAGTATCGCGTGGTGTCTACTGCGTCGCCGATGGATCCATCCAGAAAAGTTCCCAGTGGTGTCCATCGAGATCATAGAAGCTGCGCCCGTACATGAAACCCATTTCTTGCACCTTCCCGGTGTCCACGCCACCTGCTCCAACCGCCAACTGCAGTAACGCATCGACCTCGGCGCGCGATTCGCACGTCAACGCCAGCAGCGCCTCGGTGTGCGTTCGTGTATCGCAGAGTTCGCGCGACGTGAATCCCTTGAAGAAGGGTTCCATGAGGAGCATCACATAGCCCTGCTCGCTCAGCATCATGCAGGCGGCGTTCTGATCGGTGAATTTCGGATTGAAGCCGAAGCCCAGCGTTCGGAAGAAATCCATCGACCTGCTGAGGTCGTGAACGGCGAGGTTGACGAAGATCGCCCGGGACTTTGTGTCGCTCATTGCCAGCTCCATGCAAGAGAGTGGTACAGCGGTAGACTGGCAGGCGCGGAAAACATCAGGCCTCCAGCAACGTGCGCACGCGGCGGTCACGTAGATACAATCCTCCCCACAACAGCACCGCGATATACACCGGAAAGAGCACATGAGTCAGCATGGGGTTGCCGAGGCGCACATGCGTGGCCACAGCACCGCCCAGGTAGCCGGTCCACAGTACGGCGCCGAGAATTGCCGTGCGTGGAACGAGGTACAGGGCGAGGCAGACGAGCTGAAGAAGGCCGAGCGGGACGACCACGCTCTCCGGGTAGCCGAGCTGTGTCGTCCCCTCGACGGCTTGCGCGGACTTGAGCACCTTCATGACCGCGTCGAAGGTGAGGAAGAGTACGCCGAGTGCGCTGAGGATGCGGCCAGTCCAAATGCTCATGACCTCGTGCTCCGTGCCGAAGGAGGGTAACGTCTTTGACTACGATTGCGCTCGACATTAATCGCTGCCCGGGAGTTGCGTCACGATATCCCGCGCGCCGACTTGAGAGACGCGCCACATCTTACCGCCGACTACTCGCCGAGTCCATCCGATGACACCTCGTACTTGTTCGATCATGCTGGTGCTGTTCGCTGCGGCCGCAGCGGGTTGCGCGGCGCGCGCGCCATCGCACAGTGCAGCGCCGGCCAGCGCGGCTAGTGGCATGGGCGATGGCCCTACCCTGAGCGCGCCCGCCGCGCGGACGAACCGCGCGCTGCGTGTGCTGGTCTACCACGACATGGAAGGGCTCGCGGGACAGGACGACTACCGCACCTTCAACTACTCGCATCCCGAGTTCTACGCCAGGGGACAGGAATACCTCGCCGCCGACATCAACGCCGTCGTCGACGGGCTCTTCGCGGGCGGCGCGACGAGCGTTGAGATCGTGGATGCACACGGGAGCGGCAATCCGTCACCCGATCTGGTGCCGGCCAAGCTCGACCCGCGCGCCACGCAGTTGACGCGAGACGCACCATTCCGCCACTACGTGGACATCGTGGCACCTAACGCCTACGACGCCATCGTCGCCGTCGGCATGCATGCCAAGACCGGAAGCGTCGGTTTCGCCTCGCACACGGTGACCATCGGCATGGGACTCTGGATGAACGGCCGGTCGATAACCGAAACGGAGATCGTCGCCTTCTCGTGGGGGCGCGTGGGAGTGCCGGTGATCTTTGTCTCGGGCGACGACCACTTGCAGCGCGACCTCGCCACGATGCCGTGGCTGCACTTCGTGGTCACCAAGAACGCGACGAGTGCGAATACGGTACGGTTGCGCAACGTTGAAGCAGTACACGCGGAGATGAGGGTCAAGGCGGCCGAAGCAGTGCGAGGGCTGGCCCGCGCGAAGGTGATGCGCGTGCAAGAGCCGGTGCGCGCGGCGCTGCGCGTGGTGCAGCCCGCCAGCCTAACGATGCTTCGCGGGGTGCCCGGGGTCGAGCTTTCGACAAACGGTGACGAAGTTGCCTTCACGGCGACGGACTTTCAGCAGGCGTACGACGGGCTCAACGCGCTGATCGGTGTGGCGCGGTTGGCGTATCCCACCACGACGAACGAGATCATCCGCGAACACGGGGACAACGTCGTGATCGGTCGCCTGCAGCGCGAACGGTTGATGGAGCGGTGGTTCGATGTGGAGAGTGGTCGCTGGCGTCCACCCGACCCGCCTATCGCGAGGACGGGACGGAAGTACTACGGGGCGCAGTAGTCATGTGAGCGCGGGGCGACGGGAGCGCTCGCGGGGCTTCGATGTAAGCGTGGCGAAGATCATGGGGGCGGAATGGCCGGCGCGCTTCGAGCTGGTTGGAAGGGCTGCGCTGGCTCGAGCCGCTGCCCTTGGATTTCGCGCCGCATCCGATCATGGTCGGAAATTCCTTCGTGCGGCCGATACTCAGGAGTGATGACCAGGGTCTCCGTCATTCCGCCCAAGCCGACCGCCTCCGAGTGCCTCATCGCCCGAGGGGCCGAATTCGTTGCCACCTCTCCAGAGGCGCGCGCGGACGCGCTCGAGTCCACGCTGTGGAGTCGTCGGCTGAGCTGGAAACAGGAAGAGGGGATCGGCCACTACTTTCGCTCGTTTCGGCTCCCCGCGCTCACCGTCCTCTTTCGCGAGGGCGATTACGATGCCTTCCTCGCGATCGTAGTGACGGGTGCTTTGGAGATCCAGAAGAAAGACACCGATGAGCGCTCGCACGTGATGGCGCGTCTGGGTCGCGGCAAGATGGTGGGTGAGATGTCGGTCGTCGACGGCGCTGCCCGTTCCGCCACAGCCGTTGCGTCGGAAGTCACGGAGTTGCTCGTCATGTCGAGGGACGACTTCGACCGAATGTGCGAGGCGCAGCCCGAGCTCGCACTGCCGTTCGCACTCATGATCGCCGAGGCGATCGCGCAGCTCCTACGACAGACGACGGGGCGAATGGTCGATCACCTCGAGGACTGAGCCATGCCGTCGGCGCTCGGAGCGAGCGGCACTGGTTCTTTCTTCTGTAGGGTATTGCCGCCCACCTCGAGCGGGTCCATCGCACCGTCCTGTGAGGGTCCAAGCCAGCGCTCCACGCCGCAGTCGGGCGAGAGCATCTCGTTAGGCGCCAGGAATAACACTTCGGTCTGCGGAACAGACTGTGGTGCTTCAACACGGCGCTTGGTCATCACGGTGGCGCCCCGCCCACTCGTCCCGCCTCCCCGTAGAAAACCTCTACCGTTCTTCGTGCGAGACGGACACATTCTCGGGCATGCATTCGCTCCGTCGGAACTTCTCCACGCTCGAAAGCTGGTCGCCGCCTCTGGTCCGCATGGCGCTGGTGAGCACCGTATTGCTCCTGGTCGCGCTCATCGGCCTTGCGGTGGACACGCGCGTCATCACCGGCGCACCGGCCTGGCTCAAGCCGGCCAAGTTTGGTCTCTCCGTGGCGGTCTACCTGCTCTCGCTCGCGTGGATGGTACGCGATCTCCCGCGCGCTCCAACACTGCGGCGCGCGACGTCAACCATCGCGTGGATCATCACAGCCGAAGTGCTGCTCATCTGCCTGCAGGCGGCGCGCGGCACGACCAGTCACTTCAACGTCAACACCCCGACTGATAGTGCGATATTCAGTGCGATGGGCGTGGGCATCGCGACCGTCTGGATCGCGTCCGCCGTCATCCTCTGGCAGCATTGGCGTGCGCCCGCTCGCGACACATCGATGGCGATGGCCCTGAGGTTCGGCCTCGCGCTCAACATTCTCGGGGCTGGCATTGGGTGGACGATGACGCGTCCCTTTCCAGGACAGATCGAAGCCATGCAACGTGGCGAACGCCCGTACATTGTTGGCGCGCATACCGTCGGCGCTCGCGACGGTGGTCCGGGACTGCCGGTCGCCGGCTGGAGTACCGAGCATGGGGATCTGCGCGTGCCTCACTTCCTCGGAATGCACGCCCTGCAGGTGCTGCCGATCCTCCTGCTCATGGTGCGTGGCCTGCGACGTACGCGCAACGACGCCATCGAGCGTACGGTGCTGGTTGTCGCAACGAGTGCCTGCAGCATCGCGTTTGTTGCCGCGTTGATGCACGCGCTGCGTGGCCTTCCCCTCTTGCCACTCACCGGGAGTTCCTGATGTTCGATGCCCAGCTCTTTCAGTACGCCAATCTCGTAGCCATGCTCAGTTGGATCGCGCTGGCCGTGCAGCCACGCCGCGTCGCCCTCTGGCTGCGCTTCGCCGTACCCGGTGCGTTGGCGCTGCTCTACACTTGGGCAATCGCTACTTCATTGCCCGGCGCCGAGGGCGGGTTCGGCTCGCTCGCGGACGTGCGGCTCCTCTTCGCGAATGATCGGGCCGTACTGGCGGGGTGGGTACACTACCTCGCCTTCGACCTGTTCATCGGCTGCTGGGAAGTGCTCGATGCCCAGCAGCGCGGCGTGCGGCATCTGCTGGTCATCCCCTGTCTGGCACTTACGTTCATGCTCGGACCGGTGGGGCTGTTGCTCTATCTCGTCGTTCGATCGGTGGCCAGCCGACCGATTGCCGACGTCGCGGCCGCGTAGGCGCAGCGTCGTCATTCGCGTAGCAGGCGCTCGGCAGAAACGTTTGGGGTGCGCGATCGTCGCAACGTCATCGCAGAAGCGCGTGCCCTACCGCGCCACCACCCCCAGCCACCCCTTCACCGCCGGCGCCACCTCGGTCAGCGTAGCGATGCGATCACGACGCACCCCGGACACCGTCGGTGACCACTCACAAGAGACGGTGTGCATGTCGGCGGCTGTCGACGGAAAGCCATGAGCACCGACCGCGCGACTGGCGTCGTCATACACCGGCCCCCCCGCCTCTCGCGTCCAGCCGAAGCCTTCGGCTACCTCGTAGTACACATCGCCCCCCGCCGGTCCGCCAATCCCTAAGTGCGCGGCCCGCGCTTCGCGTCGGTCGAACACCTGCGTCACCACAGGCATGCCGCGTTCGTCGCGTACCGCCAGCAGCACGCGCCGTACCTCGTCCATAACCGCCCCCTCTTCGTGCGCAGGAACGATTCCCGCGCGCCGACTGCTGCGGTTGACCGAAATCCAGTAGCCGTTGGCCGAAGCGGCGCGTGTGCGGGCCAGGTCTATGCGCCCGGCGCTGTCGAGCGCCAACAATCCAGTCGCTCGCAAGGCTGCGTTAGGGTGGAAGCGCCGCCAAGTGGCCCGCATCCCGTGGTCGCCCGTCACGAACAAGCGCGTCCCGGGGGACTCGCGCGTCAGCTGCATGAGCCCTGCCAGGCGTACGTCTACCAACTCCCACAAACGCTCCCGCACCGCCACCACCCGCGTGGCAAGCGCGGGGTCGTAGCCCGGGCGCTGCGGATTCAGGACTCCCCACAGCGCATGATCCGCGTTGTCGCCCAACGAGAAGTAGTCGAGCATCAGCGCCGGGTCCAGAAATCGCCACCCCCACACCGCGCCCTCCATCGACGCGCGCGTCGTCAGCTCGGCGCTTTCCAACCACCGCCACTCGGCGGTTCCGTCACCACCCTCCAGCATCGTACGCCCGAGTGCGCCGGATTCCCACAGCGCAACGGCGGAGTTGCCCACCCACCCCGGCGCCGCTGCGTCATAGGCGGCCGTGAGCGAGGCCCGGTTGGCCTCCGCCAGCTGCATACCGGGTACAAAGAGGGTGAACGACGTGTCGCGCGCACCCATCGCGAACAGGCGGAGGCGCATCGATGCGCGCCGCCGGTCGGGGAGGTCGATCACCAGGGGATCGGAGAACGCACGGGCCAGTGGTCGTCCGCGCACAGGTGAACGCTCCTCTGCGATAGGTGACACTCGTACGGCGCGCGCCAGGTCGCGCTCGAAAGCGACGTACATCTGCGCCGAGTCGCCGACAGGCCAGAGGCGCAGCAGCACGTGCAGCGCTCGCCCGCGCACCAGCGAATCGCCGGACAGGGGGAGTTGGAACTCCATCGTCTGCTCCGAGCGACCGGGCGTCAATCCGCGCCACGGCGCCGCGTCCGTGAGCTGCATATCGCGCCGGGTAACGACGCGCGGCTCCAGCAGCACGCGGTTGAAGCCATTGAGCGCTGACAACCGAGGCAATGCCAACGCCTCAATCGCGCGTGTTCGAGCGGCCTGGAAGGTGTCGGCCGGTTCGCCGTCGTCGGAGGGGTAGCCGGGGGCGGCCGGCGCCTGCGTCACGTGATGCGCGAATACGGTGCGTCCCGCCGCCGCGACAGTGATCCATATCGGCTCGGCCCGCAGCCCGCCTACGTTGAACCCATTCGTTGTCTCAAGAATCGTGAAGCGCGACGCTGGCAGACGCAGGTGTGTGTTAGCCGCGATGCCGTTCACGTCGCCGTATGCGCCTGTCCATATCGCGGCGTGCCCGGCTGCGGTCACGCTCGGGAAGGTAGGCTGCGCCGAGGCGGCGCAACTTCCCTCGGCAAAAAGTGCGCGAATGGCCGGAATGCGCGAGGCCGCCACACTGCCCACAACGCGCCGTTCGTTGAACGAATCGAAGGAGACGACGATGGCGCGCGGCGCTGGGGACGGCGACCGAAGTTGCGGATCGCGTGGCTGATGCGTGCATGCGGTGAGCAGCGCAATCGTTAGCGCGTGCCACGCCACCTGCACGCTCAGGAGCGCACGGGGAATTCGAAGCACGCGAGAATCCAGCCCGTTGCTCGACCAACGCCGACTCTTTTGCATTGGCCAACCATATCAGCCGATCGGGGCGTGGGTCAGGGCCAATCGCGCCGTCCATCTCACGCACCGCACCGCCCTCCCTATACTTTGTCTCCCGGTTTCGCTCCACAGTGCTCCGCGCGCCCCCCGACCCTACGCGTCCCATGCGACTCCTTCGCGCCGCCCTTTTCTCCACTGTCGCGCTCCCGTGCGCCCTCGCCGCGCAGGCGCCCACCCCAACGCCGTACCAGTTCACGATCGAGGACTACGCTCGCGCCGAGCGCTTCCTTGGGCAGACTACAAACCCCCTCGTGAGCGGCGGCGCGGGGCGACCCACCTGGCTGGCCGACGGGCGATTCTGGTACCGCGCCAGCACACCCGGCGGGAGCGCTTTCTATCTCGTCAATCCCGCCAAGCGCACCCGCGTCCCAGCCTTCGACCACATCAGGCTCGCGGCCGCACTATCGGCGGTTACCGGGGGCATCGTGGAAAGCGACCGGCTCCCCTTCCAGAGCGTCGACTTTGCAGCGGACGGACGCTCGGTGACGGTGGCCGTGCGTACCCAGCGCTACAACTGCAACCTCACCAACTACATCTGCACCAAGGCCGACCCTTCGCCTCAGGTTCCGCCTAACGCCAGCATCTCCCCCGATGGCAAATGGGCCGTCTTCATCCGCGACTACAACCTCTGGTCCCGGGAAGTGGTCACCGGAGCCGACACTCCGCTCACCACCGACGGAGTAAAGGACTTCGGCTACGCCACCAACAACGCCGGCTGGGTGCATAACGACGATCCGGTCGCCACCTGGTCCGCCGATTCGCGGCAGATTGCGACGTTCCAGCACGATGGTCGCGGCACGCGCGACATGTACCTCGTCTCCACCAATGTCGGCAGTCCCAAGTTGGAGGCGTGGAAGTATCCCTTGCCAGGCGACAGTCTCATCTTTCGCATCAGCCGAGTGATCATCAACCAGGGCCCTGACGGCCGCCCTCGGCTTGTACGGTTACAGATGCCGCCCGATGCCCATCGCTCCACGGTGTCCGACCACATCGCGTGTAATGGAGAGATTTGCGACGCGCAGTGGTATCCCGACGGCTCGCACCTGGCTTTCATCTCCAGCTCGCGCGACCACAAGGAAGCCTGGCTCCGTGTGGCCGACGCCAACACCGGCGCGGTTCGTCAGGTGCTCTACGAAAAAAGCGCTACCCAGCTCGGCGACGCCTCACTTCCCGAAAATCTCTGGCGCGTGCTTCCGGCGAGCAATGAGCTCATCTGGTGGTCGCAGCGCGACAACTGGATCCACCTGTACCTGTACGACCTCACCACCGGCGCACTCAAGAACCGCATCACCACAGGCGAAGGCAACGTCTCCGAGTTGGTGCGCATCGACGAGAAGACGCGCCAGATCTGGTTCACCGCCGGCAGCAAGGACCCGGGGCGCGATCCGTACTTCCAACACCTGTACCGCATCGGCTTCGACGGCAAGGGAGAGACGCTGCTCACGCCGGAGCCGGCCAACCACACCGTATCGCTCGCGCCTAACGGGAAGACCTTCGTGGACACCTATTCCACTCCCGACGTGCCGCCGGTCACCGTGCTGCGCGACGCTAACGGCAAAGTGCTGCAGACGCTCGAGCGCGCCGACATCTCGCGCCTACTCGCGTCGAGGTGGAAAGCGCCGACTCCCATCCGCATGAAGGCGCGTGACGGCACCACCGACATTTACGGATTGATGTACACCCCATCTACGCTCGACTCAGCCAAAAAGTATCCCATCATCAATCACATCTATCCCGGACCGCAGTCGGGCAGCGTGGGCCCGCGCTCCTTCATCCCTGCTCGCGGCGACAATCAGGCGTTGGCCGAGCTCGGCTTCGTCGTGGTCGAGATCGATGGTTTGGGGACGCCGGGTCGCTCGAAGGCCTTCCACGATTTCTATTACGGCCGCATGGGCGACAACACCATCCCCGACCAAGTGGCGGGGATGAAGGAACTTGCCACTCGTTATCCCTTTATCGACATCGAGAAGGTCGGCATCTGGGGCCATTCGGGTGGCGGCTTCGCCACTGCAGCGGCCATGTTCCGCGCCCCCGACTTTTTCGATGTAGGGATCGCCGAGTCGGGCAACCACGACAATCGCAATTACGAGGACGATTGGGGGGAGCGCTATCAGGGCCTGCTCACGCGCGACGGCGCCAAGGATAGTTACGACGCCGAAGCCAACCAGACGTATGCCAAGAACCTCAAGGGCAAGCTCTTTCTGGTACACGGCGCCATGGACGACAACGTCCCGCCCTACAACACGCAGTTAGTCGCCGACGCACTAATCAAGGCGGGAAAGGATTTCGATCTCCTCATACTCCCCCAGGCGCGGCACGGCTTCGGGCAGGACTCGCCCTACATGATGCGTCGACGCTGGGATTATTTCGTGCAGAATCTGCAGGGGAATCTGCCGCCCAAGGAATATCAGATCGGGAAGCCGAGGGTCGTGCCGTGAGAACGGTGGAGAGCGCGTCACAGTCACCTTTGAGGAAGTTCCACTTCATGAACAGGATTGCTGAGTGAGGCCCAAGCACGTGGTCGTTGGAGCCATCGCGATGGCGGCGGTAACTCTCGCTGGATTCGCGGCAGGCGTGTCGGTTGCTCAGGAAAGCACATCCAGAGTCTATGAGCTACGGACGTATACCACACTGCCCGGTCGGCTTCCCGCCCTTCACAAGCGCTTCGCCGAGCACACGCTCAAGCTGTTCGAGAAGCACGGCATGCGGAACGAGACGTACTGGGTGCCCACCGACTCTGCGCGCAAGGACAACACGCTCATTTACGTGGTGTCGCACGCGAGCCAGGACGCGGCGCACAAGAGCTGGAAAGAATTCGCCACCGATCCCGAGTGGATCAAGGTCCGCAACGCCAGCGAAGCGGACGGCGCCATCCTCGCCAAATCACCCGAGCGTGTGTTCATGAAGCGCACGGGGTACTCTCCGTAGGCATTCGCCGCGCGCGCGTTCCTACTTTTTTGCCCCGCTGCTCAATTTCCGACTGTCCACGGTATAGAGAAATCCCGTGTACTGCATCTCTTCCCACGTCTGGTCGCCCCACCGCACCTCTGCCTTCGGATTCGGATTGGTGGACTTGAGGGCCGAGTTGTCGTACCACGCGGTCGCTTCGATGCGCGCACCGGGAGGGACCGCGAGGGGTTTGGCGAACATGTAGTAGGTCTGCCAGTTGAAATCGTAGTTCGGCACGGAGAGAATCACCTCCGAGCGCCCGTCGGGCTGGACCAGTCGGTACTCCCACCGTTTGCCACGCAGATGCGTGTGCGGAAAGAGCCCCCAGATGCGCACGCTCTCTCGGAACCCGACCTCGGAGGGCACTACATAGTCGGCCGCGCCCGCCGGAATCGTGAACGAGCCATTGAAGAACTGGTCGGCGCGGATCTCTTGGTCGGGTCGACCCTTCGCGAAGATCATTCCAACGCTTGTACGGTCCTTCATGGCGTGCCCTTTGGCGGTGTTGGCGAACTCGGACTCCTTGGTCTTTCCCTCGGAGAGGAAGCAGGCGTCGAGCGTGTCCTTGGAAACGTCGATCCCGACGAACACAGTTGCGGCTGCGGTGCCCACGGCGTCCCTCCCCTCTGGCTCACTATGCGGGGTCGGGCCCGGAGTGGGCCGCCCGCGTGATAGCGTCCGAGGTCGAGGAGCGCCGGTGGTCGGTCCGCTATCTGGTTCTCGAGGTCGAGCCTCACGCGCTGCATGCGGTTGGTCCGACCACCGGGCTGTCGCCTCAACGACACCGGTACGGTAACATGTGAGATCGCGTGTCGTCGAGTTGCGATTGGTAACGCCCATTTGGGGTCTGTCTCTTATACACATCTCCGAGCCCACGAGACTAAGGCGAATCTCGTATGCCGTCTTCTGCTTGAAA
>ENA-ORBV01004983-ORBV01004983.1-microbial-mat-metagenome-genome-assembly--contig:-NODE-4983-length-24863-cov-11.525861_pt1 | contig 24863 bp, 22 predicted proteins | sample MGYA00237777_ERZ505514 | MGnify/ENA primary metagenome ERZ505514 (study PRJEB26160, sample SAMN06269048) | microbial mat metagenome | isolation source: Oligotrophic lake microbial mat | place... | reverse complement strand
CCGTCCGGCAGACCGCAACCTCGGGCCGCTGTCATGAGCGTCGTTTCGGCTTCAGCTTGATCAACCTCGCTGCTACCAAAGGCCCAAGCTCGCGCCGCGTGTTCGAGTACATCGAAATGTTCTACAACCCAAAGCGTCTCCATGGCTGCCCTGGATTACCTCAGCCCCGAAGCGTTCGAGGCCTGTAGAGTTGGTGAGAAGTCTGTCGACGGAGAGTGGGTCAGGTCAATTAGAGATAGTTCTGCCTGATCGTCACCATCTGTACCGGGGAGAAGAACTCGAACGGCACCGGGGGTGTTGGCGGGACCGTCGGTGGCGGCGGCGCGGGCGGGGCCACGGCGGCGCCCATCACGCTGCGGCATTGCACGTCTGCGAAGACGTGCGGCAGGGCTTCTTGGAAGCTAACGACGTGCCGGAGCCCGAGCGTATGACCGATCTCGTGACAGATCGTGCTGGCGACGAGCTGCGCGGTCTGCTCACCGCCCAGGGTGCTGATCATCTTGCGCATCCCGCTCTGGCTGTTGGACCCGGCGGTGATCACGATGGGCGCGAGAATCGCCTTGGTCGCAACGACCGGCGGTGTGGCGCGAGGGTTCGCCCCGACGACTCTGTCGATGATCTCGCTATGCCCAACTTCCCCCTTTGGTGGATCTATATTTTGAGCGCAGATGAAGAAGTCAAAGAATGGGATCTGGACGGTCTCGCCCGCCAGAATGACCGGGGGGTCCCCGTTGGCTTCCATTTTCGTAGCGATCGCAACGCGTCTGGCTTCCGGTACGTTTCTCGACATAAACCAGAGGTTCAGGCTTTTCACGACTCGCGCTTGAACGAAGAGGGCGGCGAATCGCGTACGAACGGTTTGCGGAGGAGTCTGGCCGGGGGGGGTAGGGGGCGCGGCGGCAGCGAGCTCGACGTTGACGGTTGTGAACCCGGCGGCCTGCAGCACCGTGATGACGTGCGTGCGAAGTTGTCCCGTGTTGGCGGCGGGCACGAGGGCCAGCACAGTGTCGTCAACGAAGACGTTCACCGTGAGCCCCGCCGAAGAGAGCCCTGCCGGCAATGTTCTCTCGCGGGACATCGTGGAGAGCGTGTGTACACCGAAGAAAGACAGCAGAGGGTGCTCGGCGACCTTGTTGGCGACCGCTTCATCGGGGACTTTGTCGTGCTGGAGCGGGATCTCGATGGGCGGGTTGGCCGCGGCGCTGTTGACGTCTGTTTCGATGGTGCTGTTGATCGACAAACGAGCGTTGAGTTGAAGGAAGGCGTTGGTCGGATCGAAGATCCAAGGAATGCGGAGTACCAGGGGGTCACCGTTGGCGATCTGTAGCGTTGTTCCGTCGACGTTCAGTCGGATCGACCAGTCCGATCTCGTCATGATGTCCGGAGCGCCCGGGGCGGTGTTGGGCGTGAAATCGGTCACGAACGCTTGTCCGACGGCTGTTCCGGGGCGCTTGGCGATGAAGGTTGGAGTTCTCGCGGCGCCGAGGAGCGACATGGTTCCGTTGAACGTGCCGCAGAGCGTGTAGGGTGCCGCGGGGTTGTTGACGCGTTGACGGACGAGGATTTCCAGGCGTGCGCGCGGGGGTGTGTTGGCCAGCAGTGCGGCTGGCATGGCTCCCGCGCCTCGTTCTTCGAGCGAGACTTCGACAGCAACCACCACGGGGAACGAGCCTTTGCCCGGCTTGACCGCGGAGGTGAAGGTGCCGGTGGCGCTTGGGGTCAGGTGTACTGTGGTCGGCGTGAGTTTCACACGAATATGGTCGGGCACGGATGGCTCCGGGGTCGCGAGTTAGAACTTGTTCACCTGCGGCTGATTCGAGATTGAGGTGAGAAGCGGGCCGAAGATCTCCATGACCGCCTCGGTCGCGCCCGCTCCTCCGTTTGCCGGATCTATGCGGTGCCATGGCGTGACGTTTTTCACGGCCGCTCCGCTCGGTGCATATTCGGCGCGGTTGTTCGAGCCGTTGGGAAACTTCACAATCCCGGCGTAGTCGATGAGCCACTCATGGGCGGCGTGGATCGCGACGGAGTTGGGAGCGTCGGTGCTCCATGACGCGACGGTCGCGGCGAACTGCATGAACCCTGAGATTTTCTGGATGTCGCGCGATTTGCCGTCGGGGTATGTCAGGTGAGCCTCGAACCCGCCGCTGCCGGGACTATCGCCCATCTTCATGCGGATGGTGGTCTTGTCGGCCGGGTTTGGGAATGTCACCTGCATCATCCCGGGTACGTTGCACACGGGCCAGATCGGAGCATTCTGCTGCGGGGAGATTGCGGCGGATCCGACGATCGGACCTGGCTCCGACCCAGCAAAGCCCGCGGCGTCGAGTATCCGTCGTTTCGACAGGTTGGCGGCGTTCTGACCTAGGGCGCCTAGCGGGTACTCGCCGACGATGAAGGAGGTTTCGGAGTTCTGGAGGTACCGCGGCGTGACACGATCGACGCCGACGTCGCTCTTCGGACCGCCTCCGACGAGCTTGATGTCCAGTTCCGAGTCCCATGCGTGCTGCCCGAAAATGAATTCGCCGCACATCGCGCCGACGTGCGTCGGGGGGACGTTGAACTGAGAGTTCGGCTTGGCCGCGAGCTGCTTGGCGGCGTCCGCGAAGAGGTTGCGGGTTGTCACCTTCGCGGTCTCATCTTTCACTTCGACACTCACGATCACGAAGTTCCAGCGCAGCGTGGAGCCGGTCTTGGTGGTTGCCACGGCCGAGAAGGAACCCGGGGTGTTCAGTGTGATCCCGAGCTTCGTACCGGATTGATCGGGAAGGAATCGCGGCTTGGCTGCGGTGCTGTTGTTTTGCACAAGTTCCCACGTCACGGTTTGCCCCGGTGGATCGGTGATGGCTTCAAGGGTGACGTCGGCCTTGTGCCTGACGAGCACGACATGGTCGATGGGATCGGAGCTGTTGGACGCGCTGGGCTTGAGAACATTGTCCGGGAGAATAATGCGAGGCGGCGGATTCTGAAGGCTCTTGGTTGCCGGAAGCGTGCCTCGGATCTCTTTGAGCGTTACGGCGGGCGGCGCTTTGGCGTTGAGCTGGGCGGTCGGTTTGGCTTTGGTCAGGCCGACTTTCACCTTGCCGTTGGCGCTGTCGGCGAGCGACACGAGGTCGCGGAGCGCCGATCGCTCAGTTGAGGCGGTCACGGGCACATGGTCGGCTTTGGTGGCTGTGAACTCGAAATCGCCCGGGTTGACAAGCCCGAACGCGGCGACGCCGTCGGCGTCGGTTTTCAACGATCCCAAACCTTTGACCGCGACCGTTGCATCCTCGATCGGTTGCCCGTCGGTGGTCCGTACGAACACGGTGAGTGCACTGGTTTCGAGGTACCGCACGGTTGGCACGTTGTCGGTCGGTTCTTGCACGATCATGGGCGATTCTTCCTCGCACCGGTCGACTTTCAGCAAGTAGTCGCCGTCGGGAACGAAGTCGTGCAGCAGCGTGGCCTCGTCGTTGAGCACGCCGGAGAAGAGCACCCGGTCGCTGGTGACGCGGCGGATTTTATACTTGCGTTTGGCGAGCAGCACCCGCCCGTCGCCGTCGAAGACCTGCATGAACAGTCGCCCGATTCGCGTCGGCTTGTTGCCCTCGCAGGGAGAGTGGTCAGAGAGCCGATGATAAAAACGGCACGCGAACGTGTCCTGAGAGATCGCGAACTCGCGGCGTTCTGATGAGTTGGCCAGCCGGCTCGCCGCGTCGGACCAGAACCGCTTGCGGCAGGCACCGGTTCCTTCTTTCGCGCGTGGGCAGGGCCAGTCCTGGGGCGAGATTGAGATCCCCGGGCGGAAAAGGTAGATCACGACGCGACGGTTAGGCGCGTTGGCCTCGTCGCGCGCGGTTTTCTGGTCTGCGGGAGCGAAGCCTTCTTTCTCTGTGCGCGAGAAGATCAGGCTGGGGTTGAACTCGCCGCAGCCTTGGAAATCACCCTTGCCCTTGGGATCGGCCCCGCGAGCCAGAAAATCCTCGCGCTTGAGAAGGAGCGTTTTCGGAACGCCGCTCGCGTCCGCCACAAGGTCACCAGCTTCGTCTCGCTCGGTGCAGATCAGGTCCATGTACTCGCGGAAGAGCGACCGCCTCGCCCCGGCGTTTACGGTCGCGTTCGGGTCGCGGCCCAGCGCGGCCTGCATGATCTTGGTTGCTTTCGGATCCCAGTTGTCTCGTCCGTGCGGGTGATCGAAAAGGTCCGCCCAGAGTTCCACGTCGCGTATTAGGGCCGCGTAGACCGCCTGAGCGCGACGGCCGCTGAGGATCTTGTTGTACTCGTCGTCTCCAGTAGGGTCGGCGTGCCCGAAGACGCTCAGCCCCGGCGGCCGGGACACGCCGCCACCCGCCTCGATTCCCGAGCCGACCACCGTGTGAGACTCGATGAGCGACTTGAGCGCCGTCAGCTCCAACGAGATTTCAGGCCTGAGGAAGGACGAGTCAAACTCGAAACGCACGTCCTCGGCTCGCCAGCACGCGAAGGGGATCACGGCCAGCTTGATGGTGTTGTGCTCTTTGCCAGAGATCGTCGGCGCAATGAGCGCTGGCGAGGCGGGCGTTACGAAGTGCTCTCCCGCGATCCCGCCTTCTGAGATGGCGTGCAACGAACCAGGTTGAGTAGACATCGTGGCTGGTCCAGTTCGAGAAAGCCGTCCGAAAACCCTGTCCTCGAACGCGGGTCGCTTTAAGCAAGAGTGTTGGTCAGCTTCCGTGCGCGTCGCGCAGCGATTTCTGAGTGTTCGAGCCGCACTTGCCGTCGACCGCGAGCCCGTGGTCGCACTGAAACTCTTCGGCCGCCGAGCGGAACTGGATAGAGCTCTGCAGGTCTGATTTCTCCTTGGGAGTGAGGTCGTGATCGGGCAGTTCCCCAGCGTCGTATCCTAGGTTGTTGAGCCGGGCGATCTGGCCAGAAACCTCAGTAACGGGGTCGAGGTGCCCGATCCGAAACTCGATTTGACGCTCGAATCGAATCCCCGTTGAGCCCGGCGAACCGGTGCCCGGCGCTCCGTGATCGATCAGGCTTCCGAGTTCGGAATTGGGGCGGAGCCTTACTTCAAAGAACCCCTTGGTGTCGGTAAGCAGCTCGTTGGGAGTGCTCTGAGTATCGACCGAGACCGTGCACGCGTGCCCCGCGAGTGGCTTGTCCTTCAGCCCGTGCAGCGCGACCCGGAGCAGGAGCTTCTCGCTCTTCCTCACGAAACGATGGCGTTTCTCGGTCGCGCACGCCTCGTGGCGTGCTTCACGCGGCGGGATGACGAGAACGTCGCCGGGGAGGAGCACGTTGGGGTTGTCGCGCAGCTTTCGGAGTGTGCTGTTCTCACCGGCCTCCCAAACGGTTCGCGAGACTTCGAAGCCAGCTCGGTGAGTGACGCGGGCAAGGTGCTCGCCCTGCGTAACGACATGCTCTTTCATGGGCACTCTCGAATTTCAGAATCAGGATGATCTTGATTTCTCTGCCAAGCCCCTACTTCGGGCTGCTGTCGGCAAGCAAACGGCCAATCTTTGATACGCACAAATCGACCCGACTGCTAGTAGTACGGCGCGGAAGTCCCACGGCGATGTCGTTTGAGAGTGTAGAGGCCACCGCCAAGCGGCGGCGAAGAAGTTCCGCCCGATATCGGGCCGTGTCAACGGAATCTGGGTCAGGTCAGGTGAACGCAGGGCCTGTGGAAGTGCTGCCAATTCAATCGTGCTGCATCTGGTGGTCGTCGGTCATCCGTGATCGAGCGTCGAGCCAGAAAGAGCGGACCTGCCGATCACGGTGTTTGAGTTTCAGATTTTGTGACGCCAGACGAAAGACGGTCACTCCGGGGGAATATGAAGTGAAGCCATGTTCACGCCACCTTCAGGGGAGTTCTCCAGTCTGCGTCACCTCTCTCTCGGGCATCGATCTTGTTTGATCGTGCCGAGACAAAACTTTCCAACACGGAGCAAGAACATGGACAACGGGCCCAAAGCTGATCAGAGAACTCAAAATGACAAGTCTTGGCCGTCCAGCCCATCGGCACCCGCCTCGGGCCATTCCTCGCGTCCCGATGACCACTCGGGCACGAATCGGTCATCGCAAGCCGACAACCAGCGGTCCTCTCAGGACGGGTCGCGGCCGAACGACGGCGCGGATCGATCAGGACGCCAAGGCACGGGACGTGACTCGGCCGAGATCGACCCCAATCAGGGCGCGCTCAAGAACGGCGCGCTCGGCGCTCAGGCGCGGGACGGCGATGACTCCGGCGAGGCGGACGACTCCAACGATTCGGGGATGCGCAAGATGAGCGAAGGAGGCGTGAAAGGCGCGAGTAACCCCGGAATGAACACTCAGTCGTCAGATAAGACCAACTCATCGGAGCGCTCGTCGGGCAGTCAGCAGGGGAAACCAGCTGTGTCCAACCGGCCCGGATCACGTCAGTAGATGATATGACCTAAGATAAACATAGCGTCCCACCGCGGTCTCATGCTATGAGAACGCGGTGGGACTTTCGCGTTGTCGCTCTGCCGAAAAACGGCGCCCGATCACTCTCCGCCCAGATACGACTTTTGCACAAGCGGGCTCAAGACGAACTCGCCTCTGGCCGCCCTCTTCGCCAGCGCAGCAATCAATGCGGTGGGCTCGTCCTTGCTGATGTAGCCGATAGCGCCAGCGTCGAGAGATCGATCGATAGAACTGGTCGAAATATGCCCGCTGAACATCACCACGCGAAGCGATAGCGGTTCCGATCTCAATCGAGCTAACAACACCAGTGTCTCGACCCCTGGAATGTCTAGGTCAAGGAACACGAGGTCAGGGGACTCTCGCGCGGCTATAGACAAGGCGGACTCCACGTCGGTGGCCCACCCGACGAGCACCATGTCATGGAGAGAGTGCATCCAACGTTGCAACGCTTCAACGGCCAGAGCGTTGTCGTCGACGATCAGAACGCGGATAACTGTTTCGGCGTGGTTCATGGGTCATCCATGGTCGCGAGGAGCCTTGATCGCCTGAACGGCCACCGTGAGAGTGGCCCGGAGCGAAGAGGGAATGGCGGTGAGAGGAATGGATGTCACTCGTTCGGATGTACCGGGACCAGCATCGTCAATCTCACGCTCCGGCGCGACATGATCGATTGAGCTGTAGAGCGCAACAATGCGACAGTGGGGGCTCTGCGACAAGAAGCTTTGGATCAGCGCCCTCGACGGATCCTGCGCAATCCAAAGATGAGCTTGTGAAAACGTTGAGCGTGAAAGGGCGTCCGCGTGAATCTTGTCAGATTCGAGACCGACGATCTCCACTCCGAGCCCTTGCAGGAATGTAGAGCACATGGACGCGACTTTCGGCTCCGCGATCGAAACGAGGGCGATGAATGCTGATTTATAGCGCGGGACTACATCGCCAAGGTGCTCATTCCTCTGAACGAGAGCGACCTTTAACGCGGGGATTAATAGCGAGAACGTTGTCCCCTCGCCCAGCGAGGAGCTGACCGCGACGTTCCCGCCTGCGGATTCGACCACTCCGCGCACCATGCCCAAGCCCATTCCTGTCGAGATCGCGCGGCCCTTGGTCGAGAAGTACGGCTCGAAGCAACGAGCCATTACCTCATCCGACATTCCGGGGCCGTTGTCGGAGATCAGCAGCCGGATCATGAGATTACCGTTCCGAGCTGGCGCCTCCTCATCCCACATGCGGACAAAGCCCTTTGTTTGAGCGGCCATCGCCTCGCCAGCGTTCTGGACGATGTTGAAGACGGCCTGCATGAGCCGGTGGCTGGGGATATTGGGCGCGAGATTGGTATGCATCTCGCAGCGGAGCTCAAGGTGTCGGGGAAGGACGGCTCGCAACACGGGAGTGGCCTGGCTGCACCATTGCTCCATGTTCTCGACCGGGCGCGACGCTTGTTCGCGGGAAGTATCCATCGCCATGAGTCGCATGCCCGCCGACATGTTGCCCAGATGATCGAGGGCCTTACTGATCGCGGTCAGATCCTCTTGAACTTCATCGCTTATCTCGCCGGCGCGTATGGCGTCAATACGCATGCGTATTGGCAACGTGAGGTTCGCGAGATCGTGCCCCAGACCAGCGGCGAGGTTCCCCAGCGCGGCAAGGCGCTCGGAGTTCTGGAGCTGGGCGGTGGATCTGGAGAGCTCGATCGTCTTCTGTTCGACGAGCTGTTGGAGGTTCTCACGGTGAGCCGCGAGTTCCACTTCGAACGCTTTTCGTTGAGTGATGTCGTGTCCCTCGGGGACGAGCAGGACGACCTTCCCGCTCTCATCGCGGACCGGGCTTATGCACAAATCGACAACCGCTTCGGACCCGTCCTTGAGGCTGTATTTCGCCTCGAAGCGTACGAACTCTCCATCGGCGGCCCTCTGCACACCCGCGTGCACTCGCTCCCGGTCGGCCGGATATCGAGCCCACCACGGCGCGTCCCAAAGTGCGACACCTTCGATGTCAGCGTCGGTAGCGCCGATCGAGTCTAACGCCGCCCGATTGGCTTGGATAATGTTTCCCTCAGGGGTGGTCAGCCCGATATATTCGAAGGTGGAATTGAAGATCGCGCGGAACCTCCGCTCGCTGTCTTGAAGAGCAATTTCCCAGCGCCGCCGCTCGCTCAGGTCATAGAAATAGCAGACGACGCCCAGGCGACCGTCCGGAAGGCCAATCCGCTCGATGCGCCAGTCGTATGCCTCGACGAGCTTGGTATCCTGCCGTCTTTGGATCACGCTGGGGGCGGTGTATGGCTCGCCGCTGGCCAGCGTGTGCCGAAACTTGGCGATCACGTCCGACGCGAACGGCTCGGGCCAAATGATGCGGATCACCTCCGCAAAGTTCCTTCCAAAGGCGTCCGGCACATTCTCAAAGACTTTCCTGGCGCCGAGGCTGATCCCACGCAACTCGAATTTCTCGTCGACCACGTACACGCCAAACGGATTGTTCGCAACGATGTGGTAGAAGGTCTCGCTCTGACGGCGAATCGCGTCCTCGGATTCACGGCGGGCCGTGATGTCCAGGTTCGTGCCGACGACCCACTCGGCCTCTCCGCGCTCGTTCGTGCGCACGGTTTCCACCGAGTGGATCACTCGTTGGCTTCCATCGCCACTCCGACGAATACGGAACCCGCGAATGCTGGTCCCGATTTTCCGAATAAGCTCTTGCAGGATTTCCTCCTGTCGAGGTAGATCGTCAGGGTGAACGGCCTCGCTCCAATCGCTGTACCGCACCAACCCGTCGGGCGTGGGGGCGATGCCGTAGATTTTGAACATCGGTGCATCCCAGCGGATCTGCCCTGTCTTGATATTCCATTCCCAGAGCCCGACCCCTGTTGCAGCCGTCGCCAGCCGCATCCGATCCTCATATTCGGCGAGCTGTTTCGCCGCCGCGATGCGGACGGAGATGTCTTTGATGAGAGCGACGGTGTGGAGAGGGGTACCGTCGGGACCACGAACGACACGGGCGACCACATGAGCCCAGACGACACGCCCGTCTTTTCGGATGTACCTCACCTCACGGTCGTACTCGCCCGTCTCGCCTGAGATCAACTTGGCAAGGAAGAGGCTGTCCGCCGCGCGATCGTCTGGGTGCGTTAGCTCGGGCACAGAAAAGCTGAGCAACTCACCGCGGGAGTAGCCCGTGATCTCGCAGAATTGGTCGTTGACGAGGATAAACCGGAACGTGATCGCGTCGGCCTGAACCGCGCCGGTAAGCCCAAGTTCGAAGAATCGACGAAACTGCTCTTCTTGATCTCGCAGCGCTGTTGCGGATCGTTCGATCATCGAGGCGGTCGTAAGCACAATCACCGTTAGAAAGACCATCAGCGTAACGGCCACTAAAGCCAGCGCCATGGAAGCGTCAGTCACCTCCCCAATCACGAACATTCGTCCAGCCCAGCACAGGGTCGGAGGCACCCACAACGTGGTCCAGAGCATGCGCCGGGCCATCATCCCACCGGGGCCTCGCGCGGTGACGATGGCGCCGATCCCTGTTTCTCGAACGGCCGCGATGATCCCAAGCCCGAGAGCGAAAAACATCGAAGAGGCTTGCACAGAGATCGCCGTGATCCGCGGGCCAGCGTGCAGAGCGTTAACGTCGAACAGAAAGCCCATTAGGCTCACGAGGGCAATCGCGGCGGTACCGAACCCCAGCACGGACGCGACACTTCGAGCCCTCTTCCCGCCCATGAGCAGCACGAGCGCTGTGCCGACGGTCATGAAGGAAACTGACGCAACCAAACCGAATCGACCCGGAGAAAACGTTGCGCGTGCGCCAGAGGCCTCATCGAAGAGAAATGTGTCGATGCCTAGGTTCCAACCTGACAGGTGCTCGAGGAGCGTAAGACCTCCGAGCACCGCGACGAAAGTGCTCAGACTCCTAACAACGACCAATAATCTGGCTCGCTGTTCGTGCCGCGTTTGCATCAGCAGAGCGGCAGCGGAGAGGAGGATACCCACAGCCGCATTGGCCTTGATCGTGACGCCGTTTCCGCCCCAATCGATGAGGCGTTCAGCGCCTGTAACCCAGCCTAGCAAAGAGATCAGACCGCCGATGAAGGCGTATCCGCCAAGCATCAGGCAGGGCCAATTGGCTCGCAAAAGGTCTGAAGTTAGACCCTGCGTTAAGCGTGAAGTGGGGGCTTGGGGGTTAATGGGCGGTGGACTCCACGGTCGGCACCTGAGCGCCATCCGATCACAAGCCGGACGACTTTAGGCGGTAGGACAATGCTATCACAGTGAGTTAGCTTGTGCGTCACAGGAAAACAGCTCACTTCACCCGTTGCGGTCGGTTGAGTTCAGGATGCGCTCAACCCCACTTTCAATGTGTCTTCCAGCGTCTTTGGTGTCATTACGTGTCGCTAAACCAGCGTGGCGGCGGCTAGGACGAAGCGGGGGTCAGGACTTCGCCTTGAGTATGTGTTTCGTTGACAAACTCAAAGATCAAAGGACATGAAGATTTCAACGCCGCGCTCGACGATGGCCTCGAACGAACCCGCGGTGGCTCATCAGACTGCAAGCGGCGAACTCTTTCCGGTGGCAAAGTTAAAAACTAGGCTGACCAAAAACACGACGAGAAAGACGTAGAACAGAATCCGTGCTATTCCGGCCGCTTCGCCAGCGATCCCGCCCGAACCCGAGCAACGCCGCCACAAACGCGACGATCAGAAAAATAACAGACCATCGTAGCATATACATCTCCTCAAAGAATTGAATTAAGCTGAACGAGAGAGCTGTTCGCGTGGCTTGCAGATCGCATTTCGTATTTCAGACTTGATCCACCATCCGGCGTGAGTGCTAAATCGGTAGCCGATCGCCGGATCAAAAGTGTCCACCGCACGATTGAGCCCGATTAGGCCACGATCAACGAGCTCGAACAAATGCACCCCACGGTCGAGGTATCGGTCCGCGATGTCAAGAACAAGTTGCACGTTGCAGCGGCGCAGGTGTTCTCGCGAATCGTGACAATGGTTGTTAATCATATTCCTGCCTAGCTCGCGCTCTTCCTCGGCGGTGAGGTGCGTAAGCTGCGTGTCTCTCAGCATGCACGCCAAGTTCATAATGCCTCCCTTTGATAAGATTGTGCTTCCTTGCCTGAGAGTGTTCGAATTGCGATGAGAAGAGTCCCGGGGAGGCTGCGAAGCAGTAGCCATAAGGCAGTAGCGGAACCTTTATCACCGAGACCTCTGCGCAGAGGAGAAGTTAACGCGAATGCTGACCGGCCCAGGATGGTGGCCGTCTTTAGGAAATCACCTTTGTGTAAAGCACGCCGAGGTTGGTAAGCTGAGCGCGTGATGTCAGGTGTCTCTTGGTCTCGGAGATGATTAGGACATGATCTTTGCGTGGGTAATCCATGCCAGAACGCTCCCGATGCTGAGAACTACTAGGCCAGTTAAAGCCACGGCCTACGTTGCTCCTAAGAATTCGTTCATCCATAGGATGCCTGCAGTGGATACCAGCGCCACGCTAGCGAGACAGAGGAGCATCGAGCCCACAGCATAGCCAAGCGCCTGACCTAGCCTAGCGAGGTGCCCACGAGCAGAGCGTGCCTCCGAGCGGACCGTATGGAGTAAAGTTCTACCTTCTGCCTCCACGAGGTCCACCAAGAATAGAATAAGGCCGGTGACGCGTTTCAGGGGATTGCTCCTGAATTAGCTGCGAGCCCTACAGACCAGCATTCCGATCAGCACGCCGACGCCGAGTGCAATACCCAGGCTCGTCAGGGGCTTACTCGTGACCTGGCCCGAAAATGTTTGCAGTGCTTCATCGCCCTTCTGCTTCGCGGCATGGATGCCATCCGACAGCTCTTGCTTTGCAGCCACTACTCCGGTCTTGGCCGCGCTCGCCGCATCGTGACCGAGCCCGATAAGCTGGTCCTTGACGTGACCGACGTGCTCTCCTACTCCGCGGACGTCGTCTTTCAATCGTTGGCTCTCGTCACGAAAGGTGGAACGGGCTGGGTTCATTGAGTCTGCCATAGTTGATGCTCCAAAGGAGAGGATGTTTTCTGAGCCTGCGGAGCTCCTTGATAACTACCGCAAACTTCAACAATCTTCGAAAAGAAGAATTACCGACGATCGGTCAGTGCATATTATTCAGCGCACCCTCGCGGTAGAAAAAACGAAGTTTACCGTAGGAGTCTGCAAACTTATGACACGGTCGTTTCCGTCTCAGCTGAACGGTACATGATTTCAAGTTCATCAACCGCGGCATTCATCAAGAGACCTGGGACCAACTCTTCCCTTCTTCGCATATTTAGCATGGCTGGTTAGACCTATGTGCTGGCATCACGTTTTGATTCTTCGCCTCGCTTGTGAGAAATGTCGACGTGTTCGGGCGGCATCCGTGTTCTGTTCGCTGGAGTTCTAGACAAGTCGTCACCAGGTCTCTCATCGAGTGACGTTGCGGCGTACGCCAAGAGCAAGCGCAGGCCTGGGATTACAAGAGCCGCCGCGAGCAAAGTGAAGAGGATTTCAATATAAAATGGCCAAGTCTTTGTGCCCCAGATCATGAGCAGTGCGAGGCTGCCCATGACCGAACACCAGAGGCCGATCGAAGAAATGCGCATGAAGTTACGGTGAGTGTACCAGCTTCTCACCTCTCCTTATGCTGCTATATTCGTCAACGAGAAGGTGGCGACGTGATAGGTGTGTGAAAGCAATCTCATTCAGGTATCTGGCACCGATTGCACCATTTTGAGAAGAGGGAGGTCTCTCTACTTCTACGGCACGGCGGCCGAAGCTAGGCGGCTTGGCCTCACCAGTGGCAGTGTGATCGTGAACATACATCCGGCGTCGGGCATGTTTTGGAACACGATGTCGCCGCCGTGGATCTCGGCGATCCCCTTAGCTACAGCGAGTCCCATCCCGAACCCGCGGGCGCGCGGGCTGGCGCTAACCGGATGCGCGTAGCGATCAAACAGTCGATCGATCAAATCCTGCGGCATCGTGGGACCGGAATCACGTACCGAGATCGCTCCGCCGACATCGGTGATTGCAACGGTTACAAGCACCGAACGCCCCTCCGACGTGTGCTGAATAGCGTTGCGAAGCAGGCTTTCGACCATTACCCGGAGTAGTTGCGGGTCGCCGTGTACAACCGCGCCTGCGCCCGAATCTTCCAGGACAGGATCGATGACCACTTTCCGCACGTCCGCTCCGGCCTGACAGACCTGCACGGCCTCGAGCACAAACTCATTGAGCGGGTAGGCGCGCGGGTGCGTCACGGGCTTGCCACTCTGCACAAGCGCCAAGGTTGAAAACAGCTCGACCACCGCCGCGAGTCGGCGCATTTCTTCTTTGACGCTCCGCGTAAACGTCACAATTTCCTCGTCGGTGGGGTTGGGCACAAGTGTCTCGACTTCAGTCAGCACCACGGCAATAGGGGTCTTCAGCTCGTGCCCTATGTTGAGCATAAACCTCTCGTGCGAGCGGAACGCGGCTTGCAGCTTCTCCCTGGTCTCCCCGATCTGCGCACGGACTTCTGCAACCTCGTATGCGTCTTGAGACGTCGCTAACGGCTGATTCAGTTGATCCGGTTCGAGCGATCGCGCGAAAACACGTAAGTCACGCAGCGGGCGGATCACGAGCCCCGCGATGAGCCAGGCACTGACACCCGTCGCAAGCGCTCCCATCGCGAGAAGCAAGCCGAGCAGCCATCTTGTACTTCCGACCAGAACCTTCGTATAGCGATCGTCGGCGATTATGACCAAGGCAGACATATCACCATTCTTGAAACGGATCGTCCGTACCGCCACACGCCCGATCGGATCGCTCTCCCGCGCCGATGCGAACTCGGGAGCACGGTCGCGGCGAGGGGTGACGCGACCGTCGGCGAACGCCTCTTGCAGCGCAAAGCGTTCTGCGGCCGGCGGTGGGCGGATACTCGAAGCCAGCGTCTCGCCAGAATGCCCGTAGAGCGCGAGTACAAACTGCTCGTCAATGCCGACATGAGGGGCCTTGTCGATCAAGTTGCCGAGGGCCACGTCATTGATCGACACCTGGTCCTGAAGCAACGCTTCAGCGAACAATGTCAACCGCCCCTCGAGCCTGTCGTTGAAGAAAGACTCGATCGATGATCTGTACTGGGAAAGAAGGAACAAGAGGCCCACCGCGTGCAACGGGACGGTGACCGCTACCGTCCACAGCGTCATCCTCCAGCGCAGTGACATTCGTTGAGCGGGGTGCGTGGCTATAGACCCAAGCATCGAAAGACCCGCCTTTGCTTCAAGACACGACACCGAAGCGGTACCCTACGCCCTTGACCGTGTGGATCAGCTCGGGCGTGAATCCGACATCGACCTTCTTGCGGAGCGAGGAGATGTAGACATCCACCACGTTGCTGGTGGGCTGGAAGTTCATGTCCCACACCTTCTCTTCGATCTGGGTGCGTGAGAGTACACGGTTGGGGTTCCGCATGAGGTACTCCAGCAGCGCGAATTCCTTATTTGACAGCTCAAATTTCTGTTCGCCGCGTTTGGCATCTCTGGAGTACAAGTCGAGTTCGAGATCCTCGCAGCGCAAATGGCGAGCCTCGGTCGGTGAGCCACGCCGCATGAGCGCGCGAAGCCTAGCGAGAAGCTCCTCGAACTCGAACGGTTTGGCGAGGTAGTCGTCTGCCCCTGCGTCGAGCCCGGTAACCTTGTCCTCGGTCGAATGGAGCGCGGTCAGCATGAGGATCTTCGTGTTGACCAAGCGCCGGCGCAGGTTCTTGCAGACTTCCACGCCATCGCGGTCCGGAAGCATGACATCGAGGATCACCGCGTCGTACATCCCCGTGGCGGCTAGATCCTCGCCCTCGCACCCGCTTAGCGAAAGATCGGCAGCGTACCCGTGCTCACGGAGCCCCCGCTGCACCCCGGACCCCATCTTCGGATTGTCTTCGACGATCAGAACTCGCATACCGCTCCTCCGTATCGAATCGGCGTTTGAAGCCGTTTTATTCTAGACCAAGTGCGATCAGCAAGACCGATTTCTGGAGGCGGATACGACAAGTGAAAAAACATTCATGGTGAGGTCAGCCATGGTTCACCTCACGATTGATCTCATGCCAGAGCAGCCCTCCTGCTAGGGCCTTCAAATCTTTGCGTACCAACTCACAACCACCGGCTGTCACGAAGAACCACCATGACTTCCTCCTTACTCACCCCACGTTGCGATTCGCCCGGTTCCAGCCGAACGCAGACCTACTGCGAACCATCTTCGATCTGCTTCGAATAAATACGGCTCGCGCAGCAATAAGAATGAAGAGGAGGCGGCTTGGTGCCGTCGAAGTCCCACTGATCTGAAAAACCTGCCGCTCATAGAGGACTTGGCAGGTCTTATCTTAGTCATCGCGCGATGCGTACAGATGCGACAGGCAGCTCGCCAAGGCAATAACCCATCCACATAATGCGAACTTTCTGCGATGCACACCACTACACCCACACGTAGAAAGACAGCATTATAATACTCTGATACAATGCAAGGAGAGAACTGTGCGGAAGATCTTCCGAACTTAACTCGCAGATTTCGGAGTATCAAAACTAAATAGTGAAATTTGTCTTATCAGTACCAATTTCTGCTACTATACTGACCGCTAGCAAAAACATAAGTTCCGTGAACACGCTGCTCGACGCATCGCCGTATTTTATTGTACCGTTGCTCCGATGAGTATCGACTCATTCCTGTGCTACCACGTCACACCGTGAGAGGTACAAAGTTTTTTAACCGTTTCGTCCGCAAAATCATCAGTATAATCAGTCGGCTCTTAATGAGGCAGCGCGATTGAATCGACTCGTCACGTAGAATGAAGAATTGCAAGGCCTCCCTTATTATCGCCGTATTCGACAATAGCTATGACCTCACCGGCGCGATCGATTAGCTTAACCATCCCGGGTTTGGCTCCCATGAGATCAGCGTGACGACCTCGGATAGCCACGGGCGCAACGCGCTCGCCGTTGAAAAGGTTCCAAGCTCCACTGGGAGCGGCATCTATGGTGGCGTGGCCGCGATCATCGCTGCACTGACGGCTGTCGGCGCTACCGCCACGGGTGGCGTCGAGGTGTCGGCTCCCGGGCCGATTGTCGCGAGCTTCGCCGCGGGCGATGCTGGCGCGGCCAGTTGTGGGCTCCTCGGCGGCCTCTCGGGCTCGGTGTCGGCCAAGTTTTATTGAAAGTCAGTGGCAGAAGGAGGGAACGCTTGCGGCTGCGACAGTCGAGGGCGATCGCTTGAATGAGATCAAGCAGATTCTTGAGCAGCACGAAGGTTCACTTTATTATGATGTAGTATGACGATCGGGGCCTGTTAGGGCGCACGCGTTTTGAAAGGTCGAACGCGAGTTGCCTTTACCGGCGTTGTCGTAGATTGATCGAACGAGCTCGTTGACCTTTCCAACGATGGACATAACGTGGCGAACCAGATATTAGGAAAAAGTTAGGGCCCGTCGCAAGTGAAGTGCATTTCACTACGTCTTCAGCGGACTGGAACTTGGGAAGGGAATACTTCTTTTGTTCCGCGTGACTATCTCCCCATTGTCACGCCCAATAAAGGAGATTTCAATGCTTCACATACGTGCAATCTCCCGGCGTGCTTCAACAACGCATCTCGCGTCCGTCGGCCGTAAGCCGCTCGATCACGCGACCCTGTATAACGCTCGTCCTCTCGCTTTGGCTGAAGCCGCTCCCCAACCCAATTCGATGTCTGCGGAGCTACTCGTGAACACCCACCTTGCTCTCGTCCCAGCCGTGGCCAAGCACTACGCGGCTTGGGGGGGCGTGGACATTGCCGAGCTGATCTCGGAGGGGAGCGCGGCCTTGTTTCGAGCCGCGACACGCTTCGACCCAACGCGAGGTGTCGCGTTCTCTTCATACGCCTTGCCATGGATCCACCATGCCGTACGTTCGGCTCGCACGAACGGAAAAGACTTGATCCCGCTACCCGCGTCGATCAGACGCCTCGTCTTCGCGTACCGCAGGATGCAATCAAGTGACGAACCGCAGAGGAACTTTACGACGGCCGAGGTCGCGCTTAGGCTCGGCGTCAAGCCGTCTACCGCGACGATCGTCATGGTGGCGTCGGGGCGGCGGAGGATGACGGCCGCGACCAGTGAGGGCTCGAAAGAGCAAGACGTCCTCGCCTCCATCGCGAGTTCGTCGGATAGCGATCCAACTACGAACCTCGAAGCGACTGATCAACTCGCGATGCTTCGATCAGCCATTGAAAAATTACCAGACGCTGAGCGGGAACTGGTGAGATTGCACTACGGACTCGACGGAGAAGCACCTCTTGGAAGTGACGCTATTGCTCAACGCTTGTCGCTCCCCAGGGTCCGCGTGGCTTCCGGGCTTCAGCGAGCACTCGATAATCTTCGTGAGCGAATGGTCGCCCGTAGACCCTGCGTAACCCAAACCTGAAGTCAATTTCATGCCTATTTCACGGTTCTTTACCTCCTTAACTGCACAGCGGATAAGCGCTGCCGCACGAGAAGACCATCACCCCACACACTCGCTCTAAAGGATTTTGACGATAAACTACGACGCCATAGAGCTAAGTTGGGTAGAAGTAAAAGGAAAGAGCCAAAAAACAAGGAAAGATTACTGACGATCACTTAGACCTCATCGCTGGAAACGCGACAACCTTGAATGCAATATGCAGCAGGCATATGTCAAACGCAAAGATCAAACCAGGACAGTTGTTGCCGAGCTTGCCAAAAATCCCAGCTGGTAAAGTTCTTATATTGTGAAGACCGGAAAAGACTCCAGACCCCCGGACAGCGACTGATCGCGGACCGACGATTTCTTTCGTATAGAGGGGAAAACAAACATCGACTACGCGCCTAAGATCATTGACTTCGAGTTTGTTGGGTTCACCAATCGTGACGCCAACCACTCAGCTGAAGACCACCGAAGCATCCACCATGGCGCACAATACCGAACTTCGAATGCCGAGATGGATTTACCCCACAGCCGGATTCGTTCTTGTCGCGGTCACCCTCTCGGTAGCGCGTGAGGTGCTGATGCCGCTGGCTCTCGCGGTGCTGGCGGCCTTTCTTCTCGCTCCACTTGTCCGATGGTTAGAACACATAAAGCTGCCACGCGCATTTGCGATCCTAATTGCGCTCGGGCTCTCGACCGCCGGGATTGGCGTGATCGCTTGGGCGGTTCAGAGCGAGTTGGTCGGACTTGCCAAGGAACTGCCGAGCTACAGAACGAACATCCTGACCAAAATTGACTCAATCCGACTACTCCCTGACAGCACGCTGGGCCGAGCCAAGCAAACGATCGAAGAGCTAGGCCGCCACATGGCAGAGCCTGCTTCAACGCTCAATCCTGCAGACGCAACGTTCGCTCCACTGGACGCAAAGAAGGAGGCGTCTGCGAATAGCGAGCCTATTCCTGTCACTGTCGTCGAAACACCAGCCTCTCCGATGTCTTATGGCGCTTCATTCCTCGCGCGGATTCTTCCGCCGCTTGTCACCACCAGCATCGTGATTGTGTTCTCAGTCTTTATTCTTTTCAAGCGCGAAGACCTTCGGAACCGATTTATCCGACTGATCGGCGAGCGCGACATGCACGTCACGACCCCGGCACTCGACGAGGCCGCACGCCGCGTGAGCCGATACCTATTGATGCAGGTGCTGACTAACACTTGCACGGCGACACTCGTCGCCATCGGGCTGCTGATTGTTGGCGTCCCGAACGCTGCGATGTGGGGTGTCATCATCGGCCTACTCCGATTCGTGCCATATATCGGCGTTTTGGCCGGCGCTCTCACGCTCGGCGCGACGACTCTGGCCGTGTCTGATGGGTGGCTCCAGCCCATAGCCGCCCTAGGCGTCGTCGCCGCGATCGAGCTTCTAATGGCAAACGTTCTTGAACCGCTCTTTCTGAGTTCCGGAACGGGCCTCTCGCCGCTGGCCGTGCTCGCGTCTGCGGTTTTCTGGGGGTGGATATGGGGTCCGGTCGGGCTCGTCGTCGCGACTCCGCTCACGGTCTGTGTCGCGGTCGTCGGGCGACATGTGCCCCGCCTCGCATTCCTTGAAATTTTGCTTGGCGATGAGCCGGCGCTGTCGCCCGAAGCCCACCTCTGCCAGCGTCTGCTGGCGGGCGATCAGGACGAGTCGGCTCGCGTCGTCGAATCGTTTGGCAGCGACAAGACGCTCGCACAGGTCTTCGATTCGCTCCTTCTGCCCTGCCTCCGAATGATCGAGATCAGTCGTCACCGTGGCGACTTGGATTCTGAGCGATCGCAGCTAGCGTTCGAGATGCTCGGCACTCTCATCGATGACGCTGCAGATCGGTACGCTCCCCAAGCACATGCGACGTCCATTCCCTTCGATGGTCCCAGGCCTCGCGCTCTCTGCCTCCCCGCCCGGGACAAGGCCGACGAACTCGGCGCACACATGGTTGAAAAACTCGTGATCCAGGCTGGGGGCGATGTGCTCGCCCTCTCTTCCGATGAGCTAGTTGGAGAACTCTTGGAGCGGATCGCCGACACATCTCCGATCGCCGTGTGCGTTTCCGCCCTCCCCCCGGCCGCCTCCCTCCACGCGCGCGTCCTATGCAAAAGAATAAGAACTCGGTTCCCGGACATCAAGCTGATCGTCGGCATCTGGGATGCGTCGATCGATCCGCAGACGATGAAGAGCACGCTGAATATAAACACCTCAGACACTGTCGTGAACGACCTGGCGCGATGTGCAACGCTGCTCAAAGGTCTTACCTCTCAACACGCCCCTCCACAGGTTTCGGCCTCCGCTTAACCACCCTTCCTGCGCAGCGCCACCGCACATTACGAAGAAGCAGATCCGCACTCGGGCCGCCGCTAGCCGACCCGAAACGCTCCTCGGATAGAAATTACATAACCTTGGTCTGGCGGGCTAGGCAAGGAGACGGGACCACCGAAATATCGAATTCAGTTGGTCTTATCAAAGCTTACCCGATCATTCCCGCAACTCGACGGATCACGGCCAGCAGCTCTGACGGTTGAGAGGACTTGTCAACAAACGCCGACGCGCCCATCGCGGTCACGCGGGACGCCACTTCCGGCGTGCAACTCCCGCTAAGAATGACAAATCGCGGAGCGTTCGTGCTCATCGCGATGTTGCGCATCTCGGTCAGAGGGTCCGCTCCGTCCATGCCCAGATCCATGACCACAATGTGCGGCCGATGTTCGTGTATAGCGCGGCTCAGTTCCGACGCAGAGTCTATCGCTCCAACCATCTCGATCCCCGTCTGACGCGAGAAGAACCTCGCCAGAGCATTCCGGAGATTGACGTCGTCATCGACACAAAGCACTCTGATCGGATTGAGAGACAAATTACTGACCTCCGGTTGAATCGAACTCCTTCCGATTTGCTGCGTGACATCAAAGTGTGGACCTAATCTCATAGACGCTCCACGCCTTGATTTGTCCACCGCTGCGAGTCAGCAGCCGCGGGGATTGGACGGGCGAATCACCAGCAGCAAACACACCGCCTAAGGCATCGAAGTCGCCGCCAACGGAGAATCGTACGGAGGCCGAGTCTACTTAGATGTCCCGGATAGGAGTGCGTCCACCACCCTGCTGAAATCGTACGCGGCTAGGAACTCGTCTGCCTACGAACGACGACAAGTTCAGCCTGAGCCACAAGGCCAGGTACGGAGATTATTCGGGATCTGACCCGAACCAGATTTCGTTGAACCACATTGACCGACCGATCTGCCTAGCCTTCAACTGATCGTGGCTGAGGTAGTCCAGTGCGGCGTGCAGACGCGTGCGGCGGTAGAACATCTCGACGTAGTGGAACACGGCGGCGCGAACCTCTTCCCTCGTGGCGAAGTTGGAACACGTGCCATCGACGTCTATGAGAGCGCGATTGTTGCGATAAAGGCGAACTTCGCAGGTGCTCCTTCGCGAAGTAGGCCGTTGCTTTTTTTTACAATGTCGCGCTCCATGCGCAGGCGCGCGTTCTCCTTCTCGAGGTCGCGGAAGCGCTGCTCGGCTGGGAGATCCGTCAAGGCAAATGATTTTTCAGAGCCGAACTTGGCCAGCTCGACATCCGTGCGGGCGTGTCGTAGCACAGGCCCAGCCAACGTGGCGACCGAGCTGAGGGTGTGCCGTTGGCCGATCACGCGCTTGATCTCGACCTTCTTGAACTCCTGAGAATAAACCTCCCTAGCCATCGCGACACCTTATTCACTCCCCGGCAGTTGTCGACGAGATTGGGTTGCCTCAACGGAATCTGGGCCAGGTTAGTCTCGTCTTAATTGCCTACGGCTGCGTCCACAGATGTGAACCTCGGCACACCAATTTGGGGATGATCGAAACTTCATATTGGGGTCATGCATAGCCCTGATGAGCGGGCCAATCACTGTCAGCGATGTCAAACGTGCCGAGCAATGGACTTGACCTACGCAGCTCAGCTTCGTCTCTTTAGACAGGACGCGGAGAGCCAACACGCTCGCAGACACGGTCGTGACACTTACGTTTTCGTACTTTTCGAACCACTCGAGACAGCAAGAAAGGCCTTTCATGAATCGCCAAGCTCCCACTCCAACGCTCACCGCCCTGTTCTTGGCACTGACCGCTGGCACTGCCACCCATGCTTGGGCGCAGGACTCCGAAACAACGACGCGTAACGCAGCCAGCCTGCGACAGGAGTCTGCCTCGAAGCGGCCGACTGTTGAATTTCGATCCTCGGAGTGGCTGAGCTCCCGGGATGTCCTAAACACCAACGGGGACAAGATCGCAAACGTTTCCGACCTCATTCTGGATAGGGGCACAGGTTCGGTCGAATATCTCGTCATCAAAACCACCGCAACGTCTGGATCGAACCGTCGCTCGGTAGCCATTCCCTTCCGCTCATTCGAGCGAATGACCGGCAAAGATTACTTTGTCCTTGGGTCTTCAGCAGCAGAACTCCAGCAATCGCCTGAGTTTACTGGACAGGCGTGGAAGGATTTAATGGAGTCTGCAGTGGACAATGATGGATCAAATGACGCTCGCAACACCTCGAATGTTGGAACCAATGAAAACCAACTGAATGCGTCTCACGCCCGAACGAACGACGGCCGAGCTCAAGCTGACCGCAGAGATCCAAAGAGCAAGCTGTCCAACGACACGGCTCAACAGGGCGATCCATACGCAAGCAACCTTGGCAGTGCTACGAAAACTCGTGTCGAAGGCGAGGTCACAAGTGTGGATCGGGTTCGTACGGGTGCCTACGGCGAGCAAGTTGTGCTGACCGTCAAGGCGGCAGACGGTACAACAAAAAAGATTGCGCTCGGACCGTCCTGGTATGTCAACGGTTCTGAGGCGGCTCCGGTTCGGGGGGACAGGATCACAGCCGACACGCTGGCCATTCCTAATGACGCTGATCAAATGCTTGCTGGAACAAACGTCCGCAACGGTGATCGTGACCTCAACCTTCGCGGGTCCGACGGTAAAGCGGCCTGGATAAAGAACTCTGGCGCGACGACTGATAAAAGTTATACCACCCCTCCCTCGCGCTACATACTGGCAAGCGCTTTGAGGGGTATGAAGGCCGATTGTCGCGGCAACGAGGTCGGGAAGGTCAATGAGCTTATCCTCGAACAGAGCTCTGGAGAGGCGGCTTTCATCTCGGTGGATCCTAACAAGAATTTTATTGGGATCAATGAATCCAAGATTATGGTTCCTTGGTCGGTAACAACCGCGATGCTAGACGGCCATATTCGAATCGATGCTTCCAAGGATATGATTCTCGCGAGCGCACAGACTCCAGCCGATCTTTCATCGCTTAACAGCGCGGCTGTTTACGACCGCGTGTACAAGCCTTACGGAGTGGCCTCTCGCCGCTTCGACTCTAACCGCATCGCTTCGGGCACACGCGATGAAGCTAACAGCGCGTGGTCTGCGAGTGGGGCGGTCATAGGATCCATCGACCGAGACTCTGCGAAGAGAATCGAGGGCCAAGTCATTGACTTTACAGACGTGTCTTTCGAAGGCGATGTTCAAGCTGCCCGGGCGGTGAAAATCCGTTGTACTGGAGATTCTAGCGACGAAGAGCTGGTTCTTCTTGGCCCGGCCGGGTACATGCAAAGCCAAAACTCGACTTTCAAGGCTGGAGATACAGTGAAGGTTGATGCCGTCCGCACCACGATTGACGGTCGCGAATACTGGATCGCTAAGTCAATCCTGTGCAAGGACCAACGCACTGTTCTGATCGACGGAGACAACACACCTGCGTGGAACAACCCGTAACGAAAGTAAATACCCCGACCTGAAAAGTTTCTGTTGAACCTTTAACGTAAATGCTATGTCCTCTACAAAGATCCTTCTTGTCGCTGCGGCTCCTTTGCTCCGAGCTATACTAACCTCAGAAAGTACCAAAATGAAAATTGATACCCTCGCCGATCTCTATCTTGACCAGATACAAGATATGCGGAGCTGTGAGAGCCAGCTAGTCAAGGCTCTTCCAAAGATGGCCACCGCTGCGGCCCACCCCGAGCTTAAGGCGGGGTTTAAGAATCACCTCGCGGAGACTAATGAACAACTCGCCCGTCTCGACACTATTCTCGCAGATCTTGGAAAGACTGCGGGGCGCAAGGTGTGCGAGGCTGCGGTCGGACTCGTGAAAGAAGGTGTTGAGATGATCGATAACGCGACAGAAGCGCAAGTACGTGATGCAGGACTGATCTGCGCCGCGCAGAAGATTGAGCATTATGAGATCGCATCTTATGGTTGCCTTCGCACGTTTGCGTCGCTGCTCGGTCGGGAGGCTGATGTCAAGCTTCTCGACGATACTTTAGCCGAAGAAAAGAAGGCGAACGAATCGCTTACGGAGCTTGCCACTACAGCAGTGAATGCGGAAGCACTTCCGTAAATACTGATCTTGTCGGTGCTGCTTACGTGCGATCTCTCAGCGCATCACCACCTCGTCGCGATCTCTTCTTACGCGACAGAACAGAATGGAGCTTTTCGTGGTATTCAAGTTTCACTGTGTCGCGTGCCTAGCCTTCGGATTCACACTGCTTGCCAATGGTTGCGAAAGGAAGGCGGATCCACTCTCAACTTCCCGAGACGCATCTCCAACGACAAGCACGACACCGCCAGCTCCCGACAACACGGCTAGGAACAAAGCTGATGGCTCTGGGAACAGCGTAACGCCCCTAGACCAGTCCCAGGCTGCGTCGGATATCAAGACAACTGCTGATATTAGGCGCGCCATTATAGACGACAAGAACATGTCTATAAACGCTCAAAACTGTAAGATAGTGACCGACAAGTCGGGTATGGTAACGCTTAGAGGAGTTGTGAACAGCCAGACCGAGAAGGATTCAATAGATTCCAAAGCGAAAGCGATCGTAGGGGCAACTAAGGTCGATAATCAGTTGGAAATCAAGCCGAACTAACAAAAGCAAGTTATCACGTGTGTCCCACTTTTTACACGGAGTATTTCATGAGCACCTCAGTATTCTGC
>ENA-ORBV01004982-ORBV01004982.1-microbial-mat-metagenome-genome-assembly--contig:-NODE-4982-length-24877-cov-20.889597_pt1 | contig 24877 bp, 20 predicted proteins | sample MGYA00237777_ERZ505514 | MGnify/ENA primary metagenome ERZ505514 (study PRJEB26160, sample SAMN06269048) | microbial mat metagenome | isolation source: Oligotrophic lake microbial mat | place... | reverse complement strand
CCGGCAACCCCACCACCTGCTGCCCCGCCACCCCCGCCACCACCGACGGGCTCGTCTTCTTCGGGCAACGTGGAGGCCGGGGAATCGGGGCCGACGAACCAGCCGACATCGAACATCCAGTTGGCATAGAGGCCGCCGGTGGTTTTGAGCTCGACCTCGACGTAGGCGGGCAGTTCGTCGTACCAGATGGCGGAGTATTCCGGCTTGCGGATGCGGTCGTCGAAGATGGTCCAGCGGAGGGCCGTGACGCCGTCCATGACTTTGTCACCCAGGGCGAAGCCCGCGTCGTCGCGCATGGCCACCCAGCCCTGCTCGGTCTCGATGAGCGGGATCCACCAGACGGCGTAGCAGGGGCGGCCGGCACGGGTGCGCGATGGACGCATCTCGATCGCGCCGCGGACGATGTTGGCCGAGTTGCGATTCTCAAGCACCTCGCGCGGGGCCAGGCTCGAGACGAGCGGCGGCTGCGAGACCACGATCTCGATGCGCTGCGGCGCGAAGGTATCGCCGGGTTCGAGGGTCATCGGCTGGTTGGCGCGGTTGGGGTCGGGGCCCACGATGAACCTGGCGCGGGGCAGGTCGTCGTTGCCCGAGGCCTGTCGGGCCACGGCGGCGGCCCGGACCTGCTCGCTCATCGCCCGCGTGCCGGCGGTTGTGTAGCCGGGCGGCTTCTGCTCGTTGCACATGACGACGGTGGTGAAGACGCGTCGGAACACGATCTGGCACCTGGCCAGGTCGTTGGTCTGGTCGAAACGGTCGCGCAGCATGGTGTCGCTGCGGTTGAGCAAGGCGATGACCGAGGCCGCGCCCGCGATGACCATGGAGCCCAGCAGCGTGGCGAGGATGATCTCGATGAGGGTGAAGGCTCGGGGCGCCGATCGGGAGTGAACCACCGAGGCACAGACGCACGGAGAAGAGCCGGGGGCAGAGGGGCCAAGACCGGGTGGTCTGCGCCGCGGCCTCGCGCTTCTCCGCGTCGGTGTGTCTCTGAGGTCGATCCTCACTGCCCACCCCCGACCACGTTGTTGATCAGGTTGCGCATGTCCTCTTCGGACGACAGGCGCTGCTGGAGCGAATCGGGGCTGCGCTGCAAGGGGAGCGGGTCGAACAGTCGACTGAGGATCGCGCTGGGGGCGGCCTCCGGCGGATACTCCCGCCCTTGCGAGTCTTTGTGCAGCCAGACGCGGATGGTCACCTGGCGGACGCGGTCTCGCTGGACCCCGCCGCGCTGGCCGGCGGAGAGGCGTTCCAGGGCGCGGGGATTGTCCTTGAGCCTGACGCGCTCGGTGCGGAGCGAGTACATGAACGAGTCGCCGCCATAGGACGGCAGCGGGAGCGACTGCGGGGGCATCTTGGCCTCGTTGTCCAGGTCGAGATACATGAGCACGAGGCGGTTGGCCATCTCCATGCTCGCCAGCTGCCGGCGTTCACGCGCGTTCTGGGCGACCATGTAGTTCAGGCCCGAGGTGACGGTCGCGGTGATGAGGGCCAAAATGGCGACGGCGGCGACGACCTCGAGCATGGACATGCCGCGGCGGGCGCGACGTGTGCCGTGGGCTCGGCCTTGAGCGGCCACGCCGAGGGTGGACGCTCGCCCCGGTTCCGCGGTGCACGCTCTCGGGGCGATCCGACGATCGTGGGCGGTCCGAGCGTGGCGGTTCAAGGGCGCGGCCACGGCACACGCCCGGGCGAGCAGGGGGTTGTGCGCCTCGCGCGTCACGGGTTCACTGGCCTCCGGCGGGGGGTGCGGCGTCCATGGTCCACACGTCGATGTTGTCGGCGGGCGTGTTGAGATCGCCGTCCGGACCGCCGGACATGAGCGTGTACGCGCGGCCGCCGAGGCCCGGCGTGCGGAAGAAGAAGGGGCGGCGCCAGCCGTCGAGCATCGACTTGGGCTCGACATACTGGGCGGTGACCAGCGAGTCGAGCTTGTCGGGATACACGCTGAGGTTCAACTGATACTGCCCGACCGAGGTCTGCAGGATGCTCATGCTGGCCTTGGTCGCCCTGATCTTCGCCATCGTGCCCTGGCCCAGCAGCGCGAACGCGGCCACGCCCATGAGGGCGGCGATGATCGCCAGGACGAGGGTGAGTTCGAGCAGCGAGAAGGCGGGGCGGGCCCAGCGGCGGGCAGCGATGTCCGACACGCTGTCCGAGAGATTGAGTGCGCGGCGATCGCGCTGGCGACGGGCCCTGGGCCCGCGCCGATTGGGCGAGTCGATCATGCTTGAGTTCCTTTCCAACCCCTTGCGGTACATGGAGATTTACCTTTGCGAGAGAGCATCGGTTGCGGGTCTGTGCGGACTGCGGGCGCGCGGCCACGGCCCGAGAATGCTCGGACAGGCATGGTACGCGAGGGGTGGGCGGCAGGATCGCGGTGGTGGACGCCGGGGTCGAGGAGGCTGGGCGACGAAGGACCGGGTCTGGATGCCCTTGCATGGTCAACACGGAACGAACTGGCCGGATCGGCGTCACACAGCTTTGGGTATCGTCACGCTTGTGAGGGACTCGCTTGATCTTTCCATCCCCAACCTGGGCGTGCTATCTGGCTCGCCGCGATCGGCGTGCTGGGCGGCGTGGCACTCTGGGTCGTGCCGCGGCTGCTCGCCGCGACACGCCTCAGCGCGGCGTCGGTGTCGGCGGTGCTGGTATGACCTACGCGACACGCTGGGCATGACCTGCCCCGAGTGCGGGCGGGTGGCCAGCACCGAGGCCGAGCTGAAGCGCGGCAAGCGCAGGCCTCGATTGGCGATGTTGGGAGTTGCGCTTGTGCTCTATGGCGCGACGGCGGCGATCGCGCCGTGGTGGCGAACGGGGGCGTGGGCCGGGCATGTGCGGACGGTTGTGCTGATGCCGTTGTATCCGGTGTTCGATCCGCCGAAGTCCACTCGCAGCGGATACAACAGCCGCGAGAGGCCGGTGTTGTCGGCGCTCCGGGGCCGCGCGTGGGAAGGAGAGCTTTCTCCCGCGCACGCGGCAGCCCTTGCCCGATGGTGTACGACCAAGATCGAAGTGTCGGCAAATCCACTGGCTCGACGAGAAGCAGCTGACTTGCTGTTCCGCATCGGCCCGGCGGCGGGAGAGTACTTTGAGCGCGTGCGGGCCGTGCTCGAGCGCGAGACGGAGGCCAAACCGCGTGAAGCCTTGCCGCGTGCCGCGGCCCGCATTGGCGGGCGAACGCCTCTGGGCCGCGCCTGGATCGAGTCGCAGATCGCCGGTTCGACAGATGACTCGACGATCCTGTACATGTTGATGGGCGTGCCTGAAGGCCACCGCGAGCAGGTGTGGTACGTGCCCGCGTTGAGCCGATTGGTCGTGGCGGGGCATGACCGAGTCGTTTCAGCGACGGCCGCGATGACACTCGCCAGGATGGGCCCCGCTGCGGCCGGCGCGATCCCCGCGATCGAAAGGGCCATCGCCGCGGCCGAACCCGGCTGTGGAGGGCGAGCGTCGTTCCAGTGCGCCCTCGCCCGCGTGCGCGGCGAGGTCAGTCGCCCCGCTGAGTATTGGGCCCTCCACCTCTCCAAGCCTGACCCACGGCGACGGCGCGGCATACCAGATCGGCGAAGCACTCGACGGCTCGGAAGCCGAGAAGCGCATCACCGCAACGCTCGTCGAGGCCTTCGTGCGCGAAGGACCCGGCGAGCTGTTTCGCGGCTCAACACTATGGGACGGCATCTGGCAGTCGCTCAACAAACGCCGTGAGCTGCTCGGCCCGCACCGGGCGACGCTGGAGGAGTTGAATCGGAAGCCGGGGCTGACGGATCAGCAGCGCGCGGGCGTGGCGTGGTTGATCGAAGGGATTCCGTGGGTCGGTCAGGCGGTTGCCAGACGTTCGCGCTCGCGGATCGCTGGACGCGTTCGCTGTCCGGAGCATGGCGGTCGTGAGCGGAGGACTCGTGACGGTCGTGCGCCGTCACACCCAGAATCTCCTATGAGCCCTGATCGAGAACAACTGCTCAAGCGGATCACCCAGCGCCCAGGCCAGTGCGGCGGACGACCCTGCATCCGCGGCATGCGCATCCGCGTGTCGGACGTGATGGATCTCATCGGCGGCGGAATGACCGAGGCCCAGATTCTCGCCGACTACCCGTATCTTGAGCCAGATGACATCCGCGCGTGCCTCGTCTTCGCGGCACCGCGCGTGCCGCACACCGAGATCGCGGCGTGAACGTCTGGATTGATGCCCGGCCCCCACCGTCGCTTTGCGAATGGCTCCGGCAGACGTTCGGACTCAAATCGTCGCACGTCCAGGACGCCGGTCTGCGCGACGCGGATGATTCTGATGTCTTCGCCGCGCTCCGCCGGCCCCATCAGGTCGTGCTGACTAAGGATGAGGACTTCATCGACATCGTGACCCGGCTGGGACCACCGCCCCAGATGCTCTGGGTGCGCGTGGGCAACTGCGGAAACACCGATCTTCGCTCGTTTCGGCAGGCCGTGCTTCCCGCCGCCCTGGAAGCGCTCGATCGGGGTGATGCGGTCGTCGAACTTCGCCGCCGGTCGGGACATTGAGCGCGACACAACTCACGCGCCTGCCAACCGCGAACCGGAGCACTCGTTTGCCCGTCGGGTTGACCTGGTTGGGGGCAACAAACAACCCCGCCTCGTCGCGGGGTTGGGTGGCGGACTTGGTTGGCGTGCCCACGCACACGGCTGCGGCATCACACCTTCATCTTCTCGGCCTTCTTCCTCGCCTCGTCCAGGTTCCCCACATACATGAACGCGCCCTCGGGCAGGTCGTCGGCCTCGCCGTTGCACAGGCGCTCGAACGAGTCGATCGTCTCGCTGAGCGGCGTGTTGATGCCGGGGAAGCCCGTGAACTGCTCGGCCACATAGAACGGCTGGCTCAGGAATCGCTCGATCTTGCGGGCGCGGGCCACGATCTGCTTGTCCTCTTCGCTCAGCTCATCGACGCCCAGGATCGCGATGATGTCCTGCAGGTCCTTGTACCGCTGGAGAATCTGCTGCACGCGGCGCGACACGCGATAGTGCCGCTCGCCCAGGATGTTGGGGTCCATGATGCGCGAGGTCGACGCCAGAGGATCAACCGCCGGGTAAATGCCCTTCTCGGCGATGCCGCGGCTGAGCGACACGAACGCATCCAGGTGCGCGAACGCGGTGGCGGGGGCGGGGTCGGTCAGATCGTCCGCCGGCACATAGATCGCCTGCAGCGAGGTGATCGCGCCCTTGTCGGTCGAGGTGATCCGCTCCTGCAACTCGCCCATCTCGGTCGAGAGCGTGGGCTGGTATCCCACCGCGCTGGGCATGCGCCCCAGCAGCGCGGAAACCTCGGAACCCGCCTGCGTGAAGCGGAAGATGTTGTCCACGAACATCATGGTCTCTTTGCCCGACTCATCGCGAAAGTTCTCGGCCATCGTCAGGCCCGACAGAGCCACCCGCAGACGCGAACCGGGGGGCTCGTTCATCTGCCCGAACACCATCGCCACCTTGTCAAGCACATGGGCCTTCTTGCCGTTCTCGTCGGTGTACTCGGCCTCCTGCATCTCGCGCCAGAGGTCGTTGCCCTCGCGGGTGCGCTCCCCGACGCCGCAGAACACGGAGTACCCGCCGAACTCGCGGGCGATTCGGGCGATCATCTCCTGGATGACGACTGTCTTGCCGACGCCAGCGCCGCCGAACAGGCCGATCTTTCCGCCGCGCACGAACGGGCACAGCAGGTCGATGACCTTGATGCCCGTGGGCAGGATCTCGGTGTTGGGGTTGAGCTGCGAGAACTCCGGCGGCTCGCGGTGGATCGGCATCCGCTTGAGCCCCTGGACCGGCGGGCGATTGTCGATCGGGTCACCCAGCAGGTTGAACACCCGGCCCAACACGCCCTCACCGACCGGCACCGTCACCGGGCTGCCGGTGTCGAGGCACGAGAGGCCGCGGCGGAGGCCGTCGGTCGAGCCCAAGGCCACGCAGCGGACGCGCCCGCCGCCCATGTGCTGGGCGACCTCTCCGGTCAGGTTGAGGCGACCGGCGGGGGTGTCGGCCTCGACGCGGAGGGCGTTGTAGATCTTGGGGAGGGATTCCTGGGAGAACTGGGCGTCAAAGGTGGAGCCGATGACCTGGGTGATGATGCCGGTGCTGGCCATGAGGGGTGTTCCTGTTCGGGCTCTGGGCGAACCAGCCGCGTGAGGGGGAAGAGGATAGGCCGGGGGGGGTGGCGACGGCGACCTGACGAACACGGCTGGAGACATTGACCGGGCTTGCGGTTGCCGAACGATCTCGTGCAATTCGCTTGATCGGGCGGCCCGGGTTCGGGTAGGCTCAGGTGAATCGCCCCGCCTGGGGTGATCCAATGTTCCTCAGGAGATCTGAAATGAAGCGTTCACTGACCATTGCGTGTGGCCTGGCCATCACCGCCTCGGCAGCTTCGGCGACGGTGTTCCCGCCCCTGCCCCACGCGGCGTTCAACTTCATCCCGTTCGGCGGCGGCGTGGTCGGCGGGGTGCCGACGATGCACCAGGTGTTCGACTCGGCGCTCTTCAGCACCGCCACGGGCGGGCTGCCGGCGGAGATCACGGCGATCGGCTTCGCGGTCAACACCACCAGTGCGGGCCAGACTGTGGATCTCGGGAAGGTGGTGATCTACCTTGGGTACACGACGACGGCTCCCTCGACCCTGCTGGGCATCCCGACGCAAGGGGGTGGCGGCGCCCCGAACGCCACCGGCGCGATGACCGAGTTCTACGCGAACGCGGCCACGACGTTTGCGATCGCGACCGGTGGCGCAGAGGTGTTCACCGAGATGGTCTTCACCGGCACGCCGTTCGTGTACGACCCCCAGCTCGGGAACCTGCTGGTTGAGATCGTGGTGCCCAGCGAGGCGAACCTCACGTTGTCGGTGTCGCGGGCGGCCGGCAGCGCGAGCTCGACGCGGGCGTACTCGGGGATGCGCTTCGCGGCCGGGGCGGCCAACAACGCCAGCCGAATGGACTTCACGTTCACTGCCGTCACCGGCTGCGACCCGGACCTGACGACCGGGGCGATTGCTGGGCAGCCGGGCTACGGCGTGCCCAACGGCATCCTGAACAACGATGACTTCTTTTACTATCTCTCGCAGTTTGCCGCGGGCAACCTGGCCGTCGCCGATCTGACCACAACCGCCATCCCGGGCTCCCCCGGCTACGGCATCCCGAACGGCGTGCTCAACAACGACGACTTCTTCTATTACCTGTCGATCTTCGCGGCCGGGTGCTGAGTGAGACCGGGTTGGACGTGGCTCACGAAGCGACCTTGCGCCGCCGCGCTCTACCCGCGCCCGCCAAGTGCGGGCCGGGCGGGGTGCGGCGGCTCGGGGGCAGCGGGCAACGCGGAACGACCGGCGCAGGTGGCCCGCCGTGAGAGCAGTCGCCTGAATCGTGGCTCGGGCGGCGACGGAACAGTTGAACGATGTTCGGCCCATGACAGCTCGATTCGTGCGGATCACCTGCGACGCAATCTCTGCCCCCAGCGATCGGGAATCGGCCATCGGCGGTACGGCCCATCCGTCCATAACTCGAAATGGTCAAGACTGGGGTAAAGTGGGCAGGCCGTGCTGTCCTTTTGCCCGGTCACCCTTGCAAAGTGCCGGGAAACCGGTACTCTGTGTGGTACCGGCTTGCGCCGGCACAGTGGAAATGCGTGGCCGTCGGCGCGGTTCGGCGGCGAGTACTTGGAGGAACGGATGAAGAAGCTGATTGGTCTCGTGATTCTGGCAGCCGCAGGCGCCGCCAATGCCCAGTCGTTCACGCAGGGGTTCGACCTTACCGGTGCCCTCGGCGCCCCCGGCCCGGTTCCCGCTGGCTGGGTCAGCGTCAATAACAGCCCGGGCGGCCCCGGCACCAACCCCAACTGGCAGGTTCGTGGCGAGGCAGTTCCCGCCGTGTTCCCCCAGAACTCCGGCGCGGGCTACGCCTTCGCCAACTTCAACAGTTCCACGAGCGCCAACGACATCAGCAACTACCTCATGTCGCCCGTCGTCACCTTCAGCCCCGGTGACACCATCAGCTTCTTCACACGCACGGTTGACAGCGTTGGCTTCCCCGATCGCCTCGAGCTGGTCATCAGCACCGCCGGCGCCAGCTCCAGCCCCGCCAGCTTCACGACCTCCCTCGTTCAGGTCAATCCCCAACTCACCCTCACGGGTTACCCCAGCACCTGGACGCAGTTCACCGCCACCGTCGCCGCCTCGGGCAGCGGTCGCTTCGCGTTCTGGTACAACCCGACCGGCGGCGGCCCGCTTGGCTCCAACTCCGACTACATCGGCGTTGACGACGTCGTGTACACCGCCGTCGGCGTCTCCTGCCGTGCCGACCTGACCACGGGCGCGATCCCGGGCCAGCCGGGCTACGGCGTGCCCAACGGTATCCTGAACAACGATGACTTCTTTTACTATCTCTCGCAGTTTGCCGCGGGCAACCTGGCCGTCGCCGATCTGACCACAACCGCCATCCCGGGCTCCCCCGGCTACGGCATCCCGAACGGCGTGCTCAACAACGACGACTTCTTCTTCTACCTGTCCATCTTCTCCGCGGGTTGCTGATTGCGTCGGCACCCCCTCGCGGCGGATCGGCGCGCGGGGGGTCGCAACACGCCTCTTCTCTGACAAGCGAAGCCGGGCGGGCCTCCAGGCCCGCCCGATTTTTTTTGGCGCCGCCACCCAAGCCGTCAGCCACCTGACACGTCTGGCCCGCACACCAGCGATGCTCCGGGCTTTCCGATCAGGACCAGCGCCTCCGCGTTCGGATTGACCGCCACCCGGCGCGCCTTGCCCGAGAATCCCCTTGATCCGGGCAGCCGATTCGCGCAACTTTGACTTCACCTTGTTCGGGCTGACGCCCGCGCTCGACAGCCCGGGCAAGCCCGGCCTTGGAGGAATGAGAGACACGACCGCTCGCGTTCGCGCGGGCGCAGGCGCTGCCTGCCTCGCCACCGTCGCCAACGCCGGCCTTGTGGTCGGCAATGACCAGAGCGGCACCGGCGTCATCTGGGACATTGACGTTGGCACCGAGATCGCCACCAACATCTACTCGAGCACGATGAGCGAGGCCAAGCCCCGGGGCATGGCCCACGCCCCCTCGAGCAACACCGTGTACTGGAACAACGGCACCAACCTGGACTCCTCGCCATACGGCAACGCGCCGACCCCCGCGCCCCGATCGCGACGACCTTCCACATGATCAACCCCAAAGAGAACGCCCGCCGCTCCGCGGGCGTTCTCACTTTGGAGGACCGCCTGCATCGAGCGGTTGCATGGGTGCAACGCCGGGCCGCTGCGCCGTTGTGAGCAGCGCTCCCGCTCAGCGGTGCCCCGCGGCGACCCGGTGGAACAGCGTGCCGCCAGGGTGCTGGCGGTAACCACGGCTTGCCCGCCGGTTCAGCAGCCCGCGCTGAACACGACGAGGTAATAGAAGAAGTCGTCGTTGTTGATCACCCCGTCCGGCTCGCCGTAGCCGGGAGTGCCGGGGATCGCGGTCGTCGTCAGGTCCGCCACCGCGAGGTTGCCCTCGGTGAACTGCAGGAGGTAATAGAAGAAGTCGTCGTTGTTCACGACGCCGTCGGGCTCGCCGTAGCCGGGAGTGCCGGGGATCGCGGTCGTGGTCAGGTCCGGCTCGCATTGCGGCGTGACGAGCACGTCGAACTCGATCCGCGAGTTGACCAGCGTGCCCTCCAACGGCTGGTTGGGGTCGGCCCCGGCGATGATCCACCCGAAGCGCCCGGGGCGGATCGGCCCGTTGAAGGCATCGGTCGCGATCGAGTACGTCTGCCGCTGCGTGCCGAACCACCCGATCTCCGCGCCGATCAGCAGGAACTCGGAGTTGCCCGAGAGCGGCGGATCGACCGGGACCGAGAACGACGACATGAAGTTGGCGGTGTCGGTGCCGGGCTCGGGCGTGAAGTCGATGTCGGCGCGGGTGGCGACGATCTCGCCCTCGAGCGGCTCGTTCCCGCCGAACCAGCCGAACAGCAGTTCCAGGCCGGGATGCTCGGGCAACTCGTAGACGACGGTGACGGGCTGGGCCAGGGCCGAGGCGCTGAGGGCGCCCAACACGAAGATCGCGGACGCAACTCGGGAACGACGCATCAAGGACTCCTTGAACAGCCCGGCGCACCACATGACACGCTCGGGCGGGGGTTGGATGCAAGGGGTGCCATGCGTGCCGCTCTGGGCAAGCATGGCGAACGGCGGCACGCCACCCGTCTTCGCGCCACCGGTCGGCACGTCTCGCCTCCTGGCGCCGGTGGGCGCGTTGGCGAGCGACTCGCGACGAGCGCTTCCGCTCCGGGAACGCCTCACGCCCGCTCGGCGACCGCGCTCCGGGCCTTGCTCAGAACACGCGGCCCAAGCCCGCCGACGTTTGTCGCCGTCGGGGATCAACACGGTACGCCCGCCACGCCCTCTCGGTTTCTCGCGGCCATCTCACACGCCCCGTCCGTACACTCCCCGCTCGCCATCCGACCCGCACCGACCAAACCACGCAATGTCCGACCGCCTCCTCCGCCGCCTGTTTCCCTCGCTCCCGCCGCTCACGCGGAACCGGGTGGTCATGTTCCCGCTGGACGTGCTGGATCGCGTGCTGAACTCACCGTGGCCGGAACTGCGCGGGTTGCCGCCCAATCGGATGCGCCTGCGCGTGGGCGTGCAGAACCGGCTGCTGTTCAACGGCTTCGCGTTCCGCTCGACCGCCGTGCATTTCTGGATGACGCTGCTGGCCCGGCGTCACGCGCGCCTGGATTCGCGGATCATCGACCTTGGCTCGGGGTGCGGGCGGTTCGCCATGCCGCTGCGCGACCTGAACCTGTGGGGACGCGGGTTCAAGGGGCACTATGTGGGCGTGGACATCGACGCGGAGATGCTGGCGTGGTGCGCCCGGAACTTCGACTCGCGGTTCGCGTGGCATGATGCGGGGAGGGCGAGCGCGACGTACAGGCCGGCGAGGTCGGACTCGCAACTGCCCCCTCCGGCGCCCTCGCAGAGCCTCGCCGCCACCCCCCCCGCACGCGGGGGAGGGGGCGCGTCACCGTCGGCGACGCAGGTCGACGCTGGCGCGCTGGCACTTCCCACTCCCGACGCTTCGCGCGACCTGGCGTTCGCCAACTCCCTCTTCAGCCATCTTCTCGAAGCCGACTTCATCGAGTACGTCCGCGAGGTCGCCCGCGCGCTCCGCCCCGGCGGGTGGTTCTACTTCACCGCCTTCATCCGAGAGCACGTCAACGCGGGCGGACGCCTCGGCGGGCGCTGGACCTTCGCACACCAGCGCGGCCAGGCGTGGATCGAGACCCAGCGCTACCCCGAGGCCGCCGTCGCCTACGACGAGGCCTGGGTCCGCCAAACCCTCACCGACGCCGGCTTCACCGCCATCCACATCACGCCGGCCCCAGCCCAGTCGCTCGTGCGATGCCGTAAGTCCCGGCCGCGGGCGTGAGCACGCGCAGGATTCTGCCTCGACCGATCGACGGACCCCGAGCCCGTTGTGTGGCGAAGTGCGCGAGCCCTCGCACCGAGCCACCCGCGGCCCGACCCGCCTCATCCCCACAACCCGCGCCAGCCGATAAGCGATGCGATGCACTCCGCGCGGCCAACCCGCACCCTCATCCACGCCCTCGCCGCCGGCGGCGCGCTCGCCTTGGCCGCGATCACGGCCCTCGCGCAGCCCGCCACCGACCGCCGCCCCGACTCCGCACGCCGCACCGTCGCCCTATTCGACTTCGAGGAGTTCACCACGAATCCCGAACCGATCCCCATGAAGTGGCGATCGGGCCAGGACTCCCCGACCCTTCAACGCCCCGGCTTCCCCATCTTCAACGCCCCCCGCCTCGACTACGACATCGCCCACGCCGGCCAGGGCTCCGTCCGCCTGCCCACGCGCGGCGGGAGCACCTCGCTCATCATCGAATCTGGCGTCATCCCCGTCTTCCCAGACGCCGACTACCGCGTCAGCGTCATGGCCCGCACCCACGGGCTCCGCTCGGCCCGCGCCTTCGTCGAGGCCTGCCTTGTCGACGGCACGGGCCAGATCATCGAGCCCAGCCGTCGCCGCAGCCCGCCGATCCGAACCGACGGCCCGTGGGACCGGGCCGAGGTGACGCTGTGGGGCGAGTGGCCCCAGGCCGCGTTCGTCCGCATCGAGCTGCTGCTGCTGCAAGCCGAAGAGTTCGAGACCCGGGCGCCGGGGTACGGGCGGACCTGGCCCCGCGATGTCTCGGGGGCCGCGTGGTTCGATGACGTGCTGGTCATCCAGCAGCCCCGCATCACGCTCAGCACCGGCGCGCCAGGCAACGTCGTCACCCGCCCTTGGGCACCCTCCATCGACATCCTGACCCGCGACCTGGCGGGCGAGACGCTCGAGGCCCAGTGCCGCGTCTACGACGTCTCAGGCCGCCTCGTCGCGACCACGAGCCGCCGCATCACGCAAGGCCGCTGGCAGGAGACCTGGACGCCCCACCTGACCGACCTGGGCTGGTACCGCGCGGTCGTCGACGTGCGGTCGCAGGGGCGTCGCATCGGTCACGGCGTGCTCGACTTCGCCTGGCTCCCGCCCGAGCCAGCCGCGAGCAACGGCGAGGGCGGGCTGGGCGCCGTGATCAACGGTGCCTCGGCGACGCCCGACGTGGAGTTCGCACGCGCCGTCCAGGCCGCTGGCGTCGAGCACCTGACCATCTCGATCTGGCACCGTGGGCTGACCACGGCCTCGATGGGCGAAACCGTGGAGCGGATCAGCCGCGTGCTGGGCGCCCTGCGCTCGATGCGGGGGCGCGTCGCGTTCGCGCTGCCGATCGTCCCGCACGAACTGGCCGAACTGCTGGGACTGCGCGAGGAGCAGGTCAGCCGCGCGCTGGCGTCCGATCCCTCCGCCTGGAGCCCGTATCTCGACCCGTTGCTCGACCAGCACGGCCAGAGCGTCGCCCGCTGGCAGATCGGCCCCGTCGGCGATGAGTCGGTGTTCGGCTCGTCCACGCTGGGCGATGAACTCGCGGCGATGGATGCCGGGCTGTCGCGCCTGGTTCCGGGCCCAACGCTGGTCATCCCCTGGCGCGCCGATCGACAGCCGCCAAACGGCGATCCGGGCAGGGCCGGCAGGGGCGACACCGGCGCTTCAGCCGACGCGGACCCGTCGAACTCCGCGGCCTCCGCCGTCCGACCCGTCTCCGGCACCCCCCCCCCCAACCGCTCCCGAGAGCCACACGTCGAGCACTCGGTCCTCATCCCCGCCGCGACCTCGCCCGAGGGCGTCGAATCCGTGGTCGGCGCGTGGGGCGCGCGGGAGACATCCAACACAGCACGCGGATCTGAGGGGTCGGTCGCGTCGGGACTCAACTCGGCCACCGCGCGCACCCGCAACGCCTCGTTCATCCTTGAGCGCTTCGACCTCGACTCCTTCGGCGCGCGTGCCGCGGTGATCGACCTGGTCAAGCGGGCCGTCTTCGCCTGGGCCGCCTCGCCAGCCGCCGACCCGACGCTCTCGCTCGCGGACCCCTTCATCGGCGGGGATCATCTCCGCTCGCCGCTCATGCCCCGCCCGGAACTTGCGGTCTGGCGCAACCTCCGCGACCGCTTGCGCGGGCGCCGCATCGTGGGCGAACTGCCCATGACCCCCGGCACCCGCTGCTTCATCCTCGCCCCGCGCACCGGCGACAACCAGCCCGGCGCGCTCGTCGCCTGGAACGACTGGGCCAATGCCGACGACGCCGTCCTCTCCGCCATGCTCACGCTCGGCCCGGTCCGCGTCGTGGACCCCATGGGCAACCAGCGCCTCGTCGAGCCCACCACCCAGATGCGCGGCGACCTGCCCGCCCGCCACCACCACATCCCCCTCACCGACATGCCCGTGTTCATCGAGGGCATCGACGTGGACCTGGCCCTGCTCCAGGCCTCGTTCCGCATCGAGCCGGGGATGCTCCAGACCCAGGCGACGCCCCACGACATCCACCTGGTGCTGACCAACCCCTGGCCCACGCCCATCTCGGGGCGCGCCTTCATCGTCGAGCCGGGCGGCTCGAACGACGACGGGCAACGCGACCGCTCTTGGCGCATCGAGCCGCGATCCTTCGACTTCGAGGCGCTCCCGGGCCAGGAGGCCCGCATGCCGCTCAGCGTGCTGATGCGCGAGTTCGAGCCCTCCGGCCCCACCCCCTGGATCATCGACCTGCGCCTGGCGGGCCGCGAGGACCTGGGCTGGATCACCGTCTCGGCCCCGCTCACCATCGGCCTCGAGGGGATCGACCTGCGCCTCTCCACCCGCGCTATCGGCCCGGACCTGGAGGTCGAGGTCACGATCGCCAACACGCGGGCCGTCGCCATCGATCTGGACGCAACCGTGTTCGCCCCCGGCTTCCCGCGCGAACGCCGCTCCATCGGCCAGATCATGCCGCGCACCCAGGTGACGCGGAGCTTCACCTACCCCGCCGGCGCCGCCATGCTCTCAGGCCACACCATCACCGCGAGCATCCGCGAGACTGACACCGGGTCAAGGCTCAACGCGGCGGCATTGGTGCCGTGATCCGCGTGGCTACTCCTCATCCCGGCCCGGCCCATCCTCCTCAAAGAACGCATCCGCCTCGCTGGGCAACTCCGCGAGAATCTCGTTGATCTCCGCCTCCGTGAGCCCTCCCAGGTCCAGCGCCTCGCCCTGGCCCACCGGCGCCGCATCGGGCAGCCCCGCCGCCGCTCGCCCCGTGGCCGTCGTCTTGTGCCCACGCGTTCCGGGCGCGGGAGCCGCCCCGCGCACCGGACGAGCCTCGGCTTGGCGACCCGGGTCCGGATCGTGCATCTGGTCCTCCTCGCGACGCCTGGCACGCACCACCATCCGGAACGGGATCTCCGGGAACGGCACGATCTCGCGCAGCCGATTCTCCAGGAACCGCATGTAGTTGGGCTTGAACAGCGCGGGATGGTTCACGATCAGCACGATCGTCGGCGGCTCGCAGCGGATCTGGGCCGCGTAGTAGATCTTCGTGTGAACCCCCGACCCGCTGGTGGGCCCCTGCCGCTCGATCGTGTCGCGCAGCACCCGGTTGAGCTCGCCCGTCGAGATCCGCGCCTGCGCCTGCTTCTTCAGGTCCAGCGCCAGGTCCATCACCTCGTCCACGTTCATCCCCGTCTGGGCCGAGATGATCGCGATGGGCGCGAATGGCAGACCCTTGAACTCCTTGCGCAGATACGTCTCGTAGTGGTCCGGCCCGATCGTCTGGCCCTTGGGGTTCTTCCGGCCCTCCGCCAGGTCCCACTTGTTCACCACGAGCACCACCGGCTTGTACGACCGCTGCACGAGCCACGCCAGCTGCTCATCGACCTGGCTGGTCTGCTCGGTGGCGTCCACCAGCAGCAGCACCACGTCGCACCGCTCGATCGCCCGCTTCAGGCGGTCGAACGCGTAGTGCTCGATCGCGTCCTGGAACGACTTCTTGCGCCGCAGGCCCGCGGTGTCGATCGCCACGATCGACCGCCCGTCCTTCTCGAACCGCACGTCGATCGCGTCCCGCGTCGTCCCCGGAATCTCCGACACGATCACCCGCGGCTCATCGGCCAGCGTGTTCACCAGCGTGCTCTTGCCCGCGTTGCGCTTGCCGATGATCGCAACCTTCAGGTCGGCCGCGGCCTCGGCCTGCTCGTTGTCCACCCGCGGCACGATGTCGTGCAGCGTCTCCACCAGCGTCCGGCGCAGGTAGTTGTTCATCGCCGAGCACATCAGCGGCTCGCCGAACCCCAGGCCCGCCATCTCGAACCCGTGCGTCTCCCACTTGGGGCCGTCCACCTTGGTGACCACCACGCGCACCGGCACGATCCGCCCGGGGTTCCGGCGCTGCCCCAGCTTCTGCTCGCGGAGCAGGCGCGCGATCTCCTCGTCCTGGGCCGTGATCCCCGCCTGCACATCCACGCAGAACAGCACCAGGTCCGCGCTCGCCACCGCCTCGGCGATCTGGAACTCCACGTCGTCGGTCAGCGTCCCCAGGTCGTTGCCGACCTCGTCGAACCGCTTGCCCTCGGCCGTGTACACCCCGTACCCGCCGGTGTCGGTGAACTCGACCAGGCGCGTGCTCCTCTCGTCCGCGCTGGTCACCTCGACCAGGGCCGACACCCGGTCGCGCGTCACCCCCGGCGTCGGATCGACGATCGACACGCGCCGCGACGCGAGCATGTTCATGAGCGACGACTTGCCGACATTTGGTCGGCCCACGATGGCGACACGGGGAACTGGCATTGCCCCCATCGTAGGGAGGGGCCAGCAGTGGCACCGGCGCCCACCGCCTGACGCCACTACTCGCACATCGGCGCACTGTAAATCGCGTCCATCACGGCGAAGAAGTCCACCGAATCGACCCTCCCGTCCACGTTGTAGTCGTACGCCATCGCCATGTACGCCAGCAGGTCGCTGCTGCCGAGCCCACCGTCCATGTTGATGTCGCCCGGGCGGAACATGAAGCCGTTCAACTCCTTCACGGCCCGGTTCGGATTCTCGAGATCGGCCGCGTACGACAGCAGCAACAGGTCCTGCTGCTGGCATGGTTGCAGAGGAATAATCGTGATCTGCTGGGACGTCCGCGCCCACATCCCGTCGCCGGACATCCGCTGCTGGCTGGCTGGCGCGTTCACCGACTGCACGAACACCGCGTCACAGCCCACCACCGCCAGGCCGGTCGAGACCACAAGTACGATCAACGCGTTCTCCTTCTCCCTCCGCTCGAGAGACATGGTTGGGGTTCGCGCCCGGCGTTTCCGCCCGGCATGTGCCTCCCCGTTCGCCGGATGCTATCGGACAGTTGCCCAGTTCTGAAAACAATCTGAGGCGCTTTTCACGCGCCAACGCTCCACCCGGCTGAACAACGCAAAATGCCACCCGAATCCGGGGGGTTTGCTCTCGAACAACGGGAGATCAACGTCCGAAACACCGAACATCGACGCCATGCGTCGTTCGGATTGTTCCACCAAATCGATCGATCCGTGAAGCGATGCTCCGCCCGGCGGCCGCGGAGTCCGCTCGCCGCAGTGGTTCGCGTCTGGGGTTCCGGATCACGAATTCCGCACGCGCCACACCGCCCGCTGTCGCGCTCGCTCGCATCAACCGTGCGATCGAGCGGGCTTGCCGCGCGCCACGGCGGGACGCGACCATCACGCTCGCACGCGCGGCCCCGTGGCCGTATCGCCTCGAAACGCCGCGCCCCCACCGCCCCGTTCCTAACATCCGGCCACGAACGTCACAAGATAATAAAAGAATTCATCAATCGTGATCGACCCCTTCGGAACCCCGAACCCCGGCGAACCCGGCACCGCCGTCGTCGTCAGGCCCGGCACCCAAACCACGCCCGGGCTGAATCCGAGCAACTCGAACGGCAACGACTGGTTCACCAGCGCGCCCGCCGGCTGGCACCGCCCAAGGTCCGTCGGCGTGCCGGGGTCCGCCACCGGCGTCCACTGCCCCGTCGCCGCCCCGAACGTCGCCGCGTTCTCTCACGCCCGCCCGCGCGTGCTCGCCCCGTGCACCCGCGTCGGGCACCAAGGCCATGAGAACCGCGTCCCCGCCGTCGCCACGTCCAGCCAGTACTCGCCCGCGCTCAGCGTCTGGGGCGGAATCTCCGCCCGAATCCGAAAGATCGTCCTCGTCGGCGCGGAAAACTCCGAGCAGGTGTGCTGCGACACGAACACCGCGTTGATGCCTCGCGCGCCGCGCGCTGGCGTCCAAGGACGCGCCCTCGCGACCGGCCCGCGGCAAAAGCACAGCCCCCCGGCCAGATGGCCGGGGGGCTGAAGCAGAGCATCATGGGCGAGCCGGACAAGCCGGCCCGCGCGGCTGACTCAGCAGGGGGTCGAGAAGATGGAGAGGTAGAAGAAGAAGTCGTCGTTGTTGAGCACGCCGTTCGGCACGCCGTAGCCGGGGCTGCCCGGGATGGCGGTCGTGGTCATGTCCGCCACGGCGAGGTTGCCGGCGGCGAAGGCCGACAGGTAGAAGAAGAAGTCGTCGTTGTTGACGACGCCGTTGGGGGTGCCGTAGCCGGGCTGGCCCGGGATCGCGCCCGTGGTCAGGTCGGGACGGCAGGCGGGGCCCGCCAGCGTGCCGTTGATCACGAAGGGGTACTCGAAGGGATTGTCGGCGGCCGTGATGACGCAGCCGCCCAGGCCGTCGGTCCGCGCGCCAAGGGCGGGGTTCCATGTGATGTTCTGCTGAAGGGCGTTGGCGCCCGCGAACACGGTGCCAGAGCCCAGGGGCTTGACGTTCAGGGAGGGGCTCCACGGGCCGGAGGGAGTGGTGCCGTTCATGGCCCAATCAAGCCAGTAGTTGCCCGGGGCGAGGGTGACGGCGAGGTTGGCCGTGACCTGCTGGAGCTGGCGCGTGGTGCCAGGCGTGGATCCAGCGCAGCTGCCGACGACCTTGCTGTTGAACGTGCGGTAGGTCGCGGGCGAGGTGAAGGCGACGGTACCAAAGCGGTTGGTGATCTGATCGCCGAACGCGGGAGGAACGCCGTTCTGCGGATTCTGGTTGTGGATCGCGACCGTCACGTTGTTGATCGAGGGCGCGACCGCGCCGGTCTGATACGTCCAGAACGTGAAGGAGGTCACGTTCCAGGTCTGGCCAGCAGGGACCGTGAAGTTGTCGGCGACACGGAACGAGCCGATGATCATGTTCGAGCCGGCGACGTTGTCCCTGTAACGGACGGAGTCATCGCCGACCTCGGACCACTCCCCGCCGCCCGGCGCCAGGATGCCGCTCTGGGTGGTTGCCCCAGTCTGCAGGCTCGCCAGGTTGCCGTTGCTGTACAGCTGGGCATTGGCAGACATCGCCACGCCAGCAACCACCACGAAAGAGGCCGTCTTCATCAACATCGCATCGCTCCCTTGAACCTCAAACCCCTGGTGAACTCGTCAACACGCCCGGCGAGACGCACCGGGCGCATGATCCGCGCGACTGCCTGGAAACTGCCCGCCGTCTGGCTGGAACGCCCCCACGCAACAGCCCTCAGATTAACCGTCGGATCCGTTCGCGTCAATGAAAATCCGGCATGATCAACGCGGACGCAGCCGCGGACAAATCCATCACACGACCTCACCGGCCCGCGTCAAAAGCACAGCCCCCCGGCCAGATGGCCGGGGGGCTGAAGCAGAGCATCATGGGCGAGCCGGACAAGCCGGCCCGCGCGGCTGACTCAGCAGGGGGTCGAGAAGATGGAGAGGTAGAAGAAGAAGTCGTCGTTGTTGAGCACGCCGTTCGGCACGCCGTAGCCGGGGCTGCCCGGGATGGCGGTCGTGGTCATGTCCGCCACGGCGAGGTTGCCGGCGGCGAAGGCCGACAGGTAGAAGAAGAAGTCGTCGTTGTTGACGACGCCGTTGGGGGTGCCGTAGCCGGGCTGGCCCGGGATCGCGCCCGTGGTCAGGTCGGGACGGCACACGGGCGCGCCACCCGTGCCGTGCAGAACGAACGGCATGTCGTCGGTGTGCGTGCCGTTGAGCTGCGGGGGCAGCCAGCCAGCGCCGGCGATGTTCTGCACCCAGTTCGGGGCGGCCGCCACCGGGGTGACCGGGGGCTGCCACGGGCCGGCGGTCAGCGTGCCCGTGTAGTTCACGGCCACCCAGTGCCCGCCCGCCGCCAGCGCGACGTTGGCGATCGGGGCCCGCACCCGCCAGATGGGACGCGCCGTGTCACCCAAGTTGGCCACTGCGCGGTACGCGACGAAGGTGCTCGAGGCCTGCGCACCGTTGAAGGTGGTGACGGGGTTGGAGGTGTCACCGGTCAAGCCGCGATACACCGTCAGGTTGATGCCGGTGATCGAGGTCGTGCCCGAGTTGCCGCCGGTCTGGTAGGTGAAGAAGTCGATGGCCGTGATGTTCCAGCCGCCCGCAGGGACGGTGAAGTCGTCGCCAGCCTGATTGTTGTTGATGACCTGGGCGCCAATGCCGAACAGGGTGTCGCCGGGCTGCAACACCGAGAACGCCGGGCCCGTGGGGGCGTTGGCGTTGGTGATCAGCGGGCCGTTGTCGTACAACTGAGCCGCGCTCGCGACGGTCGCCACGCCGGCGACAGCCAAAATCGACACGATCTTCTTGCTCATTCCGAAACTCGCTTTCTCTCTGTGGAAGCGGACAACATCCGCCTCCTGGGGTCCACGTCACCGCCGACCTGGCGGCCGGTTGTCAACAAAGGCGGGAACAGGCGTGATCCTCCGTGCGAACGGCCCGGACGCAAGGGCGCGCCAGTCGTCCAGTCGAGGTCGGGCATTCGCCCTGCCGGTCCCCACGCGAAGACCCTGTTTCCAGGGTCGTTTCCGGGGTCGAACTCTCAGACTCCCATCAGCCACCCCGCGAATCCGCCAGCACCCCGCGCGCCCGGACCAATCGGGCCGGAACACGCCGAGAGCTCGCGCACCTCACGAGCGGTCAGACTCTGCGTTCTTCAACTCCGATCTGAACCACCCTCCGAGAACGGGTGCGCGGTGTTCCACGCCGCGGGCCATCCTCAGAGACTACAACCTACGACGTGAAACACCCGATGTCAAGACCCTTTCACGCCTTCCTCCGCCATTTCTGAACGATTTACGTCCGCGAAGTTCTGATCGAGCATGGTCATATCACTCGTGTTCGGGTGGCCTCTCTCTGGGATTCGCCCGGCCCGGTTTCGCGCAGCCCCGTGCGGTTCCCTCGCACGCACTCTTGCGTGCGCGGCGCACGCATGTCCGGACTCGGCTTGGCACTCTGGGTAATCTCCACGGATCTCGATCCTGCCCGCGAATCACCCATTCCCAGGCCGAAGCACCGACAGTCCGGGCTACCCTTGTCGCGCCATGATGCCCGTCCGACTCGGCTCCGTCCGCTTCCTCAACACCCGCCCGTTGATCGAGGGCCTTGAGGCCGTCTCTTCCCTCTCCTTCCAGCCCGCCGTGCCCAGCCGCCTCCTGGCGATGCTCGAAACCTCCCAGGTTGACCTCGCCCTGGTCAGCCTGATCGACGCCGCCCGCTCCAAGACCCCGCTGGCCCTGCTCCCCGCCGGCATGATCGGCAGCGACGGGCAGACGCTGACGGTCCGCCTCTTCAGCCCCGTGCCCGCGCCCCAGGTCGAGGAGGTCTGGGCCGACACGGACAGCCACACGTCGGTCGCGCTGTGCCGCCTGTTGCTGGAGCGCGTGCATGATGTGCGCCCGACCATTCGCGATTTCAACGCCCGGGAGCAGATGCCGCTGGGCGGAGCGCCCGGCACTCCCGCGATCTCCGCGGGCGCATCGTCGCCGCCCGGTGCTCCTGGGCCTGACGCCCGGCCCGGCCCGCGCACCGCGATCCTGCTGATCGGTGACAAGGTCGTCACCGACCCGCCCGAACCGGCCGCGTTCCCCGTCGTCATCGACCTCGGGGAGGCCTGGAAGCGGTGGACGGACCTGCCCTTCGTCTACGCGACCTGGATGTGCCGCGCGGCCGATCGCGACCGCCCGGAGATCAGCCTTGCGGCTGGGCTGCTGGACCGCCAGCGCCGGCACAACCTGCTGCGCCTCGACGCCATCGCCCAGAAGCACGCGCCGGGCGCGGGCTGGCCGATTGACCTGGCTCGCCGCTACCTGACCGAGCACCTGCGATTCGAGGTCGGCCCTCGCGAGCGCGAGTCGGCCCAGCGGTTCATCGACGAGTGCGCGGCCTTGGGCATCATCCCCCGCACCACGCTCGACTGGCTGGATTGGCGGCAATCGGCCAAGGCGGCCGCGATGTGACCTGGCCGCGTGCGCGAGCACGCCAAGCCTTGCCCGCTGGATGATGGGCGACTCGCGCGTTGAGTCGCCCGGGATCGGGCAGCGGAGCACGGGCGAGCAAGCGTGCCGTAAAAACAACCGGCCGGGTCTTTCGACCCGGCCGGTGTGAGTTCTGAGAAGGCCCGTTCGCGTCCGCGTGCCCGAGGGTTGCCCGTCGGGGGTCGGCGGCGATCGGGTCGTGGTTTAGAAGAGGGCGTCGAAGCCGAAGATCAGGCCGATCTCGGTGTCCTCGCCGTTGCCCAGCAGCCCGTTGGCGGTGGTGCCGCGGTAGTGGCTGTCAGAGCCGATGATGCTGCCCGTCTCGGAGAGGCCCCAGACGAGGTTGGCGTAGGCGGTGGCGGCGTGCGACTCGACGAAGAAGTAGTGGTTCCAGCCGATGGTGAGGAAGTACTGGTCCTCATCCTCGGTGAACGCGTCGTCGTCGCGCCAGAGGGCGTCGATGCGGGCGGCGAGCTCGTCGTTGTCGGTGATGAAGATACCACCCTGGACGGTGATGCCGAAGCTGGTAACCTCGTCGCCGCTGTCGACATCGATGCTGTCGCCCACGAACGCCGCGCTGGCGTTCCAGCCGTCGCCCTCGAGGGCCGCGTCGATGGTGAACATGAACATGTCGGCCTCGGAGCCGGCGGTGGTCTGGATACCGGTCTCGCCCATGGTCTGCCAGTGGAACGCGCCACCGACGCGACCGCTGAACTCAGAGCCCCGAAACGAGGTGTGGTCGTCGAAGACCCACTGCCCGTTGAAGAGCCAGTCGAAACGCCCGCCCAGGGCGATGTCGGCCTCGGCGGGGTCGGTCCAGTCGCGGTTGCGGGTCTGGATGCCGTCCGTGAAGTTGCCGACGATGTGGAAGGTCTCGCCCTCGTAGCCCACGCGGACGCCCTGCGTGTAGCCAGCGTTGAAGTAGGCGTCGATGAAGGAGCGCTCGGCAAAGAGGATGTACTGGTCCTCGGTGAGCTGCTCGGCGGTGAAGTCGGTCTTCCACTGGCCGGCCTGAAGGTAGACGCCGTTCTCGAACTGGTAACGGCCCCAGGCGTCACGGAGGTTGAAGTCGCCCGAGCCCGACCCGCCGGAGGCGAACGAGCCGTCGCTGCTTTCGGTGCCCTGGAACTCAGCCTCGATCATGTAGGTGAAATCGGGGTTGAAGAGGTTGCCGTAGAACCAGATCTGCTCGTGCGGGAGGGCGAAGCCCCACACGAAGTCGTTGTCCTCGCCGCGGGCATCGTCGTCGCCGAAGTTGAGGTTCGTGCGGAACGAGACCAGGCCGCCGATGTTCAGGGTCGAAGACCCGGAGGCGGACGGGATGGAGAAGCCCTCGCTGCCACCCTGGTAGGAGGTGCGAGCCGACGCGTCGGCCGCGATCTCGCTGCTCAGGGCGCGGGAGGCGTCGGCCTGAGCCGAGGCCACGCTCGCCGCCAGCCCGCAAACCGCCACAAGACCAATCTTCCGAATCATGCACCTGCTCCTTGCTGCGGGACCCGACGGTGCTCGTCGATTCCCTCTTTGTTTCAACAAACCGTTCCACGCAACTCAACACCCGGTTTCGGCCGGTCGATCTCATCGCCAGCACATGGGCCGCGATGATCTCTTGTGTCCGGGGCCGGTACACACGACCGGCCGAGGTGTTGCCCTTCGAAACTCAACGGCACGCCCGGATGATCGACGACCTGAAGAGTGGTTCACACACGCTTCAGGTTGCCGGGACGTTCCCTGCCCTCGCGGCACCGCCGATGGCGCACACCATCGGAATCGAAGGGAGTGGATACTAGCCTGCGTCATTAGCGAACGCAAACTCCACAGGTCGACATCGGCTGGACTTCTCGGCTCCACCCATAAATTCTCCACGAGCAAACAGATCCCGCACTCGATCGCGCCATGGGTTTGCGGCTGAACCTGCGCGATTCCGCTCCGGAGGTGCAGACGCCCCCCGAGTGATGCGCCATCATTGCGCCCCTAGGGAATTCGCGCAATCCCAACAGTTTGGCCCTATCTTGCCCCCGGCCCGCCAACTACCCTCCCGTCTCGGGAATCGGGACTGGGAAAGGCGGGACACATGCTCGCTGTTGATGACCGTAAAGCCTTGGACCACAACATGATGCGCGATCAGAAGCGGATCCTTGTGGTGGACGACGCCGACGACCTGGTCGAGCTGCTCCAGTACAACCTGGTGCGGGCTGGCTTTGTGGTCCGGACCGCCTCCAACGGGCGGGCGGCGTTGGAGCAAATAAATCGTGAGATGCCCGATCTGGTCGTCCTTGACCTGATGATGCCGGGCATGTCGGGCAGCGAAGTCCTTCGCCGTCTGCGGAGCGAGGAGGCGACCGCCTCGCTTCCGGTGATCATTTTGACGGCCAAGGGTGAGGAAACGGATCAGATCGTCGGGCTGACCCTCGGGGCGGACGACTATGTGACCAAGCCGTATTCGATCCAGGTGCTGATGGCGCGGATCGATGCGGTGCTCAGGCGGACGGACAAGGGCGGGCCGGAGATGCCGGTCCTGCCGCCGCTGCGGCTGGGCGCGCTCGAGCTGAACCTGCGGACCTACGAGGCTCGCCTCGACGACGAGGCGGTGACGCTGACGCTGACGGAGTTCCGCCTGCTCAGCGCGCTGCTGGAGGCCCGGGGATCGGTGCTGTCGCGGGCGAACCTCATGACGCGGGCGATGGGCCCGGGGATCCTGGTGACCGAACGCACGATCGACGTGCATGTGACCGCGATCCGCCGGAAGCTGGGCAAACACGCGGCCATGCTGCGGACCGTGCGCGGGGTTGGGTACCGGGCGGCCCTGACGCCCAGCGATGATGAGCGAGAAATCTGACCGGACTTCACCGGCTGCGCGTGAGGCCTCACCAGCGGTGGCGGGTCAACCCCTCGGCACGCGGGTGATGCTCCAAGCCCCGGGCCGGCGCTGGGGGTTTGCCGGCGGGTTGCGTGGGCGGTCCGGTTCCCTCCTCTATATGGTTGTGCATGGTGAAGTCTCGCCAGACGATCGCGATCGTGGGTGGGTCGCTGGCGTTGGCGGCGGTGGCGTTGTGGGCCTCGGGCGCGAGGCCTCCGGTGTGGCTGGCGCTGGGGGTCGCGCCAGCGGGGCTGGGCGCGGTGGCGTGGCTGTCTCTTATACACATCTCCGAGCCCACGAGACTAAGGCGAATCTCGTATGCCG
>ENA-ORBV01004980-ORBV01004980.1-microbial-mat-metagenome-genome-assembly--contig:-NODE-4980-length-24883-cov-8.105620_pt1 | contig 24883 bp, 26 predicted proteins | sample MGYA00237777_ERZ505514 | MGnify/ENA primary metagenome ERZ505514 (study PRJEB26160, sample SAMN06269048) | microbial mat metagenome | isolation source: Oligotrophic lake microbial mat | place... | reverse complement strand
CACCTCGTTTCCCTTCATGACGAGGTGGCCCGGCTTGTCCGGCTGGCCCACGGCACCATCGACGTAGAGGATGTCGCCCAGGTCGCCCTGGGCGTGCAGGTGGGTGGACAGGATGCCGGCGGACGGCGCGCCGGCGCCGTCCGCCGGCTCCTGGCCCGCGCGCAGCAGCACGGCGCCGGCGCCGTCGCCGAACAGCACGCAGGTCGTGCGGTCGTTGAAGTCGAGGATGCTCGAGAACACCTCGGCGCCGACCACCAGCGCGCGCGTCGCCGCGCCGCTGCGGATCATCGAGTCGGCCACCGTCAGCGCGTAGACGAAGCCCGAGCACACCGCCTGCACGTCGAAGGCCGGGCAGCCCGCCACGCCCAGCTTGTGCTGCAGCAGGCAGGCCGTCGAGGGGAACACCATGTCGGGCGTACTCGTGGCAACGATGATGAGGTCGATCTGCAAAGCGCTGACCCGGGCCGCGGCCAGAGCCTGGTGCGCCGCCGCCAGCGCCAGGTCGCTGGAAGTGACGCCTTCGTCCGCGAAGTGGCGGGCCCGGATGCCGGTGCGCTCGACGATCCAGGCGTCGCTGGTCTCGATGCCGCGTGCCGCCAGATCGGCCACCATGTCCTCGTTGCTCAAACGGCGTGGCGGCAGGTAACTGCCGGTGCCGGTGATGCGTGAAAACTGGCGGGTGGAAGGTGTGTCCGTGGTATTCATGCGGCTTGTCTGGCGGCCGCCGCCAAGCGCAACAGTTCACCCGCGCGCTTGATGATTTCACTGCCCTTGATGGCTTCTTCGCCGATGTTCAGCAGGCCCACGCTGGGATCCTCCTTGCCGTCCACCGCGGCCACCAGCGCGCTGCCCATCACCGCGAACTGCAGCAGGTGTTCGGGCGTGCAGTCGACGTTGGCGCCGAGGTCGAGCACGGTGGTGTAACCGTCGAGCCGGTTGGGCATCACGGTGGCGATGGCGGGGCGGTCGATGCCTTCCACCGTTTTCAGCAGGTAGCGCGCGACGGCCATCAGCGCGCCTGTGTTGCCGGCCGACACGCAGGCGTGGGCGAGCGCGGGCATGTCACCCACCGGCTTGAGCTGGGCGATGGCCACACGCAGGGAGGAATCGCGCTTCTTGCGCAGCGCCACCTCGATCGGGTCGTCCATCGTCACGACCTCGGTGGCCACGACATGGCTGCACCGCGCCCAGCCGCGGGCTGGCTCCAGCCCCGCCGCGGTGCCGACAAGAATCAGTTCAGCCTGAGGATGGTTCGCAAGAAAAGCCCGGCAAGCCGGAAGCGTGACCGACACACCGAGATCTCCGCCCATGCAGTCGACGGCAATGCGAACCAGCGAGAGCGGCTCGAGTGCGTGATGTGCGGGCACGGTGCTCACTGGCAGAACCGTGAACCCGGGGGCTGTGCTGAGCACGGAAGCCCGGGGCGCGGCGGTGCCCGCAGGACTCAGGCGTCGGCCTTGGTCTTGAACACCTTGCGGCCGCGATAGAAGCCGGTCGGGCTGATGTGGTGGCGCAGATGCACTTCACCGGTGGTAGCCTCGATCGCCGTGCCGGGCGCGGCCACGGCATTGTGCGAGCGGTGCATGCCGCGCTTCGACGGCGACTTCTTGTTTTGCTGAACAGCCATGAAAATCTCCTGAAGGGGGCGCCGAGGTGCCAGGGCGCCGGGGCGGCTTGGCAGCTCGCCCGGGGCAATGCGAGAAATCTGAACGCTGCGGGCTGCTTGCTGCTTGCCCGATCAGAATTCCGGTCTGGCCGGGTTTGAGCCAGTTTGAGCGTTCCCAGGTTTTTCAACCTCGGCACGATCCCCCGCAAAGCCCGCAACTATAACATCCCGGCGGCTTGCAGTGCAGCTTCAAGCCTTGTCCAACGTGGTGTGAGCCTGAACGGGGCGCGTGTTTCCAACGAGGAATGAGCCTGAGGGCGCGCCGGCGAGGGTGAACCGAGGGGGAGTTGATCATCACAGGGGTGGTGATCGACATGGACGAGACACGGCTGCGCTCGATTGAGCAGTTGCAGAATTTTCTCAACGCAACGCCCGAGGTGGCGTTCACAGCGTCTGAGGTGGGCGGTGCGGCTGACAACCAGCGCTACGAGCACATCAGCCGCGTGCTGGCGCGGTTTGACTACCCGCGACGCAACAAGCGCGACCGCGGCGTGGTGCTGGCCTACTTGCGGCGAACCACTGGCTACGGCCGCGCGCAGCTGACCCGCTTGGTCACACGCCGGGCCGGCAACCGTGTCGCGCAGCGTCCACTAGTCAAGCGATATCGCGCCCCGGCCGCGCCCTTCGCGCGCAAGTACACGGCTGTCGATGTGGCGCTGCTGGTGGAGATGGATCGGGCCCATGAAGACGTGTGTGGTGCGGCCATCGCGCACCTCCTGCAACGCGCTCATACCGCCTATGGTGACGAGCGCTATGAACGCCTGGCCGATCTCTCTGTTTCGCACCTGTACAACCTGCGCAAACGCGCTGACTATCTGTCAGCCCGCAGAGATCATCCTCTCGGGCCTTGAATCCTGAAGTGGACTTTCGTACAATGAAAGTCTTGAACAGGATTTCATGATGAACGTTGTCCTCAGCCCGACGCCTGCTATCCCCGCCAGCCCGGCCCGCATGGCTGCCGCCGGGCTGCGCGCCTTTGCCCGCATCGCCGAGGCCTGGGGCCTGACGGTCGACGAGCAGCTCTGCCTGCTCGGCCAGCCGCCACGTTCCACCTACTTTGCCTGGCGCAAGCAGCCCGACAAGGCCAGCCTGTCGCGCGATACGCTGGAGCGCCTGTCCAACATCCTGGGCATCTACAAGAGCCTGCAGATCCTGCTGCCTGATTCAGCAGTCGCCGACGCCTGGGTGCGCCAGCCCAACGGCGCCGCGCCTTTTGGCGGCGGTACGGCGCTGGCGCGCATGCTGGCCGGCAATGTGAGCGACCTCAACCTGGTGCGGCGCTACCTGGACGGCGTGCGCGGCGGGGGCTGGTCCTGACCGCTGCCCAGGCGGCGCTTGCCCAGGCTGCGCCGCCGGCTGCACCGTCTGATGAGCTGACCGATGAGCCGACCGATGAGCTGATCCAGCGCCGTGTGCGCTGGCAGCAAGCTTGCCGAATCGTGCCCACGCGATACCCGGCCGTCAACCTGTTCGACCGTGTCGCCGCTGCCGAAGACTTCGACGCGCTCTATGCGCTGGAGGCCATGAGCAACGAACGTGCGCGCAACGACCTGGGCCAGATCGAACGGGTGCCACGCGAGCAGCGCCTGTACGGTCCCGGCAGCGGTCCCATCATGGCCGCCTTCACGCATGTCAACGTGCTGGGCAGCCGCTTCTCGGCGGGCCACTTTGGCGTCTTCTATGCCGCGAAGGATCGCGCCACCGCGATGGCCGAAACACGGCACCACCACGGCCGATTCCTGGCCGACACGCGCCAAGGGCCGCTGCACCTGCCGATGCGCCTTTATGCCGTGGCCATCGATGCGCGCCTGCATGACCTGAGGCGCGAAGGCAGCGTGGAAGCAGCAGTCTACGACCCCGACAGTTATGGCACCTCACAGGCCCTGGGTGCTCGGCTTCAACAGGCGGGCTCGGCCGGGGTGGTCTACCGCAGCGTGCGGCACGCCGGCGGCCAGTGCGTGGGCCTGTTCAAACCGCGAGGCGCCAGCGTCTGTCTGCACGCGGCCTACCTGCTGTATGCCTGGGACGGCCAGCGTTTCACCGACGTCTACGAGAAGACCGAGTGAAGGCGCAACGATTCGACCGCCTGGATGTGTTGCGCGCCCTGGCCATGGTCTGGATGGCGGCTTTCCACCTGGCCTTCGATCTGAATCACTACGGCTTCTTTGATCCGCGCCACAGCTTCCACCGCGACCCGCTGTGGACGACGCAGAGGGTGTGCATCGTGAGCCTCTTCTTGTTCAGCGCCGGGCTGGGTCAGGCAGTGGCGCTGCAGGCCGGACAGGGCTGGGCGCGCTTCTGGAAGCGTTGGGGCCAGGTGGCCCTGTGCGCCGTGCTGGTCAGCGTGGGTTCGGCCATCATGTTTCCGCGCAGCTGGATCTTCTTCGGCGTGCTGCATGGCATTGCGGTGATGTTGATCGTGTGCCGCCTGGCTGCGCCGCTGGGCAGATGGCTTTGGCTGCTGGGCGCTGTGGCGCTGCTCTTGCCGCGGCTGGTGCAAAGCCCCTTTTTCGACGCGCCCTGGCTCAGCTGGATCGGCCTGGTCACGCACAAGCCGTTGACCGAAGACTATGTGCCGCTGTTGCCCTGGCTGGGTGTGATGTTGTGGGGTCTGGCCGCAGGGCAGTGGTTGCTCAAGAACCGGCCAGAAATTTTGGCCGACACCGTGCCGTCGGCACTGCAACCGCTGGCGCTTCTGGGCCGCTGGAGCCTGAGCTTCTACATGCTGCACCAGCCGGTTTTCATTGGCGCCATCCTGGCCGGTCGCGCGCTGGGCTGGTGGTAAGCCGGCGCTGGGGCCGGGCTACGATCGGACGATGAGCACCAAGGTCCTGTTCGGCTTCCATGCCGTCACCGTGCGGCTGAAGACTGCAGCCGCGTCCATCTCCGAGATCCACGTCGACACGACGCGGCGCGACGCCCGCATGCGGCAATTTGTGCAGCGTGCACAAGATGCCGGCGTCAAGGTGGTGGACAGCGACGCCGACCGCCTGGCCCAGCTGGCCGGCAACACCCGCCACCAGGGCGTGGTGGCGCGGGTGTCGCCGCTGGCGCTCCGCCATTCGCTGGACGAGGTGCTGGACGACGTGCAAGGCCCGCCGCTGGTGCTGGTGCTGGACGGCGTGACCGACCCGCACAACCTGGGCGCCTGCCTGCGTGTGGCCGATGGCGCCGGCGTGCACGCCGTCGTCGCCCCCAAGGACCACGCCGTGGGCCTGAACGCCACGGTGGCCAAAGTGGCCAGCGGCGCCGCCGAGACCGTGCCGTACCTGATGGTGACCAACCTGGCGCGCACGCTGGGCGAGCTGAAAGACCGCGACATCCGCGTCATCGGCACCAGCGAAGACGCCGAGAAGACGATCTACGACGTCGACCTGAGCGGCCCTGTGGCCCTGGTGCTGGGCGCCGAAGGCACGGGCATGCGCCAGTTGACGCAAAAGACCTGCGACGAGCTGGTGCGCATCCCCATGCAAGGCGCGGTGGAAAGTCTGAATGTCAGCGTGGCCGCTGGCGTGTGCCTGTTTGAGGCCTTGCGCCAGCGGCGCGGCTGACAGTGGCCGGCAGGCTCAGGGCGGCTTCAAAGCCGCCAAAGCCGCCGCCAGCGCGTCCGAATAGGCCGCAAAACGCTGCAGGTCGTTGTGCCCGGCGTCGGCCACCACCACGTGGCGCGACTGGGGACGCACAGCCAGCAGGCGCCGGCTGTGCGAGGGGTCGATCAGCCTGTCGCGTGCGCCATGAACCAGCACCACCGGGCCGCGCAGTTGCGGCAGCAGCAGGTCGCTGCGCAGCGGGTAGCGCAGCAACGCACCGGGCACCCACGGGTAGTGCTCGGCGGCCAGGGCCTGCATGCTGAAGTAGGGCGAGACCAGCAGCGTCAGCTCGGGCTGCACCTCGGCTGCCAGCGCCGCCGCCAGACCGGTGCCCAGCGATCGGCCGAAGAACACACGTGGCCGGCCAGCATACTGCGCCGAGATGCTGCGCCATGCGGCGCGCACGTCGGCATGCAATTGCGCTTCGCTGTCGATCTGGCCGGTGCTCTTGCCGTAGCCGCGGTAGTCGATCATGAACAGATCGAAGTTCGCGCGGCGGTAGATGTCGAGGTTGACGAACCAGTTGTCCAGACTGCCACCGTTGCCGTGCAGGAAGAACACGACGCCGGCAGGCTGGGGCAGGCGCAGGTGCAGCGCGTTCAGGCGTGCGCCGGGCACGTCGACCCAGGTTTCGTGCACGTCGACGCCACGATCGAAGCGGTGTTCTGCCGGCAGGGTCTGCGGCAGAAAGAGCAGGGTCTCCTGCTTCCACCAAAGCAGCGCCAAGAGGCCCAGGTAGACGAGAAGCAGCGTCGATGTGGCTTGCACCAACAGGCGTGCTGGGCGGCGTGTGGGTGAACGGGCAGAAGTCATGCTCGGGCTACGCAAGGTCGGCGCTGCCGGATGCAGGCAGCGCCATCACACCCACCACATCACACCCACAACACATCACACCCACCCCATGGCCCCGGCCAGCGCACCGGCCGCAATGGCCCACAGGGGGCTGAGCCGTGTGCGCATCATCAGCAGCAGCGTGCCGGCCACCAGCAAGGCGGGTTGCCAATGCCAGCCCACGGGCTGCAGCAGGATCCAGCCTGTGGCCAGCAACAAGCCGATTGTCAGCGGCGCCAGGCCCGAGGTGAAAGCACGCAGGCCGCGCGAGAGCTGGTTGCGGTTGCCCCAACGTGATGCCGCCAGGGCCAGCGTGGTGGACGGCAACAAGGTGCCGCTCAGCGTGGCCAGCACCCCAGCAAGGCCGCCCACGCTGAAACCGATGACGGCGACAAACAGCACGTTGGGCCCGGGAGCGGCCTGGCCCAGCGCGATGCAGTTGCTGAACTGGGCATCGCTGAGCCAGCCCTTGTCTTCAACGACAAAGCGTTGCATGTCGGGCACGGTGGCGATGGCGCCACCCACGGCCAGCAGCGACAGCGTCGTGAAGTGCAAAAACAGCTGGGTCCACTCGGACAGCCCGATGCCCAGCGGCCCCCACACGATGGCGGACCAGCCCATCATGTTGCGCTGCGCCGCCAGGCCCAGGCGACGGCAACAGCACCCAGGCCCAGCACCACGGCCGCCAGCGGCCAGCGCAAGCCGCCGATGGCCAGCACGGTGAGTGTCACCAGGGCCGCAGCGGCAGGCCTGCCCACGATGTTGTGCTGCAGCCCAGGCGCCAGCTTCAAGGCCGTGCTCAGGATCAGCCCGGCGGCCACGATGCCCATGCCACGCAAGGCGCCGCTGACCTGCGGCACGCCGCTGAACTGGGTGGCAGCAACGGCCAGCGCCAGCACCAAGGCCGTCGGGGCCAACATCAGGCCAGCCACTGCGGCCACGCCACCCCGCCAACCAAGAAAGCGGTCGCCCAGGATCAGCCCCAGGTTGATGATGTTGGGCCCCGGCAGAACCTGCGACAAGGACAGCAGTTCCAGAAACTGCTCGCGGGTCAACCAGTGCAGGCGCTCCACCAGTTCACGCTGCGCCACCGGCAGCACACCGCCAAAACCCTGCAAGGCCAGCCGATTGAAGGCCCAGAACAGGTCGGCCACCCGGGCCGGCCGCGCGGTCGATGCTTGTGCCGATGGGGCAGCGAAGTCAGGCATGCAGCTTCTGGCCTTTCATGCGCTGGCCCAGCCGCAGGCTCAGCGCCAGGCCCATGAAGGCCAGCGCCGGCCAGTGCAGTTGACTAAAGCCCGAAGCCGCGAGCATGGCGCCGCCAGTGGCTGCAAACAACGCCTGGCCCGGGTAGATGGCCGAGGTGTAGAGCGCCAGCGGTGCCGGCGAAAAGCCCGGCGCGCTGGCCGACAAACGACTCCGTGCAAAGTGCCGCCTGAGCCACGGTTCAGCGCAGCACCTTCAGCGCTTGCGGGTTGACCAGGTTGGTGGGTGTGTTGTGGATGAAGTTGATGACGTTGTCGAATGCAGCGCCAAAGTAGAGTTCGTAGCTGTCCTGTTCCACATAGCCGATGTGCGGCGTGCAGACGGCGTTTTCCAAGCGCAGCAACGGGTGGCCCTGCAGGATCGGTTCGCTCTCGAATACGTCCACCGCGGCCATGCCGGGGCGGCCACGGTTGAGTGCGGCCACCAGGGCGTTGTCTTCCAGCAGTTCAGCGCGCGAGGTGTTGACCAGCAGCGCCGTGGGCTTCATGCGCGACAACGCGTCCAGCCGCACGATGCCACGCGACTGATCGGTCAGGCGCAGGTGCAGCGACAGCACGTCGCTGGTCTCGAAGAAGTTCTCGCAAGTGGGTGCGGCGATGCAGCCATCGGCCACGGCACGTTCGCGCGACAACTCGCTGCCCCACACCTGCACCTGCATGCCGAAGGCACGGCCGTAGCCGGCCACCAGGCGGCCGATCTTGCCGTAACCCCAGATGCCCAGCGTCTTGCCCTTGAGCACCAGGCCAACCCCGAAGTTGGGTGGCATCGACGCGGCCTTCAGGCCGCTTTGTTGCCAGGCGCCGTGTTTGAGGTTGCCGATGTACTGCGGCAGCCGGCGCATCGAAGCCATGATCAGGGCCCAGGTCAGTTCGGCCGGCGCCACTGGCGAACCGACACCTTCGGCCACCGCAATGCCCAGGCGCGTGGCCGCTTCGACATCGACGTGCGAACCCACGCGCCCGGTCTGCGAGATGAGCTTCAGTTTGGGCAGCTTTTCCAGCAGCGCGCGTGGAAATTGCGTGCGTTCGCGGATCAGCACCAGCACTTCGGCATCGCGCAGTCGCACCGACAGCTGACCGATGCCCTTGACCGTGTTGGTGAAGACCTTGGCGTGGTAGGGCTCCAGCAGCTGCGCGCAATGCAGCTTGCGCACGGCGTCCTGGTAGTCGTCGAGGATGATGATGTTCATGGGGCCTGATGCTGCCGATTCTGCCTGTTCCTGCGGGGTGGGCCGGCTGACGCTAGCATCCGCGGGCCGCAAATCTTTCAGGAGACAAGACCATGAGCATCACCATGCATTCGGCCAGCGCGCCGATCTTCGTGCGCACCCTCACCAGCATGCTGGTCTGGCTGGACAAGGCCCAGGCCCATGCCGAAGCCCGCAAGTTCGACGCCAACAACTTCCTGGGCCTTCGCCTGGCGCCGGACATGCTGCCCTTCACGCGCCAGATCCAGATCACCACCGACGGTGTCAAGGGCTGCATGGCCCGCCTGTCGGGCCAGGACATTCCGAAGTGGGACGATACCGAAGCCAGCCTGGAAGAGCTGCGCGCACGCGTTCACAAGACCATCGCCTATGTGCAGTCCTTCAGTGCTGTGCAAATCGATGGCACTGAAGAAAAGGAAATCCTGCTGCCCACGCGCCAGGGCGACCCCTTGCGCTACACGGGCGAGGCCTACCTGAAGCACTACGTGCTGCCCAATTTCTTCTTCCACGCGACCACCACTTATGCGCTTTTGCGCCATGGCGGTGTGGACCTGGGCAAGCGCGACTACCTGGGGGCGGCCTGAGCAACGTGGGGGCGGGCAGCGGCCGGCTGGGCGGCGGTCTTTTTCGTTGACTTGCCTTTGCCTGCCTGTGCGGTCGGCCGTACGACCGGCGGCCGCGCCGCGGCTTTTCGACGCACCGAGCTCTGTGCCGCTCGCCTGGATGGCGCGGGTGCCAGCATGACCACCACCGCCTCACCCGCCCTGAAGCGGGCCCCCGGTGCCACGCCGTTCCACTGCGCCACCTGTGCCGCCGACACGCGGTAGCGCCGTGCCACGGCAGCCACGGTGTCGCCCTTCTTTCCGGCCTTGAAGGTGACCTTGCGCAGGGCGCGGCCCTCGGGCGTGAGGGCCATCGTGGCGTTGTCGGCCACATGGCTGGTCACGTCGTCATGGGTCAGCGCGCTGCGTGGCACCAGCAGCGTGGAGCCGGCCTTCACCAGCATGCGCGCGGGGATGCGGTTGACTTCGCGCAGCTGCGCTTCGGGCATGCCCACCAGCTTGGCTGCATCGGCCGGCTTGAGCGTGCGTGGCGCCACCCAGGCCGTCCAGCTGGCCAGCTGGCCCGTGCGCAGCGCCAGCTCGCGCACAAACTGGTTGGCGTTGTCGTAGGGCAGCAGCACGTGCGGCACACCAGCGGCCAGGATCACCGGCTTGTTCATCTGCGGGTTCAGCGCCTGGAAGTCATCCAACGACAAGCCTGACAGCTTCGCGGCCAGTGCCACGTCGATGTCGCGTTCGATCGGCACGCTCATGAAGTACGGGTGGTTTTCCAGCGGTGACAGCACCAGGCCCAGGCGTTCGGGCGCGTCGACGATGTGCTTCATGGCCTGCAGCTTGGGCACGTAGTCGCGGGTTTCGTTGGGCATCGTCAGGCTGGCGTAGTCGGTGGGTTTGCCGGCGCGTTTGTTGCGCGTTATGGCCCGCTGCACATTGCCCTGGCCCCAGTTGTAGGCGGCCAGCGCCAGGTGCCAGTCGTCGAACATGCCGTGCAGGCGCTGCAGGTAGTCCAGCGCCGCGCGGGTCGAGGCCAGCACGTCGCGCCTGTCGTCGCGGAAGATGTTCTGGCGCAACTCGAAATCCTTGCCCGTGGCCGGCATGAACTGCCACATGCCCGATGCCCGGGCGCGCGACTGGGCTTGTGGGTTGAAGGCACTTTCGATGAAGGGCAGCAGTGCCAGTTCGGCCGGCATCTGGCGCCGCTCGACCTCTTCGACGATGTGGAACAGGTAGCGACCCCCGCGCGCCACCATGCGCTGCACGTAGTCGGGTTGGCGGGCGTAGTACTGCTCCCACTTGAGGACCCGCTCGCCTTCGAGATTGGGCATGGACCAGTTTTTGCGAAGGCGGTCCCACAGGCTGCTGCGCGCGTCGGCGGGTTCGGGGTCCCAGCGGCCCATGGGCAAGGGCGGCAACGCCGGCAAAGGAGGGGCGGGGGGCTGCGCCTGGACCGGCGGCGCCGGCATGGGTTCAGGCACGACCGGTAGTGGCATCTCCAGCGCAGGAGCCGGGGTGCTGTCGCCGGACGGCGACTCGGTCACGGTGGCACAACCGGCTGCCATCAGCACGCACAGGGCCCAGGCCCATCGGGCAGGGGAACGGAGTCTAAAGGGCTGGGGCTCAAGCACTGGCTGCATCAGTAGCGGTTCTTCCATTCGCGCAGCGCGGCGAGCACGGCCACGGGCGAAGTGCCCGTCGCGCCCTGCGACTGTGCGGCCGCCACGACGGCGGGTTCGGTGCAGCGCAAGAAGGGGTTGATCATGCACTCCAGCGCGATGCTGGAGGGCAATGTCGGAAGGCCTTGCGCGCGCAAGGCCTCGCAATGCTGGCGATGACGGGCCAGCACCAGGTTGTCGGGCTCGACCGCGACCGCAAATCGCAGGTTCGACAGGGTGTACTCGTGTGTGCAGCACACGCGGGTGTCGGCGGGCAGGGCGCTCAGCTTGGACAGCGAATCGTGCATCTGCGCTGGTGTGCCTTCAAACAAACGCCCGCAGCCGGCTGAAAACAGCGTGTCGCCGCAGAACAGCAGTGCCTCTTGCGCTGGCGCTCGTGTCGTGCCTCGTTGGGCATAAGCGATGTGGCCGGCGGTATGGCCAGGCACATCGATGACCGTGAAGTCCAGGCCCAGCACCTGCAGCGTGTCACCTTCATTCAGCGGGGTGTACGGCTTGGGGATGCGCTCTCGAGCCGGTCCGTACACCGGGCCGTTCAGGCGGCCGCGCAAGGCGTCGACACCGCCAGTGTGATCGGCATGGTGGTGGGTCACTAGAATGCCGGCCAGCTGCAGATTCAGCCGGTCCAGTGCCTGCATCACCGGCGCAGCGTCACCCGGATCCACCACCACGGCGCGCGCGCCGTCATGCAACATCCAGATGTAGTTGTCGGCGAAGGCGGGCAGCGCTAAGAGATTCATGACGCGAGAGCAGTCGATTATAGAGTTGGGGTCCTGGCTGCAGACACCGCCGGGCCGTTACCTGCTGGCCTGGGAACAGAGGCGCCTGGATCAAGCGGTGACCGACGCCTTCGGCTTCCATGCCCTGCAGCTGGGCCTGCCCGAAGTGCAAGCCCTGCGTGCCAACCGCATGCCACACCGCTGGGTGGCCAGCGACACGCTGTACGCGCCCGAGTCGCTGGCGCTGCCACCGCGGCTGGACAGTCAGATCACCACCCAGTCTGGCGTCGAACCGCTGAGCCTGCATTGTGAATTTGACGCGCTGCCCTTTCCCAATGCCAGCATCGACCTTGTCGTGCTGCCGCACGCGCTGGAACTGGCACGCGACCCGCACCAGACGCTGCGCGAAGTTGAACGGGTGCTGGTGCCTGAGGGTCGCGTGGTCATCGCCGGCTTCAACCCGGCCAGCTTGTGGGGCCTGCGCCAGCGCGCAGGGCATATGAAGCGCGGCATGGGCCTGGGCCGTGACCAGGACCTGTACCTGCCCAGTGCGGGAGACTTCATTGGCTACTGGCGCCTGCGCGACTGGCTGCGGCTGCTGAGTTTTGAAGTCGAGTCCGGCCGCTTCGGCTGCTGGCGACCGCCGCTGAAGTCCGAGGCCTGGCTGCAACGCTTCGAATGGATGGATCGCATCGGTGACCGCTGGTGGCCGGTGCTGGGCTCGGTCTACTTTGTCGTCGCCGTCAAGCGTGTGCGGGGCATGCGCCTGGTTGGGCTGGTGCGCAAGGACAGGCGCAAGGTGCGCGGTGCGCCGGCCGTGCTGGCCAACCGGCAGCGTGAGCAGGCGGACATGGAATGTTGATGACGGACGGGACGATGAGCGAGCAGAAGAAGACCGATGCACCAGCAACGCAGGTGGTGGTCTACGCCGACGGGGCCTGCCGCGGCAACCCAGGCCCAGGTGGCTGGGGCGCGTGGCTGACAAGTGGCGGCGCCGAGCGCGAGCTGTTCGGCGGCGAGCCGCTCACCACGAACAACCGCATGGAGCTGACGGCGGTGATCGAAGCGCTGGCGTCGCTGAAACGACGCTGCGCCGTCACCATCTACACCGACAGCGCGTACGTGAAAGACGGCATCACGACCTGGATCCACGGCTGGAAAACGCGCGGCTGGAAGACGGCTGACAACAAGCCGGTGAAAAACGTCGACCTCTGGCAGCGGCTGGATGTGCTGAACACGGGCCACCGCGTGACCTGGCGCTGGGTCAAGGGCCACGCCGGTGACCCGGGCAACGAAAGGGCCGATCGCCTGGCCAACAAGGGTGTGGACTCCTTGGCCTGACAGACCCCAGGCCGGCACGGCGCAAGACCAATCGTTACATTAGCCGGTTGGCTCGGATGCGTGAGAACAGCCCTTGAAGAAGATCCATACCGTCGTGGCCATCGTTGGCATCGCCCTTGCTGCTGGCGCTGCCTGGTGGTGGCAAAACGGCAAGACGCCATCCTCGGGTGCCGCTGTTGCGCTGGCGCCGCAAGGTGGCCCGCCCGCTGCTGGTGCGCGCAGCGCGGGCGGACCGGGCGGGGGTGGCCCCGGTGGCCCTGTCGCGGTCGAGGTGGCCAAGGTCGAATTGCTGACGCTCACCGATGAGGTCAGCGCCGTGGGCTCGCTGCGGTCCAGCCAGGGCGTCATGTTGCGGCCCGAGGTCAGCGGCCGGGTGGCGTCTCTGGGTTTCACCGACGGCCAGCGTGTGCGCCGCGGCCAGTTGCTGGTGCAGATGGACGACACGCTGCAGCGCGCCCAGCTGCAACAGGCCGACGCCCAGGCCAGCATCGCCCGCACGAACCTGGAGCGCAGCCGCGAGCTGCTGGCCCAGAGTTTTGTCAGCCAGAGCGCGGTCGACCAGAACGGCGCCGCGCTGCAAGTGGCCGAAGCCCAGGTGGCCCTGGCGCGTGCGCAGCTGGCGCGGCTGAAGGTGTTTGCGCCCTTCGACGGCACGGCCGGCCTGAAGCTGGTCAACGTGGGCGACTACATCAAGGACGGCGCCGACATCGTCAACATCGAAGACCTGTCTTCGTTGACCGTGCAGTTTTCGCTGCCCGAGCGCACCATCGACCGCCTGCGCACCGGCCAGGTGGTTGACCTGACGCTGGACGCGCTGCCGGACCGCAAGTTCAAGGGCCGCGTGCTGGCGGTGGACTCTCTGGTGGACACCAACGGTCGAGCCTTGCGGGTGCTGGCCCGTGTCGAAAACCCCGGCACGCTGCTCAAGCCCGGCATGTTTGCGCGGCCGCGTGTGGTGTTCTCGGTTCGTGAAGGGGCCGTCGTCGTGCCTGAAGAAGCGTTGGTGCCACAAGGCGGCCGGCAGCTGATCTTCAAGCTCGTGAACGGTCCCGACGGCAAGCCGGTATCCCAGCGGCTGGAGGCCAAGATCGGCACCCGCCTGCCAGGCAAGGTCGAGATCCTGGAAGGGCTGGTGGCCGGTGACACGGTGGTCACTGCGGGCCACTCGCGCCTGCTGCGTGGCGACGCCGTACCTTTGCGTGTGGTGGACCTGGACAAGCCGGCTGCTGCGCGCGGGCCGCGTGGGGCGGGTGGGCCTGGCGGTGCTGCCTCGGCTGGCGCCGCCCGCCCGGCAGGCCCCGCCGCCAGCGGCGGCAAGCCGGCCATGACGCAGCCCTGAGACCCAGCCCTGAGACCGAACCCGCCCGTCCCCAGGAACGCACCATGCAACTGTCAGAAACCTCGATCCGCAGACCCGTGCTGGCTTGCGTGATGTCGCTGCTGCTGATCCTGGTCGGGCTGGTGTCCTTCCAGCAGCTGAGCTTGCGCGAGTACCCGCGAATCGACGAGCCGCTGGTCAACGTCAGCACGCGGCTGCTGGGTGCTTCTTCAGAGGTCATCGAGTCGCAGGTCACCAAGCCGCTGGAAGACTCCATCGCCGGCATCGACGGCGTGGACATCATGACCAGCGTGTCGCGCACCGAGCAGAGCCAGATCACGGTGCGCTTCAAGCTCAGCAAAGACCCGGACACCGCTGCGGCCGAGGTGCGGGACCGCGTGGCGCGTGTGCGCGGCCGGCTGCCCGATGCGGCCGACGAGTCCATCATCGCCAAGGTCGAAGCCGACGCCACGCCCACCATCTGGCTGGCCTACACCAGCGAGACCATGAGCGCGCTGGAGCTGACCGACCTGATCAATCGGGTGGTCAAGCCGCGCCTGCAAACCGTGCCCGGCGTGGCCGACGTGCAGGTGGGCGGTGACCGCCGCTACGCCATGCGGGTGTGGGTGGACCCCGACAAGCTGGCTTCGTACCGGCTGACGGTGCAGGACGTCGAAGACGCCATGCGGCGCCAGAACCTGGAAGTGCCGGCCGGCCGCATCGAAAGCGAAAAGCGCGAATTCAGTGTCACCGCGCGCACCGACCTCAACACCGTGGCGCAGTTCAACGACATCGCGCTCAAGACCGTGGGCGGCTACACCGTGCGCCTGCGCGACGTGGCCCGGGTGGAAGAAGCGGCGGCCAGCGAACGCAGCCGCGTGCGCCTGAACGGCGTGCCCAGCATCAGCACCGGTGTCATCCGCAACGCCACCGCCAACCCACTGGAGGTGGCCGACGGCGTGCGTGCGCTGATGCCGCAGATCCAGCGCGACCTGCCGCCCAGCGTGACCGTGGTGCAGGCCAACGACAACTCGGTGTTCATCGACCGCTCGATCAAGGCCGTCTACACCACCGTGGCCGAGGCCGTGGTGCTGGTGGCGCTGGTGGTGTTCGTCTTTCTGCGCACACTGCGCGCTTCGGTCATTCCGCTGGTCACCATTCCCGTCAGCTTGATCGGCTCGTTTGCGCTCATCGCCCTGGCCGGCTTCACCGTCAACACGCTCACGCTGCTGGCCCTGGTGCTGGCCATCGGGCTGGTGGTGGACGACGCCATCGTGGTGCTGGAGAACATCTACCGCCACATCGAAGAGGGGCTCACGCCTTTCCAGGCTTCGATCAAGGGCGTGCGCGAAATCAGCTTCGCCGTGGTGGCCATGACACTGACGCTGGCCGCTGTGTTTGCGCCGCTGGCCTTCACGCCGGGTCGCACCGGCCGTTTGTTCGGTGAATTTGCGCTCACGCTGGCCGGTGCGGTGCTGGTGTCGGGTTTCGTGGCGCTGACGCTGACGCCCATGTTGTGCAGCAAGCTGCTGCGTCACAACCCCAAGCCGGGCGTTTTCGATCGCACGATGGAGAGCCTGCTCGCGCGCATGGCCGCTTCCTATGCCCGCGCTTTGCGCTGGACGCTGGCCCACCGCTGGGTGGTGTTGGTGGTCATGCTGGCCTCGGGTGGCGGCAGCGCCTGGTTGTACAGCACGGCGAAGAGCGAGCTTGCGCCCATGGAGGACCGTGGCGTCATCGCCATGCCCATTCGTGCGCCCGATGGGGCCACGCTGCAGTACACGGCGCGTTACCTGGACGAACTGGAACGTATCACGGCGCAGTACCCCGAGTTCGATCGCCGCTTCCTGTTCATGGGCGGCGGCCAGGTGTCCACCGCTTTTGGCGTGCTGCGCACCGTGGACTGGACCGAGCGTGACATCACCACGCAAGAACTGGCGCGCAAGCTGCTGCCGCAGTTGATGGGCCTGCCCGGCATCACTGTATTCCCGGTCACGCCGGCCAGCTTGGGGCAGAGCTTTCGCTCGCGTCAGCTGGACTACGTGATCGTCAGCGGCGACACCTACCAGAACATGTCGCGCGTGGCACAGGAGATGCTGGCCGAGATGCAGAAGAACCCGGGCATCGTGCAGCCCGACATGGACCTGCAGCTGAACAAGCCCGAAATCTTCATCGACGTGGACCGCGCGCGCGCCGCCGACATGGGTGTCAGTGTCGACACCGTGGCGCGCACCGTCGAAACCATGCTCGGCGGGCGCGTTGTCACGCGCTACAAACGCGACGCCGAACAGTACGACGTGTTCGTGCAGACCACCGCCAGCGGACGTGCCACGCCAGACGACATCGAGAAGATTTTCGTGCGCGGGCGCAACGAAACCATGGTGCCCCTGTCATCGCTGGTGAAGGTGCGCGAATCGGTGAGCCCGCGCGAACTGAACCACTTCAACCAGCGGCGTGCGGTGGCGCTGTCGGCCAACCTGGCGCCGGGCTATTCGCTGGGCGAGGCGCTGAAGTTCATGGACGACACCGCAGTGCGTGTGTTGCCTCAGGGTTATTCGTCTGAGCTGAATGGCATCAGCCGCGAGTTCCGCGCTTCAGCTGGGTCACTGACCCTGGTGTTTGTGTTGGCGCTGCTGTTCATCTTCCTGGTGCTCGCCGCGCAGTTCGAGAGCTTCGTCGACCCGCTCGTCATCTTGCTGGCCGTGCCGCTGAGCATGGTGGGCGCGCTGGGGGCTCTTCACCTAACGGGCGGCACGCTCAATGTGTTTTCACAGATCGGGCTCATCACGCTGGTGGGGCTGATCACCAAACACGGCATCCTGATCGTGGAGTTTTCCAATCAGCTGCGGCAGCAAGGCAAGGACGTGATGGAAGCGGTGGTTGAAGCTTCGGCCCTGCGCCTGCGCCCCATTCTGATGACCACCGGTGCCATGGTGCTGGGTGCATTGCCCCTGGCGCTGGCATCGGGCGCCGGGGCCGAGAGCCGCCAGCAGATCGGCTGGGTCATCGTGGGGGGCATGAGCCTGGGCACGCTGCTGACGATTTTCGTCGTGCCCGCCATCTACACGCTGTTCGCGCGCAAGGCCATTCCGGGTGAGATCAAGACGCCGGCATTGGCTGAGGCTGGCGCGGACTGAAGACGCCCTCTGTCGCGGGTGGGGGTGGCTGCAGAACTGTTCAGCCGCCGATGTAGTGCATCTCCACCCGGCGTTCGCCGCTGCCCGGCTCGGCCGCCATGGCGCCGCGCAGTTCGGAGTAGCGGTCTTCTCGCTCGCCCCAGATCAGACCGATGGCGCCGGCGATCTGCTCGTCGCTGTAGCCGCCGCGCAGCAGCGCGCGCAGGTCGTGCCCGCGGCTGGCAAACAGGCACAGGAAGAGCTTGCCTTCGGTGGACAGCCGGGCGCGGTTGCAATCGTGGCAGAAGGCCTGCGTGACGCTGCTGATGACACCAATCTCGCCGCCACCGTCAACATAACCCCAACGCTGCGCGGTTTCGCCTGCTGCGCTGGGCGACAGGGCCTGCAGCGGGAAGACGTCAGCCAGCTGCTGCACCACGTCGGCCGACGGCAGCACCTCGTCCATGCACCAGCCGTTGCTGGAACCGACGTCCATGTACTCGATGAAGCGCAGCACCACGCCGGGCCCGCAGTGTTCACGCACGTGGCGGGCCAGCGGCACGATTTGATGGTCGTTGGTGCCGCGCTTGACGACCATGTTGATCTTGATCGGCGCCAGCCCCGCACGCTGCGCGGCTTCGATGCCCCGCAGCACGTCGGCCACCGGAAAGTCGACATCGTTCATGCGCCTGAAGATGGTGTCGTCCACAGCGTCCAGGCTCACGGTCACCCGTTTCAGGCCTGCATCGTGCAGCGCCTGCGCCTTGCGTTCGAGCAGGCTGCCGTTGGTGGTGAGGGTGATGTCCAGCGGCTGGCCGTCGGGTGTGCGCAGCTGGGCCAGTTGCTGGATCAGCACCTCCAGGTGCTTGCGCAGCAGCGGCTCGCCGCCGGTCAGGCGCAGCTTGTTCACACCGTGTGCAACAAACAGGTTGGCGGTGCGGGTGATTTCTTCAAACGACAGCAGCGAGGTCTGCGGCAGAAACTTGTAGTCCTTGTCGAACGTCTCCTTGGGCATGCAGTAGCTGCAGCGGAAATTGCAGCGGTCGGTGACCGAGATGCGCAGGTCGCGCAGCGGCCGGCCCAGGCGGTCGGCCAGCAAGCCGCTGGGGCGCTGGGGCAGGGCGGGGATGCGCGGCAGCGCTGCGGCATAGCGCAGGTCGGCCAACGGAATGTGGGTGTCGCCCATGACCGGATTGTGCCGTCAGGGCCAAGACCCTTCTGGCCACACCTTGCAGCTGCGGTTGAAGCGGCCTACTGCGGGGTGGGCAGGCGAGCCACCGCTTCGGCCGCAGGCAATTCGGCGCGGCGAGCGCCGTTGAAGCGCTTGGACCAATAAGCCTGGCGCATGTCCTCGACCCGCACTTCGCCGCCCGTGCGCGGCGCATGGATGAACCTGCCCTCGCCCAGGTAGATGCCCACGTGCGAGAAGGTGCGCCGCATGGTGTTGAAAAACACCAGGTCGCCGGGGCGCAGTTCGTCGCGCTTCACGTTTTGCAGCCCCGCCGTGCGGGCCTGCTGGTCGGCGCGGCGTGGCAACACCAGACCGATGCTGTTTTCGAACACGTGGCGCGTGAAGCCGCTGCAGTCGAAGCCCTGTTCTGCCGTGTTGCCGCCGCGCCGGTAGGGCACGCCCAGAAAGTGCATGGCTTGCATGACCAGTTCCGAGGCGGTGTCCCGAACCTGCTGCACCAGTGCACTGTCTTGCACCTGTTGCGCCGTGGGCAACAGGCCGCGGTCGTGCAGCAACTGCCACACGGCGTCACCTGGGGCTTGCCCAGCGCGAGCCTCTTTCACTTCAGAAGGTTCGGCGTGCAGTGCACCCGTGAAGCCGATCAACAAGGCGCACAGCGCCAAGCCCAGCAGGCGCATTGTGGTCGGGAGCGTGGCTGGCATCGGCATCGGCGGCGCAGGATACCAGCGGCTTGATGGGCGTCAAGGTGCCAGATGGCCCTGGCGGCGCAAGCAAGGCAACAGGCTGTACGCTGACGATTGCTGCTCAACGTCAGGGCTCAGTCAGTCCCTGAACGCCCAATTTGCCAACGCGGCGCAGGCCCGCAGCACAAAAATTCAGGAGACCAGCGCATGAGCACCTATGCCGATTTCTACCGTCGGTCCATCGACGACCGCGACGCCTTCTGGGCCGAGCAGGCCGAGTTGATCGACTGGCAGACGCGTCCGACGCAGATTTGCGACTACAGCAACCCACCCTTCGCGCGCTGGTTTTCCGGCGGCACCACCAACCTGTGCCACAACGCGGTGGACCGCCACCTGGCCACACGGCCGGACCAGAACGCGCTGATTTTCGTTTCCACCGAAACCAACCAGGAACGCTGCTACAGCTTCCGCGAACTGCATGCCGAGGTGCAGCGCATGGCCGCCACGCTATTGAGTCTGGGCGTGAAAAAGGGCGACCGGGTGCTGGTCTACATGCCCATGATTGCCGAGGCCGCCTTTGCCATGCTGGCCTGCGCGCGCATCGGCGCCTTGCACTCGGTGGTCTTCGGCGGTTTTGCCAGCGGCAGTCTGGCCAGCCGCATCGACGACGCCGAGCCCGCGCTGATCATCAGCGCCGACGCCGGCAGCCGCGGTGGCAAGGTCGTGCCCTACAAACCGCTGCTGGACGAGGCCATCAAGCTGGCCACGCACAAACCCGCCAAGGTGCTGATGGTGGACCGCGGCCTGAGCCCATTCACCTCCATGGCAGGTCGCGACGAGGCCTACGCGGTCTGGCGCGAAAAGCACATGGACACCGCGGTGCCCTGCGTTTGGGTCGGCGCCACGCACCCCAGCTACACGCTGTACACCAGCGGCACCACGGGCAAGCCCAAGGGTGTGCAGCGCGACACCGGTGGCTACGCGGTGGCGCTGGCCGCCAGCATGAAGCACATCTTCTGCGGCCAGCCTGGCGAAACCTACTTCAGCACCAGCGACATCGGCTGGGTGGTGGGCCACAGCTACATCATCTACGGCCCGCTGATCGCCGGCATGGCCACCATCATGTACGAAGGCCTGCCCACGCGGCCTGACGCTGCGGTGTGGTGGAGCCTGGTCGAAAAGTACAAGGTCACGGTCATGTTCAGCGCCCCGACGGCCATCCGTGTACTGAAGAAGCAGGACCCGGCGGCGCTGAAAAAGCACGACCTGTCCAGCCTGCGCGCGCTGTTCCTGGCCGGCGAACCCCTGGACGAGCCCACCGCCAGGTGGATCAGCGAAAGCCTGGGCCGGCCCATCATCGACAACTACTGGCAGACCGAAACCGGTTGGCCCATCCTGACCATCTGCAATGGCGTGGAGGCGGCCCCCAGCAAGTTCGGCAGCCCGGGCAAGGCCGTCTACGGCTACGACGTGAAGCTGCTGGACGAAAACACCGGTGAAGAGCTGAAAGGCGCCAACCAGAAAGGCGTGGTGGCCATCGAAGGTCCGCTGCCCCCGGGCTGCATGCAGACCTTGTGGCGCGACGACGCCCGATTCGTCAAGACCTACTGGCAAAGCGTGCCGGGCAAGCTGGTCTACAGCACCTTCGACTGGGGCATCCGCGACGAGGAGGGTTACCTGTTCATCCTGGGCCGCACCGACGACGTGATCAACGTTGCCGGCCACCGCCTGGGCACGCGCGAGATTGAAGAAAGCATCTCCAGTCACGCCGCCGTGGCCGAAGTGGCCGTGGTGGGTGTGGCCGATGCCTTGAAGGGCCAGGTGGCGATGGCCTTCGTGGTGTTGAAAGATGCCGCCGCGGCAGCCACGCCCGAGGCCGCGATGAAGCTCGAAGGCGCGATCATGAAGGTGGTGGGCGAACAACTGGGCGCCGTGGCCCGGCCGGCGCGCGTGCGATTTGTCGGCGCGTTGCCGAAGACACGCTCGGGCAAGTTGCTGCGCCGTGCCATCCAGGCGGTGTGCGAGGGGCGCGACCCGGGCGACCTGACAACGATCGAGGACCCCGCTGCCTTGCAGCAGGTCAAGGATTCGGTCACACCGGTCGCCTGATGCGCGACCTGGGTCCCGGTGGCGCACCCGTAATTTTTCACCCGTCAGGCACCGGGTGTTGTAGCAATGCACAGGCGGTGCGCCTTGGTGCACGCCCCTAGTCGAGTCGATGTCTGAAGCCCTGCCTGGCGCGGGATAATGTCTGCTTATGCACCCTGGACGCCGCCACGCGCAGCGGTGCCAGGCCTGGCGACATCCCGTATGAGCAGCACAGAACAGATCATCTTCGACATCATCGCCAAGACGTGTTCGGTCCAGCGCGACCGCATCACTCTGGATTCCACGCTCAAGGACCTGGACGTGCACTCGCTGGACGCCGTGCAGGTGCTGTTCGAGATCGAGGACCGTTTCGATATCTCGGTGCCCGAGCGCGAAGACCAGTATTCCGCCGGCACGGTGCGCGACCTCATCGAGGGCGTCGACCGGCTGCTTGCCGCCAAGGCCGCCGCCGTCTGAACGCCACCGGGTCTGCAGCGATGCGCCGCGTCGTCATCACCGGCCTGGGCTGCGTCAGCGCGCTGGGCAACAGCGCCACAGCCACCTGGGCTGGCATGCGCGAAGGACGCGCCGGCATCGGCCCGCTGACGGGCTTGAACGACCCGACGCTGCGCACCACCATCGCAGCCCAGGCGCGAGACTTCGTCTCCAGCGAGCATTTCGACGAAAAACGGCTGGTGCTGCTGGACCCGGTGTCGCAGTACGCGCTGGTGGCCGCACGCGAGGCGGTGGTGCAGGCTGGCATCGGCTTCCCGCCCGACCGGGCCGAACGCACAGCCGTCATCATCGGCACCGGCATCGGCGGCGCCAGCACACAAGACCAGATGGCCCGCCGGCTGTACGCCGAAGGCAACCCGCGTGTGCACCCCATGGCCATCGTGCGCGTGATGCCGAATGCGCCGGCCTCGCAGATCTCGCTGGAATTCGGCCTGCGAGGCCCCGTCTTTGCGGTCGCCAGCGCCTGCGCATCCAGCAACCACGCCTTGGGCCAGGCGTTGATGCTGCTGCAGACCGGCACCGCCGACGTGGCCCTGGCCGGCGGCGTGGAAGCCTGCATCACTGTGGGAACCGTGAAGGCCTGGGAGGCCATGCGCGTGATGGCCGACGACACCTGCAGGCCCTTCAGCAAGGGCCGACGCGGCCTGGTGCTGGGCGAAGGTGCGGGAGTTTTTGTGCTCGAGACACTGGAACACGCCCAGGCTCGGGGTGCGCACATCCTGGCCGAGTTCGTGGGTGCTGGCATGTCGGCCGACGCGGCCGACATCGTGATGCCCGACGCCAGCGGAGCCGCGCGCGCCATGCGTGCGGCGCTGGTGCAGGGCGGCCTGGCGCCTGAAGAAGTGGACTACATCAACGCCCACGGCACCGGCACCCAGGCCAACGACCCGACCGAAACACGTGCCATCCGCGCGCTGTTCGGCCGCCATGCAGACGCGCTGGCGGTGTCGTCCACCAAGTCGATGCACGGCCATGCCCTGGGTGGCGGCGGCGCGATCGAACTGGTTGCCGTCATCGGGGCGCTGCGCGAAGGGGTGGTGCCACCCACCATCAATTACCTGGGCCCGGACCCCGACTGCGACCTGAACGTGGTGCCCAACATCGCACAGCGGCGGCCGGTGCGCGCGGCGCTGTCCAACAGCTTTGCCTTCGGCGGGCTGAACGCGGTGCTGGCACTGCGGCGCTGGGACTGAGCCGGTGAGTGAGGGGCCGGCAGGACCCGAGCGGCTGGCGAAGATCCGAACGCGATTGCACGCCGGGGGGCTGAAGTCCCACCTTCGGGGGCGCTCGCCTGGCGCCCGCTGGGGTGATGGCTGCCAAGGGCCAGGCCGCACAGACTGAGGGCTCCTGTCAACGGAGCCCACCATGTCCAGTTTCACCCGACGTCACCTGCTGCTCAGCCTGCCCGGTTTGTGCAGCCCGGCCTGGGCGCGCACCCCGCCTCTGCCACTGGTGCTGGCGCAGGACGCACCTGACGGCCTGGACCCCAGCGGCTATCTGGTGAGCGAAAAGTACGACGGTGTGCGCGGTTACTGGAACGGGCAAAGCCTGCGGTTTCGCAGCGGGTTGCCCGTGGCCGCACCCAGCTGGTTCCTGGCGGCTTTGCCCCCCGTGGCACTGGACGGCGAACTGTGGATGGCCCGCGGGCGCTTTGAAGCCTTGGTGGGTGCCGTGCGGCGCCAGCAGCCGCGCGACGCCGAGTGGCGTGATATCCGCTTCATGGTCTTTGAACTGCCGCATGCGCCGGGCACCTTTGCCGAGCGCGCTGAGCGCATCGTGCAGATCGTGCGCGCCCAGGGGCCGGGCCCCTGCCAAGCCGCACCGCAGCACAGCCTGCCGGACAGCGCCACCTTGGCCTTGCGCCTGCAGCAGGTGCTGGCCGCCGGTGGCGAAGGCCTGATGCTGCACCGTGCAGACGCGCCGTTTGTCGCGGGCCGCAGCGCTGTGCTGCTCAAGCTCAAGGAAAGGGCCGACGCCGAAGCCTTGGTGCTGGCCCACCTGCCAGGGCGAGGCAAACATCTGGGCCGGCTGGGTGCTTTGCGCGTGCGCAGCGTGCAGGGCGTGGTGTTCGACATCGGCAGCGGCTTCAGTGATGCCGAGCGAAGTGCACCGCCGCCACCCGGCGCATGGGTCACCTACACCTACCGCGGCCACACGGCGGCTGGCGTGCCGCGGTTTGCAAGCTTTGTGCGCGTCCACGAAGCCTGAGCGGCGGGCTGTCCGGCCGCCAGGCGATCGGGCGGTCAGGCCTTCTTCGGCTGTTTCCGCCGCTGGCTGGCCCACAAACCCGCCAGCGCCAGACCGGCCAGCGCAGCCGAACCGGGCTCGGGCACCGATCCGCCACCGCCGCCACCCGTTCCGGCTTCGTAGCTGAGCGTGTCGAACATCGCCCGACGCGGCGTGCCGGCATAACCAAACCCCGAGATGCGCACGGCCTTGATGTTGTCGCCGAGGCTTGAAAACTGCAGCGTGTCCCACTGGCTGACACAAAGCGTGCTGCTGACAAGGCAGGCATCTCCCGCGACATCCCAGGTGTCGCCGCCCAATCGGCTGGCGGCCGAGATAACGTCGCTGTTGTAGGCCGACATGAACGGCAGTGCGCTGGCAAAGGGTGTGTACAGCTCGACGCCGACCATGAACAAGGCGCGCACGCTGACGAAGCTGACGGCGGTGTCGAAGATGATGTCGATGGCCGCGCTGTCGGTCTGGCTCAGCAGAAAGGTACTTGCCAGGCCGATCACATTGCTGCCGGTGTCGGCACCGGGAACGGCCCAGGTGCGCACCGGGCCGGTAGACGCCACGGCAGGGCGAAAGGTGACGCCGGCGAAGTCGTTGCTGATGTCGCTGTCGACGGCACCGTCGAAGTTCAGCGTCGTCGCTGCTGCCTGTGCATTGGGCGCAATCAGCGCCGCAGCAAGGGCCGTTGCAAGAGCCAGGGTCGTGAGTTTCATGGTGTCGGTCCTTGAGGCTGTGGATGAGGCGCCAGGTGCACACATCCAGGCTCTGAGGACCTGTCCACGCAGCACGGATCAAACACCCGACATCCGCATCGTGGCGGGGGGTGCGTCACGGCACCGTCACGTATCCGGGCTCTGAGGACAGGGAGTTAGGGGG
>ENA-ORBV01004979-ORBV01004979.1-microbial-mat-metagenome-genome-assembly--contig:-NODE-4979-length-24885-cov-5.432078_pt1 | contig 24885 bp, 18 predicted proteins | sample MGYA00237777_ERZ505514 | MGnify/ENA primary metagenome ERZ505514 (study PRJEB26160, sample SAMN06269048) | microbial mat metagenome | isolation source: Oligotrophic lake microbial mat | place... | reverse complement strand
TCTGTAGACCTTCCATAAAGTGAAGCAGTGGCCCCGCAACCGCTACCGCACCTGCGCTCGTCGGCAGCAAGCTTCGTTAGCTTGTAGTCGGGCCAATCTAGAAGACACTGGTACTCTTCGGGATGTATCGCGATCCGATTCTCTCGAGCACGCAGAGGTAACTGTTTCTTATCCGACCTCCGGCAGCGTTCTGTGCCTCGACGCTTCCGAGAATCGTCAGCTCGTTTGACTTCGGATCAAGCGTGAGGCCGGGTCTGTCTGCCGCGTCGAAGCGAGCCGTACTTGGAGCTCGCAGGCGAGCACGCACTTGGTCATGGCAAGCAGCGAGGGAAGCAGCGCGAACCTCGGGGCTGAGGCTATTGCCCAAAAGCCTGTCGGTCGAGGCGCTCGCAGCCGAGTCAGCTGCATCGAGGCGCGCTTTCATTTCCGCCGTCGGAGCGCTTCCACCGCATTCTCGAATGGCCTCAGTGATCAGGAGCGCCAACGAGTCAGCCGCCTCGCGCGTGTCCACCACCAGTTCAGTGCGGTATGTGCGTTGCTGCACCGCAGGGCGGGCACCCATGGCGCGCCTCACAAGAATTGAGCTGTCGCCGGACGACACCCTGAGGTCGACGCTGAACAGTCCACCCTCCTGCCAAGCACGAACTGGAACGTCAAGCGAGAGCTGTGACAGCGGGATGGTGCTGACGGCAAGATCAGGCTCGGCCTGGGTCCGGCCGGAGCTGGAAATTGTGCGAACAGCTAGGCTGATGTTGCAGGAGGATGCCTCCGTGGCTTCGGTTGTGATGCGACTCACGAATGAGCCCATCACAACGCCAACCTCGTTGTGGCGCTGGAGAAAGGCGAGTGCACGACCCGTGGCGCTCGACTCGGATGTCTGCGCACGCAGTGGGCATGCCAGAATGAGCAGCAGCCAGAGGCCGTGGGCGAGTCGTAGCATGCAATTCGTACCTCAAGATGAATTCAGCTCCATCAAGCTAACTACCTATCCACCTGCAACGAATCCTACGCCCGCCATCACCCGTCCTGCAAGAATCGCCGCAATATCCACTATCCGCCACCCAGCCGGTCCGCTGGGCTCCGAACCCCCAGACGACCCCGGTTCAGCACGTGCGTGTAGATCATCGTCGTGCGCACGTCCGTGTGCCCCAAGAGCTCTTGGAGCGTTCGAATGTCGTCCCCGTCCTCAAGCAGATGCGTCGCGAACGAGTGACGAGCGAATAACAGGTCGCCCGCTTCGCGATTCCCGCCTCCCGCACGGCCCGCTGTACCGCGCGCTGCACCGCCGTCTCGTGGAGATGATGCCGGCAGATCTCGATTGTCACCCGGTCCTTTCCGCCCTTGCCGCGCCGCACGCGAATCTCCCCGCCCGCCACGTCGATGTCTTTCACCCGCACGGTCGAACATTCCATGAGTCGCAGGCCTGCTCCATAGAGCAACAGGCCGACAAGCCCCATCGTGCTGGGGAGGTGCCCGAGGAGCGAACGCACCTCCGCGCGGCTCAGGACGGCGGGCAGGTGCGGCGCGCCGATGCAGAGGGCGTCGTTCCAATGCGTGTAGGACACCTAGGGCAGATCCCCGTCATGGAGCGAATCGACAGCGCCTGGCCACCAAACCTCGCCGAGTACACCCCCGCCGAGGCATACTTCTTCCGATGACACAACACACCTGGAGCACCCCATGAGCGCACATCGCCGGATTCGGCCAAGTGTGGACGAATACGCCCCATTCTATACGGGCTACGTCCAGCAAGTCCCGGATGGGGACATCGTCGAGGCGTTGATCAGCGGGGCCGAGAGTGCCGCGGCACTGCTCGGCGACCTCTCCGACGAAGTGGCCTCGCGCGCGTACGCCCCAGGGAAGTGGACGCTGAAGGAGGTGGCGCTCCATTGTGCAGATGCCGAGCGTGTCTTCTCGTACCGGGCGTTGCGCATTGCGCGCGGTGACGTGACGCCGCTCCCAGGCTTCGACGAGAACGCCTACACGCCGCTCAGTGGTGCGGCGTCACGCACGATGGAAGACATCCTCGACGAACTGCAGTCGGTGCGCGAGGCCTCGGTGACGCTGTTCTCCGGGCTTCCCTCCGAGGCGTGGACGCGTCGCGGTACGGCGAGCGGCAACGAGGTCTCGGCGCGCGGAATCGCCTGGATCACGGCGGGGCATCTGATGCATCACCTCTCGGTGATCCAGGACCGATACCTCTGAGCGCGGCGGTGTTCGCGCGGCACTGCCAACTCGATGTAGTGCCAGCCAGATGTATCGCCAGCTAGATGTGCAGCGAGCGCCCCAACGCGCCGAGTGCGGCTTCCTTCACGGTCTCGCTCAGCGTCGGATGCGAATGCACGGTCTCGCCGATGTCGTCGGCGGTCCCACGATACTCCATGGCGAGCACCACTTCGCTGAGAAGATCACCCACGTTCGGGCCGATCATGTGGCAGCCGAGGATCTCATCGGTGGCGGCATCGGTCACGAACTTCACGAAGCCATCGGTGCTCCCCATCGTGCGGGCACGGCCGTTCGCGCTGAAGGGGAACTTGCCGACCTTGATGGCCTTCCCCGTCGCGCGCGCTTCTGATTCGGTGAGGCCGGCGGTCGCGATCTCGGGCCAGGTGTAGACGATGCCGGGCATGTTGCCGTAGTGCATGTGCGCGGGCTTGCCAGCGATCACTTCGGCGGCGATCACGCCCTCTTCCTCGGCCTTGTGCGCGAGGAGCTTGCCTCCGACCGCGTCGCCGATCGCGAAAACGTTGGGGAGATTCGTGCGCATCTGATGATCAACAAGAATCTCGCCGCGCTTGCCGAGGGCGAGACCGAGTGCGGTGGCATCGACGCCGGTGAGCGCGGGCTTGCGGCCGATCGAGACGAGGACGTAGTCGGCAGTGAAGCGCTGCGCCGCGCCGTCCTTCTCGGTCTCGACGATCACGCTGTCGCGGTCGCGACGGCCATCGATCACCTTGGTCGCCACATGAATCTCGAGGCCCTGCTTCGAGAAGATCTTGTGCGCTTCCTTGATGATGTCGGCGTCGTTGCCCAGGAGAATGGTGGGGGCGTATTCAAGCACGGTGACCTTCGCGCCGAGGCGACGCCAGACGGAGCCGAGCTCGAGGCCGATGACGCCGCCGCCGATCACGATCAGGTGCTTCGGGATCTCGGGGATGCGCAGCGCGCCGATGTTGCTGAGCACGCGCTCTTCATCGAAGGGCAGGTAGGGGAGCTGCATCGGCACGGAGCCGGTGGCGAGAATCACGTGCTTGGGGCGATACGACGTGACGGTGCCGTCCATTCCCTTCACCTCGACGACGTTGTCGGCGAGCAGCGTGCCGACGCCCTTGGCCCAAGTGACCTTGTTCTTCTTGAAGAGGAACTCGACGCCCTTGGTATTCGAGGCGACGACGTCGTCCTTGCGCTTCATCATCTGCGCGAGATCAACGGACACGCCCTCGAAGCGGATGCCATGTTCGGCGGCGTGCTTCTTGGCGAACTCGTAGTGCTCGCTGGAGCCGAGGAGGGCCTTGGAGGGAATGCAACCGACGTTGACGCAGACGCCGCCGAGGGTCTTGTCGAATTCGACGCAGACGACGGAGAGGCCGAGTTGAGCGGCACGAATGGAGGCGACATAGCCGCCGGGGCCGCCGCCGATGACGAGGAGGTCCGGGGTGAGGTTCTGGTCTGACACGTCGGGATCGGGTTGGTGGCTTGTCTTGGAATCTAATGCTTTCGTGAGGGATGGAATGGTGCCAGTCGGGAAGCACCCCCCAAAAAAAACGCTCCTGAAGATCCGCCGAAGCGCATCCTCAGAAGCATCCCTCTGCCATCCTCTGTGCCCTTGGCGCCTCTGTGGCAGCGCCCGTTCAATCGTCTATGAGCATCGCCGCAGGATCTTCCATCAACTCCTTGATCCGCACCAAGAAGAGCACCGCCTGCTGCCCATCGATGATACGATGATCGTAGCTGAGCGCGACATACATCATTGACCGCACCACGACCTGGCCATCGACCACCACGGCACGGTCCTGCGTCTTGTGCAGTCCAAGAATCGCGACCTGCGGGAAGTTGATGATCGGCGTGGAGAGAAGCGAGCCAAACACGCCACCGTTCGTGATCGTGAACGTGCCGCCGGTGAGGTCGTCCATTGTGAGCTTGCTGTCGCGTGCGCGCTTGGCGACGGCGTTCATTGCCCTGGAGAAGCCGACCATGCCCAGCCGGTCGGAGTCCTTCACGTTGGGTACGACCAAGCCCGCTTCGCTGGCCACGGCGATGCCGAGGTTCACGTAGTGCTTGTAGATGACCGAGTCGCCGTCGATCTGGGCGTTCACGACGGGGAAGGCCTTGAGCGCCATGCAGGCGGCCTTCGCGAAGAAGGGCATGAAGCTGAGCTTCACGCCGTGCTCCTTCTCGACGCGCTCCTTCATGCGCTCGCGGAAGGTCGACACGGCGGACATGTCGATCTCGTTGAACGTGGTGAGGTGCGCGGTGGAGTGCTGGGCGTTGAGGAGATTGTCGGCGATGCGCTTGCGGCGCGTCGTCATCTTCTCGCGCGTCTCGCGGATGCCATCGGGGCGGAGCGCGGGCGCGGGGGCCGGCTTCACCTGCGCGACGGCGGTGCTCGCGGCAATCACGTCGGGCTTCGAGACCACGCCGCCGCGACCGGTACCGGCCACAGTGCTGAGGTCGACGCCGGTGGCGGCCGCGAGCTTCACCGCGGAGGGCGCAGCGCGCACCTCGCCCGGGGTCGGCGCGGGGGCCGCTGAGGCGGGCACCGCGACTGCCGGCGCCGCAACCGGCGCCGTAACTGGCGCCGCAACCGGCGCCGCAACTGGCGCCGCAACCGGCGCCGCAACCGGCGCCGCAACCGGCGCCGCGGCGGCCATTGCGCCAGCTTCCAGTACGCCGAGAACTTCGGCGACCTGCACGACGTCCCCTTCGCGCTTCAGGCGGGTGCGGAGCACGCCGGCATTGAGTGCGGGGACTTCGACGGTGATCTTATCGGTCTCGAGCTCGACGAGGGTGTCGCCAATGGCGACGGCTTCGCCTTCCTGCTTGAGCCAACGGGATACGGTCGCTTCGGTGATCGACTCACCGAGGGGGGGAACCTTGATCTCGATCATTCGTGAAATATAGAAGGGGGAGGGTGAGCCGTGCGAGCATTAACCATCAGTGCCCATGGCGGGCTGGAGCAGATCCAGTACCGCGAGGACGTGAACGTCCCGGTCCCGCAGGCTGGCGAGGTGCGGGTCCACGTGCGTGCCGTCTCCCTGAACCGCCTCGACCTGTGGACGGTCGGCGGGCTCCCGGGGGTCACGATCACGCCCCCGTGGGTCCTCGGGGCGGACGGGATGGGGGTCGTGGACGTCATTGCGGGAGAGGCGGGCGACCTCCGGCCCGGCGACCGCGTGGTGATCAATCCCGGGCTCTCCTGCCGCCGCTGCGAATGGTGTCTCAAGGGAGAGCATCCCCTCTGCGTGAAGTTCGGCGTGCTCGGGGAGCATCGGCCGGGGAGCTTCGCGGAGTACGTGGTGGTGCCGGTGGAGAATCTGCGGCGCATCCCCGATGCCGTGCCCGACGAGATTGCGGCAGCCTTCACGCTCGCGACGGTGACCGCGTGGCGGATGTGTGTGTCGCGGGCGCAGGTGAAGGCGGGGGAGGATGTGTTGATCTGGGGGATCGGCGGTGGCGTGGCGCAGGCGGCATTGCGGATCTGCAAGCAGATCGGGGCGCGCGTCTGGGTGACCTCGTCGAGCCAAGAGAAGCTCGCGCGGGCGAAGGCGATGGGGGCGGATGTGATGATCGATCACGCCACCGAGGATGTGGGCAAGGTGATCCGTGAACGCACGGGAAAGCGCGGCGTGGATGTGGTGATCGAGTCGGTGGGCGAGCGGACGTGGAATGCATCGTTGCAGTCGCTCACGCGCGGTGGTCGCCTCGTGACCTGTGGCGGCACGTCGGGGTCGAGTCTCACGATGGATGTGCGCCGCCTCTTCTGGTATCAGTGGAGCATCATGGGGTCGACGATGGGCAACGACGCCGAGTTCGCGGCGGTGACGGCGGAACTGGCGGCGGGGCGGCTCTGGCCGACCGTGGATGCGGTGCTGCCGCTCGCCGAGGGCCGCGAGGCGTTCGCGCGGATGCAGCGCGGCGAGCAGTGCGGGAAACTCGTGCTGCGAGTGACCGAATGACCGAGAAGGCACAGTTCGAGCAAGCGGAGGAACGGGCCGTGCGCGAGGCGTATGGGCGGGACGGACATGCGGACTGCCCGCGTTGTCAGGTGCAGATGCATGAGCGGGCGATCGGCGGCGGGAGCTTTGGGCTCGGCTACGCGCGTCAGCGGGAATGGCTGTTGTGTCCGCAGTGCAAGCGGAGTGTGATGTTCGATCTGAAGCGTGGGACTCGCAATTGACGTCGAGAGGGTTGTGATGACGTGGTCTGAGCGGTGGCGGTTGGAAATGTCGCGGCGGCAGTTCATGCAGTCGCTCGCGGTCGGTGGCGCGGCGGCATTGGCGGCCCCGGACCTGTTGCGCGCGGCTGGGGCGTTCGGCGCCGACGGCGTGCGCGCTGATGCTCTGCGCGCCGATGAGATGACAGCGCTGCATCCGCTGCGCTTTGCCGCGCCTCTGACGCCGGATGGCATCACGCTCACGGCGGCCGCGGGGACCGCGGACATCGGCGGCGGGAAGATGGCCGCAGCGCTGATGCTCAATGGGAGCGTGCCGTCGCCGCTGCTGCGGGTGCGGCGCGGCGCGCCGTTCCGCGTCACGATGCAGAACGATCTTGCAACGGAGTTCATTCTGCATTGGCACGGTCTCGCGCCGCCAGTGGAGATGGATGGCCACCCGCGTCTCGCGGTGCCGAGCGGGGCAAAGAAGGAGTATGCGTTTACGGTGAACGACCGCGCCGGGACGTACTGGTACCACTCGCATGCGCACATGCGCACGGGTGAGCACACGAACAAGGGCATCAGCGGTCTGCTGATCGTGCAGGATGACGAGGAGGATGCGCTGCGATTGCCGTCAGGCGCGCGCGAGCTGCCGATCATTCTGCAGGACAAGCGACTCGATGCCAACGGGATGCCGTATTACTCGACGCAGGGGCCGGCGCACATGGTCGGCTTCATGGGGGCGGAGCCCTTTGCGAATGGCGTGCACCGGGCGTATCACGAGGTGGAGACGGCGGTGTATCGCCTCCGCCTCTTGAATGCCTCGAACGCGCGGGTCTTTCGCTTGGCGCTCAGCACTGGCGCGGGGATGACGTTGATTGGGAACGACGGCGGACTGTTGCCGGCGCCGGTGTCGGTGACGTCGATCGATCTCGCGCCGGCAGAGCGCGTGGATGTACTGCTCGATCTGCGCACCGCGAAGGTCGGGGAGCGGGTGATGTTGCAGTCGGCGGCCTACACGATTCCCGGCGCGATGGGCGTTATGGGCGGGGCGAATCTGCAGGGACAGGCGATGGATTTGGTGGAGTTCCGGGTGGCGAAGTCGGTGCGCGATACGACGCGCATCCCAACGCGTTTCCCCGCGGTCGCGCTGCCCGATCCCGCCCAAGCGGCGCACACGCGCACCTTCCGCTTCAACTCGCGGATGATGGATCACATGATCAACGACAAGCTCTACGAGATGTCGCGCGTGGACGAGACGGTGCCGTTCGGACGTACCGAGCTCTGGCGCTTCGTGAACGAGAGCAACTTCGCGCACCCCGTGCATGTGCATGCGACGCACTTCCGGGTGGTGTCGCGCACGGGAGGACGCGCTGCCCTGATGCCGTGGGAGGCGGGGCGGAAGGACACCGTCCTGATCTGGCCGAACGAGACGGTTGAGGTGGCCGTGCGGTTCACGGAGCAACGCGGGCTCTTCCTCCTGCATTGCCACAACCTCGAGCACGAGGACATGGGGATGATGGCGAACATCCTGGTGGAGTAGCGGGACGGCGGAATCGCGAAAGGCGAGGGAGCGGGAGAGCGGTGGCGCGACGGCGCGGGCATTAGATTTCCCGCACATGACCAACCGCACATTTCTGACGGCCGCGTTCGGCCTCTGTCTCGCGGCGCCCGTTGCGGCGCAGGAGCCGCCGCGTCGGCTCGACTTCTCGCGGGATTCTGCCGCGGCGCCGGCGCGCGATACCGTGGTGCGCGATACCGTCGATCGCGCCGCACGCCTGACCTCCGCTGGCATGCGCACGGTCTTCGTGCGCAACCAGACGGTGCTGGGCCTTTTGGCGTACGGACCGGCGTTCGGCGCCATGATCGGCACGGAGCCGGCGACGCGCATCGCCGCGTACATGGTGATGGCGGGCGGCAGCTTCTTTGCCGCGAACGAACTGACGCGCCAGATCGAGATCACGCCGGCGCGTGAAGTGTTGTCGTCGCGCATGGGGTGGCGCGGGGCGATCAGCGGGCTCTCGATTGCGGCGGCGTCCAACGTGCCCTCAGGCGAAGCGGGGGCGATGACGTTGATCGGCGGGCTCGGTGGGTCGGGCATCGGGCTCGTGCTCGGCACCAGTCTCACTGAGGGCGAAGCGGTCGCGACGGTGGTGGGGCATGACCTCGCCGTGCTCTCGAGTATCGCGGTCACGTATATCGCGGATGCGAACGACGCCGACGGCACGGGCTTGAGCTCGCAGGCACGCGTGGCGATCCCGATGATCGCGGGATGGGGTGGCTACGCGCTGGGCCGGCTCTACGCCGGGCGCGCGCGCTACGAGGTCACCGCGGGTGATGCGCTGTTGCTCTGGCTTGGCGCCGGTGTCGGTGGGCTCGCGGGTGGGACACTGATCGCCGAATCGTCGTCGAGCAATCAGGGGGTGGCCGGCGCGCTTCTGGTGGGCGGACTGGCAGGCGTGTGGGCGGCCGATCGCTGGATCGTGCGCCGCTACGACCATACGCGCTCCGAGGGCGCGCTCGTCACCCTTGGCGCTGGTGCGGGCTCGTTGATGGGAATCGGCGTGGGTGTCCTGATCTCCGGTGACGCGGACCGCACCTCGGCCCCGACGCTCGCGTTCGCGACGCTCGGTGCCATTGGCGGGATCATGCTCACGGAGCGTTCGGTACAGCCGGCGGTGGATGGCGGCCGACGCGTGGAAGTCGGCGAGGGCCTGCTCTCGCGGCTCCAGGTAAATCCGATGGCGGCCTTCGCCGCGGCCACGCGTGCGCCGGGGCAGCACGCGATCGTTCGCTTCACGTTCTAACTGATTCTCCGGGACCAACCGATGCCATTCCTCGATCGACTCCGCGAAAGTCTCCTGCGACTCTGGGAGTATGTGCCGGCCTTGTTCGGAGCGGCGGTGGTGTTGGCGGTGGGCTTCTTCCTCGCGCGGCTCGCCCAGCGCACGGTGCAGCGGATGTTGCGGCGCGTGCATCTCAACGAGACGCTGGCCCGCGGCGGCGTCACGGGGACCACGGATCCGCATGGCGCGCATGTGACGCCGTCGCGCGTGATCGCGAATGTGGTGTTCTGGTTCATCCTGATCACGGCGATGCTGCTGGCGGCGGACACGCTCGGCATCGACTACCTGGGTCAGGCGTTCAGCGAGTTGGTGAGCTATGTGCCGAGTGTGATCGCGGCGGTGGTGATCGTGATTCTGGGGTTGGTGCTCGGTGATCTGGTGGCGGCACTGATCGCGGCCTCGGCGAGCGCGATCGCGGGGGCGACGATCCTGGCACGCGTGGGGAAGGGGGGCGTGGTGCTCCTCGCCGTGTTCATGTCGCTGCAGGAACTGGGCGTGGCGACGGGGATCGTGACGACGGCGTTCGCGATCATCTTCGGGGCGATCGCGTTGGCGTTGGCACTGTCGTTCGGGCTGGGGAATCGGGAGCTGGCGGGCGAGGTGACGCGGCGCGCGTATGAGAACTGGCGTGCGGAGCGCGAGGCGGCGCGCCTGGCGCAGGAAGAGGATGAAGAGTCTCCGTCGGCGCCGGTGCCCTGAGCGCTGCGTCTCCCGAACCACTCCCTGTTCTCAGAGTGAAAAACAGGTTGTTTGGCGGTGCGAAAACGGCTAAATTTGGGGGTCGCAGCAGACCCATTCCACGACAGCTGAGCGAGCCACAATGACGGCACCGAACAACCGGGAACGCATCCTTCCCCGCCTGATCCAGGACGAGGTCAAGGAATCGTTCATCAACTACTCGATGAGCGTCATCGTGAGCCGCGCGCTGCCGGACGTGCGCGACGGACTCAAGCCGGTGCACCGGCGGGTGTTGTACGCGATGAACGAGCTCGGATTGGTGCCGGGGCGTCCGCACAAGAAGTCGGCGACGGTCGTCGGCGACGTGCTGGGTAAGTACCACCCGCATGGCGACCAGTCGGTGTACGACGCGCTGGTGCGCATGGTGCAGGACTTCTCGCTGCGCTATCCGCTGGTGGACGGCCAGGGCAACTTCGGTTCTGTGGACGGCGATCCGGCGGCGGCGTACCGGTACACCGAGTCGCGCCTGACGCGCATTGCGGTCGAGATGCTGACGGACATCGACAAGAACACGGTCGATTTCGCCCCGAACTTCGACGATCGCCTCGAGGAGCCGACGGTCCTGCCGTCGGCCTTCCCGAATCTGCTCGTGAACGGTTCGACCGGCATCGCGGTCGGCATGGCGACGAACATCCCGCCGCACAACCTGCGTGAAGTGGCCGCCGCGGTGATGGCGATGATCGAGAACCCGGAGCTCACGACCGAAGAGATCCGCGGGCTCATCAAGGGCCCCGACTTCCCGACCGGCGCGTTCATCTACGGCCGTGCCGGCATCAAGGACTACATCGAGACGGGGCGCGGCAAGGTCATCATGCGCGCGCGGGCGGTGATCGAGGAGAAGGAATCGTCGAACAAGTCGCAGATCGTCGTCACGGAGTTGCCGTACACGGTCAACCGTGCCAACCTGGTGATCAGCATCGCCGAGTTGGTGCGCGACAAGAAGGTCGAAGGGGTCTCGGACCTGCGTGACGAGTCGGACTCGCAGACGCGCATCGTGATCGAGCTCAAGCGTGACGCGATCCCGAAGGTGGTGCTGAATCAGCTGTACAAGCACACCTCGATGCAGAGCACCTTCGGCGTGATCATGCTCGCGCTCGTGCCGGATTCGGTCACCAAGCGGTTGGTGCCGAAGATCATGGCCATGCGCGAGGTGTTGCAGCACTACATCGCACACCGCCACGAAGTCATCGTCCGTCGCACGCAGTTCGATCTCGACAAGGCGAAGGACCGCGAACACATCCTGGAAGGCCTGAAGATCTGCGTCGACAACATCGACGAAGTGATCAAGGTCATCCGGGCGGCCGAGGACACGCCGCAGGCGAGTGCGCAGTTGCAACGTCGCTTCAAGCTGTCGGAGCGCCAGGCGGAGGCGGTGCTCAACATGCGTCTCGCCAAGCTCACCGGCCTTGAGATCGAAAAGCTCGAGGAGGAGCTGGCCGAAGTGCGCGCGACGATTCAGGGGCTCGAGGCGCTGCTCGCGTCGAAGGAGATGCGTATGAGCGTGATGAAGGAAGAGCTCACGGCGATCGTCACGACCTACGGCGACGAGCGTCGGTCGGAGATCGTGTCGGACGAGGGCGAGTTCTCGATCGAGGACCTGATCGCGAACGAGGAGATGGTCGTGACCATCTCGCATGCCGGCTATATCAAGCGCACGAACATCTCCACCTACCGCAAGCAGCGGCGTGGCGGGGTGGGGACGAAGGGGACGGAGCTCCGCACGGACGACTTCGTGGAGCATCTCTTCGTGGCGCAGACGCACGACTACCTGCTGGTGTTCACGCAGGACGGGCGCTGCTTCTGGCTCAAGGTGCATGAGATTCCCGAGGGCGCACGCGCCACGCGCGGCAAGCCGATCGTGAACCTCATCAACGTCACGCCCGACACCACGGTGCGGGCGATCGTGCCGGTGAAGAAGTTCTCGGACGACGAGTACCTGATGTTCTGCACGCGGAACGGCACGGTGAAGAAGACCGCGCTGGCCGAGTACTCGAATGTCCGCTCCACGGGCATCAAGGGTATCAAGCTCGACGAAGGGGACGAGCTCGTGGACGTCCAGATCACGTCGGGCACGAGCGATATCGTCCTCGTGACGCGTCACGGCTTGAGCATCCGCTTCCATGAACAGGAAGCGCGTCCGATGGGGCGTGACACCACCGGCGTGCGCGGCATCGCGCTCAGCGATGGCGATCGCGTGGTCGGCATGGTGGTGAACAAGCGGAATGCCTCGCTGCTTGTGGTGACCGAGCGCGCGCTGGGCAAGCTGACGAATATTGACGAGTACCGCGTGCAGGGACGTGGCGGGAAGGGCATCCTGACGGTGAAGCGCACGGAGCGGACGGGCGATGTCGTCGGATTGCTCGAGGTGTTGCCCGAGGACGGGCTGATGCTGATCACCCGCGGCGGGCAGTCGTTGCGTTGCGCGGTGAAGGACATCCGCGAGACCGGGCGCGTGGCGCAGGGGGTGCGACTCAAGGATCTCGAGATGGGGGACCTGGTCGCCGCGGTGGCGCGTGTGGTGTCGGATGGAACGGACGAAGAGGTCGAGGGCGATGCCGGGCCGGATGGGCAGATTGAGCTCAGCGCCGGCGAGTGATGCGACTGATCCGCGCGGCACTGCTGTGGGCTCTCCCGCTGGGGGTCGCGACGTCGATTGAGGCGCAGCAGCCACGCGCCTCGCGTCCGCTCGCCGCGCCCAACGCCGAGATCGAGGAGCCGTGGTCGGGTCCGCTCCAGCTTGTTGAACTGCGCAATGGCAACATTGTGGTGCACGACAGCAAGGAGAAGCGACTGGTCGTTGTGGACTTCCGCACGCAGTCGCAACGCGACGCGGGACGTGAGGGGAGCGGGCCGACGGAGTTCCGCAGCGTGATCGGGATGTGGCGGATGCCCGGGGATTCGGTGCAGCTGCTCGACATTTTTCAGTCGCGGATGCTGATCCTTGATCCCACCGGCATCGCGAAGCGCACGCAGCCGCTGCCGGGTGCGGGCGATCCGATGGCGATGATGAGTCGCCCGATGACGCGCAACCTCGATGCGAGCGGACGCTGGTATGGCGAATCGCGGGCGATGTCGTTCGAGGGCGGTCAGCTCTCGATGGCCGACAGCGCACTGGTCGTCCGCACGAACACGCGCACGATGCGTGCAGACACGGTCGCGCGGATTCCGAGCTTCTTCAAAGCGCCGCAGATGTCTGCCGCGCTCATGCGATTGCCGGTGCCGGGCTACCCGCCGTTCGATGCCTGGGGCAACTATCCCGATGGGCGCGTGATCGTGCTGCGGGCGAAGGGCTACGTGCCGGAGATCATCGGGCTCGACGGCCAAGTGCGCCGCGGGGCTGGCCTGCCGTATGCGCGCATGGCCGTGACGGCGGCGGACAAGCGGGAGATGATGGATTCGGTGCGCCGCACGCTCGATGAAGGAATGCGGCAGGCGTCAGGGGCGGGAATGACGGGCGGACAGCCGATGCCGCGCTTCGAGTTGATCGAACCGACGCCGTGGCAGACGGAGATGCCGCCGTTCACGTCGGACCGCGTGTTGATTGATCCGCGCGGGCGTGCCTGGGTGCCGGTGGTGGATCGCACTCCCGGACAGCGCTTTGACCTCTTGGATGGCACTGGGCGCGTCGTGGACGCCATCAAGTTGCCGGTGAAGGTCGCGCTCCTCGGCTTCGGGCCGACGAGTGTGTACACGGCACGGACGGACGCGGATGATCTGATGTATATCCGACGGCATGCGTTGCCTTAAGGGCGGATGAAGGCTGGAGGATGAAGGAGGGCCGCCCATGCGGGCGGCCCTTCCTGTTTTCTCCCTCATTCCTCCCCCTCATTCCCTCATTTCTCCCTTTCATTCCCTCGTTCCTCCCTTCTTCGTCCCTCAGTCCTCCCTTCTTCCCTTCGTTCTTCATCATTCCAGCGGTCCCGCCTGAAAGAGCGTATCTCGGTGGTCCCTTCTCCCCGAGGTCCCTCCCGATGCACCTCCTGTCTTGCGCCACAACGGCGCGACTCGCGACCCTGACGGCGACCCTCGCCGTCACCCTCGCCCCACCGCTCGGCGCTCAGGGCGATCGCCCAACGCCCAGCACCTACGCCATCACCAATGCGCGTCTGGTGCCCGTCTCCTCCGCGCCGATCGAGCGCGGGACCATCGTCATCCGGGACGGGCTCATTGTGGCGATCGGCGCCAGCGTATCGGCGCCCGCCGATGCACGCATCGTCGATGGCACCGGGCTCACGGTCTATCCGGGCCTGATCGACGCCTACAGCACGCTCGGCATGCGCGCTCCGGCCGCGGGTCAGGGTGGCGGCTTTGGCGGCGGTGGTGGCTTCGGTGGAGGCGCGCCGGTCGCGCGTCCTGCGGGCGCGCCCAACTCGACAATGCCGATCGGGCTGCAGCCTGAGGTGCGGGCCTTCGATCAACTGGTCGAGAACTCCGATTTCTCCGCGGCGCATGCGGCGGGGATCACGACGGCGCTCACGGCGCCAAGTGGTCGCGTCTATGAAGGACAGTCGGCGCTGATCAGCCTCGGCAGCGGGGACTTCAGCGCGGTGGCGATTCGTACACCGGTCGCGCTGCATGTTGGCTTCCAAGGGATCGGCGGCGGACAGTTTCCGGGCTCGCTGATGGGCGTCTTCGCGGCGCTGCGTCAGTCGTTGCTCGACGCGCAACAGTATCGCACGGTGCACGCGGCGTACGCGCGGAATCCGCGCGCGGTGCGTCGCCCGGCGCTGGATCCGTCCATGGAAGCGCTCCAGCCGGTGATCGCCGGCACGATGCCGGTGGTGTTCCGTGCATCGACACAGCGCGAGATCGAGCGCGCGCTCGACTTGGCAAAGGAGTTCGCTCTCAAGCCGATCATCGCGGGTGGCACGGAAGCGTATCGCGTGGTTGATCGCCTCAAGGCGGCGAATGCGCCGGTGTTGTTCTCGCTGAACTTCCCGCGTCGCACGGCGGCACCGGCGGCACCGGCGGCACCTGGGGCAGCAGCTCCCAGCGCTGAGCCGGAACCGATCCGCGTGCTGCGCGACCGCGTGCAGGCGCCGAAGACGGCTGGCCAGTTGCAGGCCGCGGGCATCCGCTTCGCGCTGCAGTCGGGCGGCGGCGCCTACACTGAGTTCCTGCCGAATCTGCGCCGCGCGGTCGAGGGTGGCCTTGCCGCCGATGCCGCGCTCCGCGCGCTGACGCTCGGCTCGGCTGAGTTGCTCGGTGCGGCCGATCGCCTTGGCTCGCTGGAAGCCGGCAAGATCGCGAATCTCACCGTGGTGCGCGGCGACCTCTTCGCGAGCGATGCGCGCGTGACCTCGGTGTATGTGGACGGCCGTCCGCAGACGATTGCGGCACCGACGGTGGCGGCAGGCCCGGGCGGCCCTGGTGGCCCTGGTGGCCCTGGCGAGCGTCGTCCGGGGCTCGAGGGCGCATGGACGATGACGGTGGAGCTTGAGGGCGTCGAGAAGCAGGCGACGCTGACGATCAGCACGATGGATGACCGTCTGGTGGGCCGCATTGAAGGGGACTTCGGCTCGACCGAAGTCGCCGAGGTCGTCGTGATGGAGGACGGCACGGTGCGCTTCGGCGTGCTGCTGACGATGAAGGAGACGTCGGAAGAGGCGCTGTTCCGTGGCAAGCTGACGGATGGGGTCTTTGCTGGCACGATTGATATGATCGGACACGCGTCGGGGCGGTTCGCCGGACTGCGCGTGGCCTCTACCACACAGGAGCGCTGACCATGACGACACGATCGATGCGCACGCTGCGAGCGGCGCTGTTCGTCGCGGTCGCGGCGCCGACGCTCGCCGCACAGGGCGGCACGTCGGCTGCGCCGCGGGCGATGCTGATTCGCAACGCGACCGTACTGACGGTCACGAAGGGCACGCTGAACAACACCGATGTGCTGCTCGAGAATGGCCGCATTGCCCGAATCGGGCAGAACCTGACCGCACCGGCCGGCGCCGAGGTCTATGACGGCACCGGCAAGTATGTGATGCCGGGCATCATTGATCCGCATTCGCACATGATGAGCGACGCGGTGAACGAGGGCACGCTCTCGGTCACGTCGATGGTGCGGATCGCGGACGTACTCAACCCGACGGCACCGAATGTGTACCGCGCGCTGGCCGGTGGGGTGACGATGATCAACATCCTCCACGGCTCGGCGAACACGATCGGTGGCCAGAGCGCGACCGTGAAGCTCAAGTGGGGCCGTCCGACGAGCGAGATGCTCGTGGCGAATGCGCCGCCGGGCATCAAGTTCGCGCTGGGTGAGAACGTGACGCGCAAGGGTCGCAACACCATGCCGGGGGCGCCGGAGGCGAGGTACCCGACGACGCGCATGGGACAGGAAGAGGTCATCCGTGACGCGTTCACGCGGGCGCGGACGTATCAGGCCGAGTGGGCGCGCTACAATGCGGCGGCGCGTGGTCGGAACGGGGCAGGAGTGATTCCGCCGCGTCGCGACCTCGAGCTCGAGCCGTTGGTGGAGATTCTTGAGGGGAAGCGCTTCGTTCATGCGCACACGTATCGCGCCGATGAAACGATGATGTTGCTGGAGCTGGCGACCGAGTTCGGCTTCAAGGTGCGCACGCTGCAGCACGCGCTCGAGGCGTACAAGATCGCGCCCGAGATTCGCGCGGCCGGCGCGTCGATGTCGACCTTTGCCGACAGCTGGGGCTACAAGATCGAAGCCTACGATGCGATTCCGTACAACGTGGCCATCACGGTGCGCGCCGGCGTGATCTCGACGATCAACTCCGACTCGGACGAGCGCATTCGTCGCTTGAACATCGATGCCGCGAAGATGATGCGCTACGGCGGTCTCACGGAGGACGAAGCGCTGGCGACAATCACCATCAACGGCGCTTGGCAGGTCGGTCTTGAGGCCCGCACGGGTTCAATCGAAGTCGGCAAGGAAGCGGATATCGGGATCTGGAACGGGCATCCGTTCTCGGTCTACAGCCGCGTGGAGCGGACGATCATTGACGGCGAAGTGTTCTTTGACCGTCAGGAGGATGAACGGCAGCGGGCGGCGATGGCCGCGGAGCGCGCGGAGCTGGAGCGCGCCGAGCCGAACACGGCGCCGGCACCGCGCGGTGGCCAGCGTCCCGGCACCCCGGGAGGGAATCGCTGATGCGTCCTTCACTGAAGACTTCGTTCACCGCCATGCTCGCGGCTCTCGTGACGCCGGCCGCGCTGGTGGCGCAGCTCGGCTCGCCGAATCCGCTCCCGGGGCCGCAGGGCACCGTGGCGATCGTGAATGCGCGGATCGTGCCGGTGAGTGGCGCGGTGATCGAGCGCGGCACGCTGGTGATGAGTGGCGGGAAGATCACGGCGATCGGCGCGAATGTCGCTGTGCCGGCCGGTGCGCAGACGATCGACGGCGTCGGCAAGAGCGTGTATCCGGGGATGATGGATGCCGCGACGCAGATGGGGCTCACCGAGATCTCGCAGGGCGCCGCGCCGACCGTGGACAACAATGAGGTCGGCAGCTTCAACCCGAATGCGATCGCCTACTACGCCATGAACCCGCATAGCGCGCATGTTGGCGTGACGCGTGTCGTTGGCGTGACGCACGTGCTCTCGCATCCCTCGGGCGGCGTGATCGCCGGGCAGGGGACGCTGGCGAATCTCGCCGGCTGGACGCCGGCGGCAATGACGATCCGGCAGCGCGCCGTGCTTGTGATCACGATTCCCCGCGCCGGTGGCGGCGGCTTCGGCTTCGCGCAGTTCGGCGGAGGCGGTGGCGCCAATGCAGCGACTGCGCAGCGGACGCGTGAGGCGCAGGTGGACTCGCTCCGCGCGATGCTCGCTGATGCCCGTGCGTACGACAAGGCGGTGCAGGCGAATGCGGCGACGGCGAATGTGCGCCTGGCGGCGCTCGTGCCGTACGTCCGCGGCGAACTGCCGGTGATGTTCGTGGCCGATGCGGCGGCGGACATCCGCACGGCGGTGGAGTTCGCCGCAGCGGAAGGACTGAAGGCGATCATCGTCGGTGGGCGCGAAGCGCTGCGCGTGGCCGATCTCCTCAAGGAGAAGAACGTGCCGGTGATCTTCACGCAGTTGCGAGCGATGCCGGGGCGGGAGGATGATCCGTTCGACGTGAACTTCGCGACGCCTGGTCAGTTGGCCAGCGCGGGCGTTCGCTTCGCGATGTCGGCGGGGGACGATGGCCCGCAGGTGCGCGACCTGCCGAGCATGGCGGGGATGGCGGCGGCGTATGGATTGAGCCGCGAGGACGCGCTCCGGAGCGTCACGATCTGGCCGGCCCAGATCATGGGGCTCGGCGACCAGCTCGGTTCGCTCGAGGTGGGGAAGATGGCCAATGTGGTGGTCACGGACGGCGACCTGCTCGAGGCGCGCACGCTGGTGACGCACCTGTTCATTGATGGGCGCCCGGTGCCGCTGGATTCGCGGCATACGGTGCTGTTCGAGACGCACAAGGACCGTCGCTAAGGGCGGTCCGGAGCGGATGTAGCATCGACGGAGCGACCCCGTAGCAACCCCGTAGCAACCCTGTAGCAACCATGGGGCGGCCGGCGGTGACAGATTGCATGTCTCGCCGGCCGTTTCGCGTCCGGGAAGGTTCACCTTCAGCAATGCACATGCCTATGTCTGTTCTTCGGGTTGTTCATGCGGTCGTGCTCGGTGTTGTGGTCGCGACTCCGTTGGCCGCGCAGAGTGCGCCGCGTCCGTTGCCGGCACCGAACGCGACCTTTGCCGAACCCTTCAGCTCGGTAGCAATTGGCACCGTCCGCGAACTTCGCGACGGCCGCCTGATTGTCGCGGATGCGCGCGACAAAGTGGTGCAGCGCGTCGATCTCCGCACGGGCGAATCTGTGGGCATTGGCCGCGAGGGAAGCGGCCCGGCGGAGTTCGGGATGCCGCTGCGGGTCTTGGCGGCGCCCGGAGACACCACGCTGGTGTTCGACCCACTCAATTCGCGCTACCTGGTGATCGGGCCCGATGCCAAGCCAATCAACACCTTCCGCACGGAGTCAGAGACGCCGGCGGCGCGATCGGGTCCGGGCAGCGGCCGAATCATGATCGGCGGCGGGCTCTCGGCGCGCGCGTCAGATGCGCGCGGCCGACTCTACGGCGAGGGCTCGTCGGTCTCGTTCGATGCCGAAGGGCGCCCGAAGTCCGCGGACTCGGTGGCCATCGTGCGGTACGACCGGGGCACGCGCCGCCTCGACACCTTGGCGTACGTGAAGCTTCCGCCGCAGGCGACGCAGGTGAGCGGTGGCGGCAACAACGTGCGCGTGATGATTGGCGGGTCGAACCCGCTCGCGCCGCGCGACGAATGGACGGTCTTTCCCGACGGTCGCGTGGCGATCGTGCGCGCCACGGACTACCACGTCGATTGGATCATGGCTGATGGCACGAAGCGTTCGACGGCGGCAGTGCGCTACACACCAGTGCGCATGAGTGCAGCCGAGATCCGCAACGAGGAAGGGGTGCGCAACGCGGCGCGGGCCAACCAGATGTCCATGACAATGACGCAGGACAACGACGGTCCGCGTCGGACGGCAACAATGGGCCCGCCGGCTGGCGCACCGCCGCTGGAGCCGCTGACCGACTGGCCGGAGGTGAAGCCGCCATTCCGCCCAGGCTTCCAGAGTGTGATCGCGCGGCCGAATGGGGAGCTGTGGGTGCGTCGCACGGAAGGCGCCAGTGCGAAGGGAACGCTGTACGACGTGTTCAATGCGGCGGGCACGGTGGCGTATCAGGTGCGGATCCAGGACGGGTGGACGTTGGTCGGATTCGGGAATGGGACGGTGTATACGACTCGGAAGGATGCGGATGATTTGCTGTATCTGCAGCGGCACAGCTTTTAACGACGGATGAAGGTTGGAGGATGAAGGATGAAAGAATGGGTGCCCCTTCGGCTTTCCCCTTGGATTACGGGATGATTACACTGGTTGACCGCGCCGCGTCCGGCGCCGAACTTCCCTCCATGAACCGCTCTCTCCTCGCGCTCGGCGCGCTCGTTCTGCTCTCGGCGTGCGGCGCGGATGCGCCCTCCGACTCCACGGTCACGCGCACCGACTCGGCGGGGGTGAAGATCATCGTCAACTCGCGGCCGGATACTGCACTCCTCTGGACGCTCGAGGAGATCGGGGTCCTGCGCGATTCGCTGGGTGAGCCGTGGCTGTTCACGGAGGTGTCGCCGGCGCGGGTGCTCACGGATCGCGCTGGGCGCACCTATGTGCTCGATGATGACCATGCCGTGCGCCGCTTCGCGCGCGATGGGCGCTATGAGCGCTCATTTGGTCGAAAGGGCGGCGGACCGGGGGAAATGGAGTTCCCGACTGCGCTGATGCAGCAGGGCGATTCGTTGGTCGTGTACGATGGCGGACGCGGCGTGCTGGTGCGCTGGGGGCCGGAGTTGGATCCGATCAACGACATCGGGCTGCGCGGGGCGTTCGAGGACGTTCGGCAGTTAGCCTTTCGCGTGGGGGGCGTGTGGGTGGAGAAGGCCAGCTACGATTCGCTGGGCGGCATGGTCGCACTGTATGGCGATACGCTCCCCGGAGCGCCACTCATGCAGGTGGCGAAGGGGAAGCCGAAGCCGTTGAGCGCCTGCGGTGGGCAGGTCGAACTCATGTTGCCCCCCTTCTTCTCGCCAGAGATTCACTGGGAGTCGGCGGGAGCGCGGATTCTGGCGAGCGTCGGTCCGGCGTATGATCTCCGGCTGTACGAAGGGCCGCGACTGATTGCGAGCGTGCGTCGCGACCTGCCGATGCGTGCGCCGACGCTCGACGATCTCGCGCGGATCTACCCCGAAGGCATCAAGTTGCAGACGCCGGGGTTTGCCTGCACGATTCGGCTCGACGAGATCCAGGACCAAGTCGGTGTCGCCGAGCAGATGCCCTTCGTGCAGGGCGTCGCGCTGCTCTCGGATGGGTCGATGTGGGTGCGGCGCTCGCTGGGAAGAGAATCGCCCGTGCTCGACGTCTTTGGGAGTGATGGCGCCTACGTGGGCACCGTGCGTGGCTTCGGCTTGCCGGTCGGGCTGTTGCCGAATGGCGAAGTGTTGGTGTCCCGCGAGGACCCCGATTCCGGGGGATTCGTCGTTGCCAGGATGTCCCTCAGGAAATAACGTCGCGAGCGCGGCAACCCTTCGGTAGCGCGGAGGGTCATACGGAGCACACCTTCCACGCATGATGATGGCACTCCGCACTTCTGTCTCGCGCTGCGCGTTGGCGCTTTCGTTCGCGCTGTTCCTGACTGCCTGCGACAAGCTCAAGGCGGTCGTGGGCGGGACGGGGACTCCGGCCGACTCTGCTGCCGCCGCGGATTCGTCCGATTCAGGCGGCTCGACGGCCGCGAACGTGAATCTTCCGGTCGTGGCGGGAGAGGTCTCGGAAGGCGACCTCGTGCTCACGATCAACACGACGGGGCAGGTGCGGTCGGATTCCGAAGGACGCATTCGCAGCGAGGTGGCGGGTACCGTTTCGCGCGTGCTGGTGCGTCCGGGTGAGCGGGTGCGTCGCGGGCAGGCGCTGGTGGAGCTCGATTCGCGTCCCTTTGACTTGGATCTCGCGGAAGCCGAGGTCGCGCAGCAGCAAGCGTTGCAGCAATACCAGGATCTGTATCGCCCCGACTCGGCGGCGACCGGTGTGATGCCGTCAGCGACGCGGCTCGATGCCTTTGTGATTCGTTCTGGGCTCGCAGCGGCGCGGGTGCGGTTGGATCGCGCAAAGCTCAACCGCGAGCGCTCCACGATTGCGGCGCCGTTCAATGGCACGGTCGATCGCGTGGCCGCGGTGCTTGGCGATCGCATCACGGCGGGGCAGGATGTCGGCACGTTGGTGGATCTTGAGAACCTGCGTGTCGAAGCGGCGGTGCTGGAGCATGACCTGCCATTGATCCGCATCGGTGGCGAAGCGGTCGTCACGAGCGCGGCGATTCCGGGGCAAGCACTCACCGGGCGCGTTTCGGCGATTCTCCCAATGGTCGACAGCACGACGCGCGCCGGGCGTGCGTATGTGCGGCTCACGGGCGGCGGCGCGTTGCGCCCGGGCATGTATGCCGATGTGCGTCTTGAGGCCCAGCGACTTGCGGGACGTCGGTTGGTGCCGGCGCGCGCGATCATTGAGCGCGATGGTCGTCCGCTGGTGTTCGTGGTGCGCGATGGACGCGCGCAGTGGACGTATGTGCTGCCAGGGCGCACGAATGGACGTGAGACGGAGATCCTGCCCGACTCGGTGAGCGGGATCATTCCGGTGAATGTGGGCGATCAGGTGATCATTGAAGGACACCTGACCCTGACGCACGATGCGCCGGTGCGCGTGGTCGCGGCGCGTGAGCGTGCGCCCGGCGCGCGGGACTAAGCGCTCCGAATGTCGCTCGTCTCCTTCGCCGTCCGTCGTCCGGTGACGACGGTGGCCGCGACCTTGGCCATTGTGCTGCTGGGCAGCGTCTCGATCACCCGGTTGCCAGTGACGCTGTTGCCGGACGTCACACTCCCCGTGCTCACCGTGCGCACGACGTACACGGGTGCCGCGGCAGAGGAAGTGTCGCGATTCGTGGCAGAGCCGGTGGAGTCTGCGGTCGCGGCGACGCCGGGATTGACCGAGCTTCGGTCGGTGAGTCGCAATGGCGAGGCCGTGACGACGATGCGATTCGCGTGGGGCACCGACATGCCCACGACGATTCTCACCGTGCGTGAGCGGCTCGACCAAGCGCGCGCGCGTCTTCCCGAGGGAGCGGCGCGTCCGACGCTCCTCACGAGTGATCCCGGAGAGCGACCGATTGCGGTGATCGGCCTCACGGGGCTGAACGATCTCCGCCTGCTGGGACGCACCGCGCTCGATGTGCATGCACGCCGCCTCGAGCAGATCGGCGGCGTCGCGAGCGTGGCGGTGGTCGGCGCACCCGAAGACGAAATTCGCATTGAAGTCGATCCCGAAAAGATGCGCGCACTTGGCCTCTCGACCAACGACGTCGCGACCGCCGTGCAGAATGCGAATGCCAATGGTGCCGGCGGCACGATCCGGCGCGGGCAGTTCCGCTTCTCGGTGCGCGCGCTCACGGAGTTCCGTGCGCTCGATGAGATCGCGGACACTCCAGTTGGCCCGGTGAACGCGAATCTCCGGCTGCGCGACATCGCCACCGTGACGTCGACGCTGGCTGAGCCGCGCACCCTGACGCGGCTCGATGGCGGCGCGGCCGTCGGGCTCGTGGTCTACAAGGACGCCGGTGCCAACACGGTGTCCGTCACGCAGAACATGACCGACGTGATCGGGCAGCTCCAGCAGGAGTTCCCGAGCATCCGGATGCACGTGGTCGCCGCGCAGGCTGATTTCGTGGTGGACGCGCTCTCGAATCTCGGGCAGGAGATCCTGCTCGGCGGCGTGCTTTCGCTCGTGATGATCCTGGTGTTTCTGCGGCACTGGCGGTCGTCGATCGCGATCGCCGTGATTCTTCCGCTTTCGGTGATGCTGGCGCTCGTCTTCCTGCAGCTCTTCGATGTCACCGTGAATGTGCTGTCGCTCGGCGGGCTCGCGCTCGGTGTCGGATTGCTGGTGGATAACGCGATCGTCGTGGCCGATGCCGCGGGGCGAAAGTTCGTCGAGTCTCCTGAGATGTCGCACGATGATGCGACTATCGCGGCGACTGAAGAAGTGACGGGACCGCTGATTGCCGGAACGCTGACAACGCTGCTGGTGTTCGGTCCGATCATCTTCGTGAAGGGACTCGCGGCGGCACTGTTTCGCGATCTCTCACTGGCCGTGGTGCTCTCGGTCGGCGGGTCGTTGATCCTGGCGCTCACGCTGATGCCGGTGATGATCATTGGCCGTCGCAAGCTCGTGGCGCAGCAGCCGACTCCACGGGAGCCCGGGCCGACCGAGCAGAAGCTGATGGCTTTTGGTGAACGGTGCGCGAATGTCTACGAAGGGGGCATGGAGTGGGCGCTCAAGCATCCCGGCGCCATGCTCGCCTCAGGGATCGGGCTCGTGGGAGTGATGGTGATCTGCCTTTGGAAGATGCCGAAGGAGATCCTGCCGCAGGTGGATGAAGGCATGATCGTCGCCGCGCTGCAGCTTCCCGAGGGCACGAGCATCGAGGAGACGTCGCGGCAGGTGGGACGGGTCGAAGCGGCGGCGAAGTCACTCGGTTCGGAGGGTGTGTACTCGCGCGTAGGAATCGCCACGGACGAAGAGGTGCTCTCGGGTGCGGAGCCAGGCACCTCCGCGACCGCGCAACTTCTTGTGCCGGTGCCGGCCGATGCGGATGCGGCACGGTTCGCGACGCAGCTGCGCGAGGCGCTTCCGGACCTCGTTGACGGGGGCGCGCTCGCGCTCGATCTCGCGGGCCAGTCGGAGTTCGGGAGCCTGATCGGCCGCGAGGGGCGATTGGTGCGCGTCGAAGTCAGCGCGCGCACGTTGGCCGAGAGCCAGGTGTGGGCAGATTCTGTCCGTCGCCGGATGGCCACGCTCCCAACCTTGAGCGACGTGCGCGATGCGTACAGCACCACGCAGCCGCAGGTGGAAGTGCAGTTAGAGCGGGCGCGGCTCGCCGAACGTGGGATTCCGGTGCAGACCGTGCTGCGGGCCCTGCAAGGCGGGCTTGGCGGCGTGGGGGCGAATGAGCTGCGCGAGACGGATCGTCGGACGCCGATCCGCGTGCGCTATGCCGGGAACGCGAACGAGGATCTGCAGGTCGCGTTGGCAACACCGGTGAATGGTGTGCCGCTGAGCCAGTTGGTGACGACGCGTGAGGTCCGTGCGCCGATCGAGGTGGTGCGGGTGAACCAGCGTCCGGTGAGCATTGTCGAGGGACTCATTGAAGCGGGTGGCACCTCAAAGGCATCGAGCGATGTCGAGGTGCAGCTTGCTGCGCTCACCCCGCCGGCGGGCCTCACGCTGTCTCTTATACACATCTCCGAGCCCACGAGACTAAGGCGAATCTCGTATGCCGTCTTCTGCTTGA
>ENA-ORBV01004978-ORBV01004978.1-microbial-mat-metagenome-genome-assembly--contig:-NODE-4978-length-24889-cov-8.135096_pt1 | contig 24889 bp, 14 predicted proteins | sample MGYA00237777_ERZ505514 | MGnify/ENA primary metagenome ERZ505514 (study PRJEB26160, sample SAMN06269048) | microbial mat metagenome | isolation source: Oligotrophic lake microbial mat | place... | reverse complement strand
CACATCAATCAACTGGGTGGGCGGGGTGCCGCCACCGGCGTTCGGTGGACCCGAACGCCGGTGGCGGCACCCCGCCCACCCAGTTGATTGATGTGAGCGGCGCGAACCCGGCGATCATCCCGGCCAACACGCCGCTCACGGGCGATGGCTGGATCTATGACTTCCCTCAGGCCACCTACGCCGCCTCGATTATCGGCAATCTAGGCCAGTTTACGCCCACTAATGGCCGCTTCGTGGTCGTGCTGATCCACGCGATCAACACCGGCGGCGCTCCTCAGGCTATCCCTGGTAACTTCTTCGTCCTCAAAGACGCCCAGGGCCGGGTCTGGGAGGCGCGCCCGGAAGTCTCCGACGCCTATGTGGTGCCTGGTGTCAACGCCGACCAGACCCAGAACACACCCATCTCGCCTGATGGGAACTACCGCAGTGTGGCGCTGGTCTTTGATGTCGCCCCCGACGCGACCGACCTGGTCTTCTTTGCCCGCAGCAACCAGACCCAGGGCTGGATCGTGATCCGCAGTGTCTAGGCCGGCGTCCAAGTCGCTCTGATGGCTTAAGCCCACAGGGGCGCGCTATAGCGCGCCCGTACAGCACTCGAGCAGATCTGATGCCTGGTAAGGCGGGCGCCCACAGGGGCGCCCAAGAGTTGTAAGGGCGTCCCTCGTGGGCGCCCAGCGAGCACCCCGTGAGCCAGGCCAGCCACCCCTCCGCGTCAAGCACTGATCAGCTGCTCAAGCTGGGCGTTACTGCTGCGCAAAACGGCAATCGCCAGGCGGCGCGCGCGCTCTTCCTCGCCCTTGCCCGTGAGTACCCCGATGATGTGCGGATCTGGGTTGGCCTGGCCGGTGTCGCGGCCTCGCGCAACGAGCAGCGCGAGGCGCTGGAGCGCGTTGTCGCCCTCGACCCTGGCAACCAGCGTGCGCGCGACGCGCTGGAGCGCGTTGCCGCCCTTACTGACACGCGCACCACCCAGGCGCTCCCCGAGCGCATGGCGGTTGCTCGCACTCCCGTCGCAGGCGAGGCCGCGGCCGAGCAGGCCGCGGCCGAGCAGGCCGCCCCAGCGCTTGCGCCCACGCCATTAACCCAGGCGAGCGACGACACGGCCCCCCAGCGGGCAACGTTCCCCCTGCTGAACCTGATCGCGCTAGGCCTGATTCTGTTGCTGCTCGTCACCCTCGGCGTGATCCTTGGCCGCGCGCTGCTCGGCGAGCAGCGCAGCGCCACGGCACTCACCGCCACGCCCGCGCTTATCCTCCAGCCCGCCCCTGTGGGCCAGGGCGCTACCACGCCCGCTGCCAGCACGCTCGTACCCCCGGAACAGCCCGTAGCTACCGCGCCAAGCGCCCCTGACGCGCCGACCGCCGTCGCCAGCGCTGCATCGCCCACGCCGCCGCTTTTTACCACGGCCTCAGCGCAGCAAAGTGGGGCTACCACGGTACCTGTCCCAGGCCAGAGCCTGACCCTGCCGCTGGGCACGCCGATCGACTACGATGGCTGGACCGCAGTGCTTGTGCGCCCCGACTATGCCTTGCCTCTCGACGGTGCCATCGGCGACCTGCAGCCCACCGGGCAGTTTGTGCTTACGGTAGTGTCGGTGAGCAACAATAGCCCCACACCGCGTGTTATCCCCCCCGAGCTCTTCGTGCTCGTGGACAGCGCAGGCCGCAGCTTCATACCCGTGCCTGGCGCTTCCAGCGCGTACCTTGCGCTTTACGAGCGCGGCCAGCGCGGCGACCTGGCCCTCGAAGATGGCTTCGAGCCGGTTGTGGGCCTGTTCAGCGTGCCGATCATCTTCGATGTCCCCCGCGATGCCACCGGCCTGCGGCTCACCGTCCGTGGCGCCGGTCCTGCCGGCTGGCCTGTCGGCGAGACTGTCCCCGTCTCCGCCCCCGCTGGCCCGTAACCTCATCCACTCTCGGCGCGTCACCTTTTGCCATCCCTGGCGGTATATAGTCGTAGGGCCAAACGGCCCGTGCGCTCACCAGCCTACCGCCAGGGGGAATCCGTGCGCCTGCGACAATCTCGCCTGCGGCTGCTCGCCGCCTTTCTGCTCACGCTTGTGGCGCTCCCGGCCCACGTCACGCTCGCCCAAGGCGCGGGCGTGCTGATCAACGAGTTTATGCCGGCCCCGGCCACGCCTGCGCCCGAGTGGGTGGAGCTGCTCAACACAGGATCGGCGACCGTCGATCTGAGTGGCTGGCGGCTCGACGATGATCTGCCGACGAATACAGGGCGGACCATGCTCCCAGCTGGCTCGCTCATCGCGCCTGGCGCGCTGCTGGTCGTTGATCTGAGCGGTATCCTCAATAACAGCGGCGATACCGTGCAGCTGATTGCGCCTGGCGAGCTGGTGATCGATGCCTACACCTATCCGTCTGCCACAACGAATAGTAGCTTCGCCCGCCACCCCGACGGCGGCGCAGCCTGGGCGAGCGGCCCACCTACCCGTGGCCAGCTCAACGACCCGCCCGTAGCAACGCTCACAGCTACCGCCACCTTCTCGCCAACACCCTCTGCTACTAGTACAGCTGTGGTAAACGCTTCGGCGACATCTAGTGCCACGCCGACCGAGACAGCGACAGCAGCTGCCACGCCGACTGTGCTTTCGCTCCCATCCAGCACCTCTACCGCGACCGCGACGCACACGGCCACCGTGACAGCCACAAGCACGGCCTCGGCGACCGTTACCGCGACCGCGACACGCACCGCCGCCGCGACTGCGACCCACACTGCTACACGCACGGCAACCGTGACAGCGACCCACACTGCTACACGCACGGCCACCGTGACAGCCACTGCGACTGCGACCGGGACGGCGACACGCACGGCTACTGTGACCGCGACCACGACCGCGACACGCACAGCCACCGCGACTACGACCGCCACCCGCACGGCAACAGCGACGCCGGAGCCTGGCCCTGCGGGCATCCTGCTCAACGAGATCGCCGCGAGCGCCGAGCCAGAGTGGATCGAGCTGGCGAACACAACAGGGCACGCCGTAAGCCTGCGTGGCTGGCAGCTGATCCGTAGCTCGGCCACCCAGACTGTGACGCGTGCGCTGGGTGACATTCTGATGGAGCCCGATGGCTTTGCCGTGATCGAGTTGGCGACGGGGACGCTGCTAAATAGCGGCGCCACGCTGAGCCTGCACGATGCGACCGGGGCGCGTATTGATGGCCCGCTCACTTACCCGGCCCTCGACGCCGACATGGTCTACGCCCGCACCAGCGATGGCTCAGCCTGGGCCGACGACTACCCGCCCTCGCCGGGTGCCCCCAATCGCCCACGCCCAAGCCCGACGCCCACAGCGACTCTGGAGCCAACCGAGGCCGTTGAGCCAACCCCGACCCGTACTTCAACCCCGACCCGCACCCCAAGCCCGACCCGTACCCTGACACCAACGCGGGAGCCGACGAGCACGCGGGAGCCGACGAGCACCCGCACGCCATCCCCAACCCGGCAGCCATCGGCAACCAGAGTGAGCGCATCGCCAGCGGCCCAGGGCGGCTCACAGCCTGGTTCTACCGCCACCCCAGCTCCTAGCTTTGCAGCGGGCGCCCTGCTGATCAGCGAGGTGTTGCCGGCGCCAGCTGCGGCCTTCGAGCGCGAGTGGGTGGAGCTGTACAACCCCGGCGTGGCGCCTGTGGCGCTGGCGGGCTGGCGTCTCGACGACTCGGTGGATGGCGGCGGGCAGCCCATTGATGACGTATCAATCAGTCCGGGCGCCTATCTGGTGGTGGAGATCGCGCGGCCCATCCTCAACAATAGCGGCGATACGGCGCGGCTGTTCGGGCCGGATGGCGGGCTGGTGGATGCGGTGAGCTTTGAGCAGCTCCCGCCTGACCGCAGCCTTAGCCGCGATGCGCAGACAGGCGCCTGGATCAGCGATACGCTCCCCTCGCCTGGCGCAGCCTACGAGCGACCTGCGCCATCAACCTCGCCACTCGCGGACGACCAAGGCAGCGCAGCGATTGCGTCAGCGCTCCCTGTGTCGTCGGCAGCAACGGGGCTGGAAGTAGCGGCAGCAAACGCCTCGCCGACACCAGCAAGGCTGCCCCAAGCCGCCGGCGGCGTTCTCGCGCAAGCGCTGCCACGCGCTAATGGGCCACGCGGCCAGCCGTACGCTCTGGCGACAGCTACGCCGTTCGCGCCGACTCTGACGGTGCAGGCGCAGGCGCCCGCGCCAGCGAACGATGGCCCCGTGCTGCCGTGGTGGCTCGCCCTTGTCGGCCTTGGGCTGATCACGCTTGCCTGCGCGCTGCTTGTGACGGATCGCGCTGCGATTGCGCCGGAAGTCGTGGAGGATGGTGTGCTATAATTATTTATACATATTGCTGGTGAGCCGCAACGCTGCGTATGCGGCCTGGAGCCGATGAAAGGAGGCCAGTGATGGCCGATCTGCAAACCCTGATTCGGGAAAGCCTGGGCCAGAACCGCCGAGGCATGCTCGGCAACCAGGGCTATGTGCTTGGCATCGATCTTGGCAGCTATGGCCTCCGCGCTGCCCTCGCAGACCTCCAGCACCGTACCTTTACGAGCGTGCATGCAGAGCTTGGCGGCGACGCGCCCGACGAGGTCGTAGCGCGTGCGATCGGCCTGGCGGGCGATTTGCTCAAGAGCGCTGGTGTTACGTCCGACAGGCTGGTGCGCGTGGGCGTGGGCTTCAACGGCCCCGTGGACCTGCACTTCGGCACGGCACGCCTTTCGCCGCGTATGCCAGACTGGGAGAACTACCCCCTTCAGGAGCGCTTCGAGCAGGCCTTCGACGCCGTGACCCTGATCGACAACGATGCGAACCTGATCGCACTTGGCGAGGCCACTTTTGGCGTTGGGCAGGGTCGCCAGCATCTCTTCTACCTGCATCTGAGCAGCGGTGTGGGCGGCGGGCTCGTGCTGAACGGGCGGCTGTACCACGGCGCCACCTCGACCGCCGGCGAGATCGGGCACGCGGTTGTCGGCCAGGGCTGGGATGGCACCGGCCAGCCTGAGACGCTCGAAGAGCTGGTCTCGATCTCGGGCCTGCTCCGGCGCGCCAGCAAGTACGGCCTGAACACCGATAATCTGGAGGAGATCTTTGGGACGAGCCCGGCGGGCCAGCGTGTGGTGCAGGAGACGGTCGATCTGCTTGCGGTGCGCTGCGCCCAGACGGTCGCGCTGATCGACCCGGAGATGATCGTGCTGGGTGGGATTGTAGTGCGTATCGGCGGCGAGCGCTTCGTGCGCGCCATTGGCGAGAAGGTCAATACCTTCATCCATCCGCAGTTTGCGCGCCCCCTGCCAGTCGTTGCATCGGTGCTTGGCGCCGATAGCGTCACCGCCGGCGCGCTTGCCCTCGCCCTCGATAGCCTGTCCGATTAGCAGGCCAACCCTGCTCGTGGCTGGTTTTGTGCTATAATACGTGTAGTCTTTGCGACAGCAAGCAGAGAGGCATGTTCCTCTCTGCTTCATGCTGCTTTAGTGGGGAGCTATGGACGCGAAACTGATCACCTTTGGGGAAACCTCACTCGACCGCCTGCTCCAGTGGTTGCGCTCATCTGGCGAGCCAAAAGATATTAAAGAGCTTCTGCGGCAGTATCTTGAGATCCTTAGCAAGTCGGTGATGGAGGAGGCCGAATGACCGCCGCTCCAAGCATAGAATCCGCGGAGCAGCAGCTCGCCGACGAGATTTATGAGCTGATGCTCGCCCAAGGCGCGCTGTTTGCCACAGACACGCCCATCCGGCAGTCGCTCGCAAATCTGGCCGATTTTCTCGCCGCGCGCCACAAGCGCGAGCGTGCCGCTATGAGTGCTGCCATCAGTGCGGCCCTGGGGGCGGATGAGCGCTTCAGCCGCGAGGAAGTGGGCAGCGAAGTGCGCTTCGTCACCTCGCGGCAGGGCCTGTATGTGCCGCGCCACGAGGTAGATACACACAGCTTCAAGCAGCGCCTGCACGAGCCCGACCACCCGCTGCCGATCGACGATATTAGCGTGGTAGTCTCCACCTCGCGCCCAGCGATTACAGCGGCTGAGCCGGTGTTTATCTCGGACTATTGGCAGATGCAGGCGGCCAGCGCGCCCGAGATCGGCGAGGAGCCGGTGGCGGTCGAGATGGCGCCCGTGGCAGCGCCCGAGCCCGAGCCAGTGCTGGACGAGGTGGCGGTTGCCCCCGAGCTTGCTGTGGCTGCCCCGGCGCCCGCTCTGGTGACGCCCGCCGTAAAGGAGCCTGTCGTAGCTGCCCCGGTACCGCTGGTGGTGGCGGCGACTGCGCCCGCTGTGGTAGAAAAGCCTGCTGCCAAGCCTGCACCAGCGGCGCCCGCCCCCGTAGCGCCCACGCCTGTGGCGCCTGTGCCTGCGCCCGCCCCAGTGCGGCCCGCCCCGACGCGCCCCGCCATCGAGCGTGGGACGATCTTTACCCTGCCAGACGGCACGCCGCTTGACCTGCGGCGCGGTGTACCCGCGTTGCTTGAGGAGCACGGCGACAAGCTGGCCGCCATCCTGGCGGACAAGCTCGAGCACGACCCGATGCGCCGCATCGTGAGCTTTGGGCGCAAGCGCTACCCCGATGCCAACGTCGCCAGCCTGGGCAAGAACGATCTGCGTAAGATCCGCGACTACCTGATCGAGCGCGGTGAGCCGCTGCTCGATACTGAGCTGATCGCAGATGTTTACTATCATAACCCGCGTCAGTCCGACTACGAGGCGTTTCGCTTCTCGCTCAACTACCGGCTGAACCGCGAGAAGGACTTCGAGTTTGTCGGCGTCGAGGGCGCCTACCTCTGGTCGACCAAAGGCATGCCCCCGATTGGAGGTAAGCGTGTGAAGGCCGCCGAGATGGGCCAGATCACCTCGTATCTTGTGGAGGGCTACGACGATACTACGGTTGAGCCAGGCGCCGAGTCCGGTGCTCCGGTCGGCTCTGCCAGCCACTTGCTTCGCTTCTTCGAGTGGGAGTACGGCGTGCTGCCGCTTGATGCCAACCTGGCCGCATTGCTGCCTGGCCCGGTGCTGCCCGAGCAGCGCACCGCCGTGTTGCGCTTCGAGTCGCCCCAGCACTTCACCACCTATCTCGGTGAACTGCGCTACCCGGTGGGTAACCGTGGCGGCTGGCTGCAGGGGCTCGATGAGTTCTTCCGCGAGCATCTGGTGCCCGGCGCCAAGATTACCATCGCCCGCACCAGCGAGACGAACCTGTTCCACATCAGCTATGTCGAGGCGCCCGAGGCCAGCGACCGTATCCTGACCCACGACGACAAGAAGAACAAGCTGGGCTTCACGAACGTCACTTTCTTCTGTGAGGTAGACCCGGAGAAGCTGCCCAGCCAGAGTCGCTACGGGCGCCTGAATCGCCTGAAATCCTTCCCCATGGGCGAGCGGCGCAAGGCCGAGCTGATGCTTGCGCACGTGGCTGAGACCATGGGCGATCAGGCGGGTACGCGCAGCGAGCCGCGCTACACGATCAGCATGGACGACCTGCTGATGGGCTTTAACGTGCTGCGGCCCGGCTCGGAGGCTCTGCTGAAGCACCTGATCGAGAGCGGCGACGAGTTCAGCGCCGACGAGAATACCCCCAGCCTGATCAGCTACACCCCCGCCCGTAGCGAGGCTGAGGCAGAGCCGGAGGCCGAGGAGCCAGCAGAGGGCGCCGACGCGACCAGCGATGTGCAGCCGACACGGCGGCGCTACGGCGGTCGCTACGACGAGGACGAATAGCGCGCGCTCACACGCCGTGCTAGGGAGCGAGAGGGTGAGCGGGTATGGCGATGGCGCCACCTTGCTCGCCCTCTTGCACGCCCGTGGCGGAAGCGCGCAATGGAGGGAGCCCACACATGAGCTTTGAGGAGCAGCTGCAGAATATTGGCGAGCTGGGTAAGCCGCTCGCCCACGCCGAGCTGAAGGCCCTCTCGAACCTTGGCCCGGAGACGCTGAAGGCCTTCTGGGTGATCTGGCGGGAGTTCCCCGCCGAGCGTCGGCTCGAGATTGTGCGCGAGATCGACGCGCTGACCGAGGATAATGTCGATCTGGATTTTCGGCCTGTCTTTCGGGCCTGCCTCAGCGACGCCGACCCTGAGGTGCGCGTCGCCGCCATCAAGGGGCTCTGGGAGGACGAGAGCGCGCGTGCGATGGAGCGCCTGATGGCCCTGCTTGACGACGAGGCCGGCCCGGTGCGCGCCGCCGCCGCCGTGGCCCTGGCCCCCTACGCCTACCGCGCCGAGCTGGGCGAGCTGCCCGCCGCCACTGGCCAGCAGCTTCAGGCCGCGTTGCTGCGCACCGTCATCGACCCGGAGCAGCCGCTTGAGGTGCGCCGCCGGGCGATCGAGGGGCTTGGCTACTTCGCTGGCTCGAAGGAGGCTCAGGCTGAGATCGGGCGCGCCTACGCGCACCCTGAGCTGGCCATGCGCGAGAGCGCGGTGCTCGCCATGGGCCGCTCGATGCGCCCCACCTGGGTGCCCTACATCGAGCGTGAGCTGAAGAGCCCCTCGCCTGCGCTGCGCTACGAGGCCGCCCGCGCTGTCGGCGAGCTTGGCGAGGATGGCCGCCCACTGCTCGCGGCGCTGCTGCCCCTGCTCGACGACGACGACATCGAGATCTCGCAGTCGGCGATCTGGGCCATGGGCCAGGTGGGCGGCCCCGGCGCCAAGCGCGTGCTGGAGCGCCTCGCTACCTCGAAGGACGAGGCCCGCCGCCAGGCCGCCAACGACGCGCTCGAAGAGCTGCGCATTAGCGAGCTGTAGCATGCCGTTCCAGTACACCAGCCTCGCCCAGCTGCCGCTCGCCTACGCCCACATCTACCTCTCGCCGCACCTCGACGACGCGGCCATCTCGTGCGGCGGCGCGATTGCGCGCTTCGCCGCCGAGGGCCAGCCCGTGCTTGTGGTGAATGTCTGTAGCGGCAGCCCCCCGCCCGGCGGCCCCTTCAGCCCCTTTGCCGAGCTGCAGCACGCGCGCTGGGGCCTGCCCGCCGACCAGGCTGTTGCGCTGCGCCGCGCCGAGGACGCCGCCGCACTCGAGATCCTTGGCGCCGACTGCCTACAGCTCGATCTGCTCGACGCGATCTACCGTATGCCCACGGCCTACCGCGACGATGCGACGCTCTTTGGTCCGTTGGCAGCCGCCGACACGCTCCAAGCCGAGCTGCGCCCGCTGCTCCATGGCCTCGCCGCCCGCTACCCCGGTGCGATCTTCTATGCGCCGCTCGCTGTGGGCTTCCACGTGGATCATCAGGCGGTACACGCGGCCGCCGCAGACCTGATGCGCGCCGGAGTCGCCGTGGCCAGTTACGAGGATCTGCCGTATGTGGCTGCCACGGGCGCGCTCGCTCGGCGCCTCGAATCGCTCGGCGGCCCAGAGCTGTTTGTGCCCGCCGTGACGCTGATCGGCGCGCAGCTGGGGCGCAAGCTGGCGGCGCTTAACGCCTACGCCAGCCAGCTCGGCACGCTCTTCGGTGGCAGCGCCCAGATGGCCGAGGCCATCACGAGCTACGCGCAGGCAGTGGCTGGACAGCAAGGCGGCGCCGGCGAGCGCATCTGGATGCGGCCGTGATCGCTGAGCAGGGTGAGCTTGCGCTGGTGGAGCCTGGTGCGGCGGCCTGGGATGGCTTTGTCGCGACGCACGCGCAGGGCAGCCTGTTGCAGCAGCGTGCGTGGGGCGAGCTGAAGAGTGGCTTTGGCTGGCAGGCGCGGCGCGTGGCGGTGCTGCGTGGCGATGGCGCGCTTGTGGCGGGTGCGATCCTACTGCTGCGCTCACGCTTCGGACTGAGCGTTGCCTACACACCGCGTGGCCCGCTGCTCTCAGGCGACGCCGCCGTCGATACGTTGCTACTTGCGGGTCTTGAGCGCATTGCCCGCCGGGCGCGGGCCGTGCTGCTGCGCCTGGAGCCAAACCTCACCGAGGACGACCCTGCCGCCGACCGAACGCATACCTGGCTGCTGCTTCAGGGGCTCCAGCCCGCCCCGACGATCCAGCCGCGCAGCTCGATCCACGTGCAGCTGGCGCCGTCCGAGGAGGCGTTGCTGGCCGCGTGCTCAAAGGGTCATCGCGCCGATATTCGGCGGGCCGAGCGTGGCGGGGTGACGGTGCGCGTCGGCGGCGAGCAGGAGCTCGGGCTGTTCTACGCGATCATGCGCGCCACCGGGGAGCGCGGCGGCTTCGGCATCCACAGCGAGGCGTACTATCGTGCCGCCTGGCAGCGCTTTCAGCCGCGTAGCCGCCTGCTGCTCGCCGAGCTCGATGGGCGTGCTGTCGCTGCTCACATGCTGTTCGCCGACACGCGCGCTGGCCTTTATCTTTACAGCGGCGCCGACGAGGCGGGCCTGAAGGCGGGGGCGAACCATCTGCTGGAGTGGCACGCGCTGCGCTGGGCCAAGTCGCTTGGCTGCGTGCGCTACGACTTTTGGGGCGTGCCCGACGCGCTTGGCCGCGCCGCAACCGCCCCCGACGAGGCCGCCCGCAGTGTGCTGGAGGAGCAGGCGAAGGGCGACCCGCTCTATGGCGTCTACCGCTTCAAGAAGGGCTTTGGAGGCAGTGTAGTACGCTACTTGCCAGCCTACGACCGGGTGCTGATCCCGCCGCTCTACGGGCTCGCGCGGCGGAGAATGGAGTGAGAGCCAAGGCCCTCACCCCTTTGTCACCCTGAGCGGAGCCGCAGGCGCAGCGAAGGGTCTTTCTGGGCACCTCTGGGTAGATGCTTCGCTGCGCTCAGCATGACAAATCTTTGGCGCTAGCGCTTGCCGCGGGCCTTGTCCCAGGCGTACTGGATGCTATCCTTGAACTGCTCCCAGGTGCCGGGGTTGTGCTCCTCCCAGCGCGTGCGGGCGTCCGTCTCGACGGTGCTCCAGTCGCTGCCGCTGTAGCGCTGATCGCCGGCCAGCGAGTAGCCGTACTGGTAGACCGGCTTGTAGTCGTCGTAGGTGTAGCCGGCGCTGCTGAAGGTGCGCTGGTAGTGGTCGCGGTAGTCGGTGTCGTAGGTGTCGTAGCTAGAGATCGCGCCGATTTCGCTGCTCATAGCGGTGTCGCCCATACCGACCAGGGGCCGCCTGATCTCGCCACTCACCATGGGCTCGCCGCGCATCGTGGTGCTGCCGGCCATGCTGCTGCCGGTCATGCTGCTGCCGGCCATGCTGCTGCCGGCCACGTTGCTGCTGGCCATGCCGCTGCTGGCGGCCATGCCGGTGGCGCCGCTACGATCCAGCGGCTCGGTCTTGTCGTCGAAGCCTGTCCAGCCGCCGCTGCGCCACTGGGTCGAGCGCTCGTCGATGTCGATGGCGTTGTGGCGCTGCAGGATGTCGTGGGCCGTGCTGGCCATGCTGTCCTCGGCGTTCACGGTGACGAGCGTGCCGCCACGGCGCACACCCTCGGCGTAGTACTCAGCGTCCTCCTTGGGCACGCCAGCGCCAACCAGGCCGCCCATCAGGCCGCCAGTGGCTGCGCCAATGCCCGCGCCCAGGGCGCCTGCGCCAACGGTGGCCGCAATCGTGCCGATGCCAGCGGCGAGGGGGCCGGCGGCAAGCACCGGGCCGATGCCGGGGATAGCGAGCAGGCCCGCGCCCACCAGCAGGCCGAGCGCCCCGCCGAGGACTGTTCCACTCACCGCACCGGTGCCGGCGCCGTCTGCGGCAGCACTCTCAGCGGTGGTGCCAGTGGTGCCGACCATGCGCTCACGCTCCGCGCTGTGGGTGCTGTCGTTAGAGACGACGCTGATGTCCTCGCGGTTGAAGCCGCCATCGATTAGATCCTGAACGACATGCTGCGCCTCGGAGTAGCTATCGAACAGGCCGACTACTGTCTTTGCCATGGGAACCTCCTTAGATGTCTTCAGCCAGAGCTGTGAGCAACGCTGCCCACGCTGCCTCTATTGCAGGATACGTGCCTACGCTTGCGCCTGCGTGGCGACGATCCGCCCAAGGTTCAATCAAATCGTCATGCGCGGGGCGGCGAGAGGGCGGGTATAATAGAGCAAGCCGGTTCTGCGAATGGTATGAAGCCCATGACGACACTGCGAGAGCTGCTGACCGACGTCGCCGTGCTGCGCGCCGACGGCCCCCTCGACATCCCCGTTGTGGGGCTGGCCTACGATTCGCGCAAGGTGCTGCCCGGCGGGCTCTTTGTGGCGATCAAGGGCTACCACACCGATGGGCACGCCTATGTGGATCAGGCGGTGGCGCGCGGCGCCGCCGCGGTTGTGGTGGACGCGCGTCAGTGGGACGAGCCCACCCCCGATGGGGTAACGCTGGTGGCGGCCATCGACAGCCGCGTGGCTCTGGCACCCCTTGCGGCGGCCTTCTACGGCCATCCCGCCAAGGGCCTGCGCACGATCGGTGTGACGGGCACGAAGGGCAAGAGCACGACCACCGACTTGGTGAGCCAGGTGCTCGACAGCTGCGGCAGAAAGACCGGGCTGATCAGCACGGTAGACTTTAAGGTTGGCGCACGGCGCTGGGCGAACAGCACGCGCCAGAGCACCCCCGAAGCACCCGAGGTGCAGGCGCTGCTCACCGAGATGCTGGCCGCGGGCTGCGACACCGCCGTGATCGAAGCCACCTCGCACGCGCTCTCTGCCCGCTGGAATCGCCTGGGTGGCTGCCTGTTCAACGTTGCCGTCTTCCTCAATATTACCCACGAGCACCTCGATTACCACGGCAGCTTCGGGCAGTATCGCGCCGACAAGGCCCGGCTCTTCGAGCTGCTTGGCGAGCTGGCCCCTGGCCGTGGCGCGCGCAGGCGCGAGCTCTGGGCCATCGCCAACCTAGACGACCCCAGCTGTCCGGTGTTTCTCGGCGCGGCCCCGCCTGCCGCCCGTCGGCTTACCTTTGGCATCCACACCCAAGCCGACGTGCGCGCCCACGAGCTGAGCGTCGGCCCTGCCGGCTCGTCGTTCAGCGTGACGACGCCCTGGGGCAGCGGTGCGGTACGGCTTGGGCTGCCAGGCATGTTCAATGTCTCGAATGCCCTGGCCGCGCTGAGCGTAGTCTTGAGCCAGGGGGCCAGTCTGGAGCAGGCGACGGCGGGCCTCGCAGCGGCCAAAGGGCCGCGCGGGCGCATGGAGCCGGTGGTGCAGGGCCAGCCCTTCGACGTGATCGTGGACTACGCCCACAACCCCGACTCGTTCTCGCAGGTGCTCGGCATGCTGCGCCCGCTCACGCAGGGCCGCATGATCGCCGTGTTTGGCAGCGCGGGCGAGCGCGACCTGGCCAAGCGCGCTATTCAGGGCGAGATCGCCGGCCGGCTCTGCGATCTGCTGGTGCTGTGCGACGAAGACCCGCGCGGCGAGGATCGCGAGCTAATCCTCGCGCAGATCGCCCAGGGCGCCGAGCGGGCCGGTCGGCGGGCCGGCGATGGCTACCTGATCATCCCAGACCGCGCCGAGGCGCTGCGGGCGGCGCTGGCTGCGGCGCGCCCCGGCGACCTAGTGCTGCTGCTGGGCAAGGGCCACGAGGGCAGTATCATCTATGCCGACCACAGCCTGCCCTGGGATGAGGCCGCCGAGGCGCGCAAGGCGCTGGCGAGCCTGGGGTATGGGACGTAGGCAGATTGCAGATTGCAGATTGCAGATTGCAGATTGCCACTGCTGTGTCACCCTGAGCGCAGCGAAGGGTCTTTCCTGATCGGAACGCGCAGATTCCTCGCTACGCTCGGAATGACAGTGGCGGCAATTCTTTGTCGATTTGGCCTAAGTTCCGCCTAATGGCGGAGCGGGCGAGCGCGAGGAGGGCGCTAGACTTGCTTTATACTTGACGAAGTATTGGACTCGTCAATGATGGATAGAGCAAGTATATGCGCGCCCTCAGCGTAGCCAGTGCTGCCGACACGCCTGGCGCAGCCGCCCCCTCGCGGCGCAAGCGTGTGTTTACCCTTGCGTTTCCCGCCGTGGGCGAGCAGCTGCTCAACACCCTGGTGGGTTTGGTCGATATCTACCTGGTTGGCAATATGAGCGTGGCGGCCACGCGCGCCCTGGGCTACAGCAGCGCCACGGCGCTGACGGCGGCCGGCCTCGGCAACCAGTTTACCTGGCTGATGCTGGTGCTGTTTATGGCGGTTGGCGTAGGCGCCACGGCGCTGGTGGCCCGCGCTGCTGGTGCGCGTGACGGCGCTGGGCTCACGCGGATCGTGCGGCAGACGATGCTGCTGGGAGCCGGGGTGGGCCTGGTCGCCACGGTGCTGGGCGTGCTGTTGGCCGAGCCGTTTCTGGCCTTGATCGCGGCGCCGGAGCAGACGCGCGCCCTCAGCGCGGCCTTCATCCATCGTAATGCCCTGGGCTTTCTGCCTGCCGCGCTGCTGCTCGCAGGCACAGCGTTGCTGCGCGGCTCGGGCGACACGCGCACCCCGCTGCTGGTGATGCTCGGCGTGAACGCGGTGAATATTCTGGTCTCCTGGCTGCTGATCAACGGCCAGCTCGGCCTGCCGATCCTGGGCGTGGAGGGCGCCGCCACCGGTGCGGCCCTGGCGCGCGGGCTGGGCGGCGTGGTGATCGTGCTGCTGCTGCTGCGTGGGCACGCCGGCCTGCGCCTGACGCTCGACCCACGTCCCGACGGCGAGACCATGCGCCGCCTGCTGCATGTGGGCCTGCCGACGGCGGGCGAGCAGCTGATCTTCCAGGCGGCCCTGCTGATCTTTGTGCGCTTTGTGACCGGCCTCGGCACCGCGTCGTACGCCGCCCACAACCTGACGATCACGCTCGAGTCGCTCTCGTTCCTGCCCGGCATGGGCTACGCGGCGGCCACGAGCGCCCTGGTGGGCCAGGCGCTGGGCGCCCGCAAGCCGCGTGAGGCTGAGGCCGTCGCCTACGAGGCGCTGCGCCAGGGCGGCCTGATGATGAGCCTGGTGGGCGCCATTATGGTGCTCTTCCCGGCGCAGCTGGTGGCGATCTTCATCAGCGACCCGGCGGTGATCGCTGCGGCCACGCCAACCTTGCGGGCGGCTGGCCTAGTGCAGCCAGCGCTGGCTGTGAGCTTCATCCTGTTGGGCGCGCTGCGCGGCGCGGGCGACACGCGCTGGCCGCTGTTCAGCCGCCTGCTTACCACCTGGGCAGTGCGGCTGCCGCTCACCTTCCTGATGGTGGGCTGGATGGGCATGGGCCTGAGTGGCGTCTGGCTGGCAATGTGTGCCGACTTTACGCTCCAGGCTATCCTGGTGCTGTGGCGCTTTAGCTCGGGCACATGGAAGCGGATTGAGGTGTGAGAGGGTGGACGGTGGACGGTGGACGGTGGACGGTGGACGGTGGACGGATGCAGCGTCCGGGGTTATAAATAAACCGGAAATCTGTATCATCTGTGGATAACATGCCCGATTCATAGACGTTGACGAGGCTGTGATGATCGATCTGGCGCCGAAGAATGCGTACAGCTTTGAGCTGGCGACGCCGCTGGTGGCGAGGCAGCTGGGGTTTGCGCAGCGCGGGGCGGCCCACGGCCTGGGCGCGCTGATCACGCGCACCACCACGCCGCGCGCTCGCCGCGCCCGCCCGCTGCCCACGCTGATCGAGACGCCAGCGGGCCTACTGTACACGGGCCTGGAGCACAACCCTGGCCTGCGGGTGCTGCGCGAGCGCTTTGCGCCAGTCTGGGCGGCCTGGGAGCTGCCCGTGATCGTGAGCGTGGCAGCCGACAGCGCCGAAGAGCTGGCCGAGGCCGTGGCCGAGCTCGATATGCTGGAGGGCGTGCGCGGGCTGGAGCTGCCGCTCGCGCTGAATGGCGCGCTTACGCCGGAGCTAGCGGCGCGCCTAGTGGCGGCGGTGCGGGCAGCCACGCCGCTCCCCTTAATCGTGAAGCTGCCCGGACACGCCTCAGACCTGCTCGCGCTGGCGCGGGCCGTGGCCGACGCTGGCGCCGACGCCCTGAGCCTGATCGACGGCCTGCCCGCCGCCGTGCCTGGCGCTGGCGGGCTCAGCGAGGGGCTGCTCTGCGGGCCAGCGCTGCGCCCCCTGGCCCTGCGCGCCGTGGCGGCGGTGCGTGCAGCGGTGGGGCTGCCGCTGCTTGGCGGCGGGGGCGTGCTGGATGCGAGCGACGCGCGTGCCCTGCTGGACGCCGGGGCCACGGCGGTAGCCCTCGGGAGCGCGCTGCTGAATGATTTGCGTGCCGCCGCGCGGATTGTGGCCGTGCTGTAGGGGCGCCGCGCCCAGGAGGGTACACAAGCGGATGGGTAACCCAACATTAGGGCGGATTGACAGCGCCCCCCGGCTCAGCTATGCTCTGCGCTATGCTTATCTGGTGATCGGGCTGGGGCGAGTTGCTCCCCGGCTGTTTTGTGCTGTCTAAGGAGGAGCGATGCGAGTAGGGCTCGACTTCGGCACCACCAATTCGAGCGCGGCGATCTACGACGGCGAGCGGCTGACGCTGCTACCGCTCGACCCGATCAACAGTAGCCCGAGCGTCATGCGCTCGACGCTGTTTATGACCCGTGAGGGCGCCGCCTACATCGGCCGCGAGGCGATCAACCGCTTCACCGAGGGCAACGTCGGGCGCGAGATCGAGTACGAGTGGCGCTACATCGGCGAGGCCGAGGTGACCTTCGCCGACCTCGGCACGCAGCAGCAGGCGCTCTACGCGCAGGTGGATGCAAACGCCCCCGGCAGGCTCTTTCAGTCGCTCAAGACGGGCCTGCGCGACAAGAGCTTCAAGCGCACTAACGTGTTTGGCACCACCTACACGCTGGAGGAGCTGATTGCGATCGTGCTGCGCCTGATCCTGGAGCGCGTGGAGGCCAGCACCGGCGAGAAGGTGAGCGGCATGGTCGTGGGCCGCCCCGTTCACTACAGCCTCGACCCCAAGCTGGACGCGCTTGCCTTCGAGCGCATGCAGGCGGCCTGCGCCCTCGCCGAGATCCCTGAGGTGACGTTTCTGGAGGAGCCTACCGCCGCCGCGCTCTCCTACGCCAGCACCGCGCGCGGCGAGCAGCACGTGCTTGTGTTCGACTTCGGCGGCGGCACCCTAGACGTGACGGTGATGCGCCTTGACAGCAAAGGCGGGCGCCAGATCCTTGCCACCGACGGCGTGCCCGTAGGCGGCGACCTGCTCGACCAGCGTATCGTGATGGGACGGCTGCTGCCACACTTCGGCGAGGGCGCCACCCTGGGCGCGCGGCGCCTGTCCTTCCCGACGCACATCCTCGACCATTTTAGCGAGTGGCAGACGATCATGGAGCTGACGCAGCCCCACTATCTGGAGATCATCGAGGAGGCGATCGCGATCGGCGACCGGCCCAAGGAGCTGCGGGCGCTGCGCTCGCTGGTGCGCCAGAACTACGGCCTGCCGATGTACGAGGCCGTGGAGAGCGCCAAGGTGGGCCTCAGCGAGCGCGCCGAGGTAGTGCTGGGCATGCATATCGGCGAGATCGACTTCGACGAGCATATCCCGCGCTGGGATTTTGAGCGCCTGATTGGCCCCGACCTGCGCGCCGTTGAGCAGTGCGTCGACCGGACGCTCGCCGCCGCCAACCTGCGGCCCGCCCAGATCGATGTGGTGCTGCGCACCGGCGGCTCCTCACGTGTGCCGCGCTTTGTGAAGATGCTCGCCGAGAAGTTCGGCGCCGAGCGCCTGCAAGAGATGGACATCTTTACCGGCGTGGCCTCGGGGCTGGGGGTGGCGGCGTGGGAGCGGGGTTAGAGCAAATGCAAAATGCAAAATGCAAAATGCGGAGGCTCGTCAGTCTGAGCCGAATGGCTCTAGCTCGATGGTTTGGGTGCTGGAGCTGATACGAAGGCGGGGGGATGCGGCTTCGTCCGTCAGGGTGACGTCGGCGCCAAGCCAGGGGCCGGTGAGCAGCACGGCAACGCTGCGCAGGCGTGGGCCAGCGCCGATCACTGCGAGGCGCTCGACGCCGGTGGGGGTTGGGCGGTCGCCAGCGATGGTCGTGCCGTCCAGGGGGAGCAGCACGAGCTCGGCTTGTGGGCTAAGGCGCACGCGGTTGCCCACGAGGGTGGCGGGCTCGGCTAGGTTCCACATGATCGCGGCCTGCGCGCCTATGGGGCCTGTGGCCTCGTCGGCGATCACGGTGGGCTCGCCTGGGCAGAAACGGATCGTGCGGCGCTGATCCCAGCCACGCCAGCCGTCGAGGGCGGTGACGCTCAGGTCGCAGCGCGGCCCCGGCGCGAAGCGCTCCACCCGCGCGAAGGGCGGCGGGTCCTGCGCCCACGGGCCACCAAGGCCGCTGAGCATCTGGCGCACGGCGCTCATGCCGCTGCGGCCAACCACGAGACCGCTCAGGTTCTCACGCGGGATGCGCTTGTCGCGAAAGGCGCTGCGCCCGCGTGGCAGCCAGCTGAACGTGCTCCCATCGAGCTGATCCTCCACTAGGGCGCTGCCCTGCACGATCAGGCTGAGCGTGTTGCTGGCCTTGTAGCGGTGCCAGCCGGTGAAGCGCAAGTTAAGCAGCATGTAGGCGCCGTCCGGCTGCCAGCTCTCGCGAAAAACGAGCTTGTCGGGGCCGAGGGCGCCGGGCAGCGTGGGCGTGCCGGTGTCGCCGTAGAGCAGGCAGGAGCTCTCGCTGGGCGGCGTGCCGCGCATGCTCAGGGCGGCGTCGGCGCCGGGCTGCGCCGCGCTAAAGTTGTAGGCGCGTGCGGGGCTGCCTGCGGCAAGGGCGGCGGCCCACAGGTAGCGCGGCTCGTTCAGCAGGCTGGCGCCCAGGTAGAAGCTGGCCTCTGGGCTGATGGCGAGCGGGAAGTTGTAGCGCAGCGGGCGGCCGTCGGGCGGCAGCTGGAGCAGCAGCCACTCGAAGGAGCGGCGGGCCTGCGCGGGGGGCGGCGCGCCGCTGGCGAGCGACTGATAGAGTGCGTTGGTGATCCACTCGCTCTGGTAGTAGTAGGTGTCGTCGGAGTTGCGCCAGCGCGCCAACCAGCCCCGCTCGGCGCCCGCCAGGTAGGCGCGGTTCTGCTCGGCGAGCGCAGGGTCGGCCAGCCCGGTGGTCTCCAGCACCGCCAGCAGGCCGGCGCCCGTCTCCTGGTTCACGTACGGGCCGCTCGGCCGCTCGCCGAAGGCAAGCGCGTAGAGCCAGTCCACCCACTCCACCGTGAGGGCGCGCCGGTTGACGGCGGCGAACCATGCGCGCAGGGCTTCGTCGTCCTCGGCGCTGAACAGGGCGGGGAAGGCGGCGCGCACCTTGTCGTAGTAGTACGCGCGCTTGGCCGCCTCGAACTGCCCGTACTTCACGCTGTTGGCGGGGCCGCTGAACGCCGCTGCGGCCGCCTCGGCCAGGATCGCCTCGCGGAAGCGCGCCGCCCAAGGCTGCTCGCCCGTGCCGAGGGCCAGCATGCCATACTCTGGCACGCCCTTCTGCGGGTGAGCCTCTACCAGGGCCAGCAGCTGCGCGAAGACCGCCACGCCCGTGTAGGTGCTGGCGGGCGGCGCGAGTTGCTCGCAGAGCGTCGGCTGCTCCGCTCTGATCCCCTCGAACGGCGGCGGCACGGGGAAGAAGCTCGCCTGGTAGGCGCGCAGCGTGCCCCAACCAGCCACGGCGACGGCCAGCAGCGCGGCGAGCGCCAGCCAGCGACGGCGGACGCCAAGGCGTAGCCCGTGAGGTGGGGGCGGACAGTAGCGCCTGATCACTCGGTGAGCCAGGAGCGTGAGCGCCCAGCCGCTCGCCAGCACGAGCGCCGCGAGCGCGCTGAAGAACTCCTCCTCGGCGAAGCCGCCCTCCAGCTGCTCCAGCACGACCACTGCGCCCCCCACCAGCCCGGCGCAGCAGGCGATCACCGCCGCCGCCAGGGGCCAGGGCAGGCCGTCGGCGAGCAGCTCGGCCAGCCAGAGCGCCGCCGCCCAGAGCGCGAGCGTGAGCGCCCAGGCGGCCAGGGTGTCGCCAGTAAGAGCGTAGAGCGCGGCGGTGATCAGGCCACCTATGAGGGTTGCGGGGGCGATCCAGGGGATTGTGGCCGGAGGTTTTGTCCGCAGATGACGCAGATGACGCAGATTTTCGAACCATTTTGGGCGAGCATCTGTGAAAGCTGTGGTCGATAGGTGTGGTCTGCCGGCCCAGCCGAGGGCGAGCACGGCGGCAATAAAGAGCAGCCGTGTGAGGCTCTCGGTGAGTGTAAGGGTGGTCACGGGGCCACGGCCACAGGGCAAACCTGGCGGTCGAAGCTGTAGATCGCCACGCGATCCTGGGCGTAGCGCAGCGTGAAGTTGGGGCTGGCGTCGAGCTCGGCGGGCGTGAAGAGCGGGGCGGCGGTGGCGCCAACCAGCCCCTGGCCCTGCCCGTGGTACAGGTGCGTGATCCCCTCCGCGCAGAGAATCTGCATGCCCTCGGGCGTAGTCGGCGGCGCGGCCCGCAGATCATGCACCAGGGCCACCACGCGCTGCGTGTAGTCGGGCGGCTCCGCGCGCTCGTTGGCGATGGCGTACTGCGGGGGCATGGTGTTGCTGCGCCCCGCCAGCAGCGGGATCCACCAGCCGCCGTCGGCGCCAACCACCGAGGTGCCGCCGTACACGTCGAAGCCATGCACCAGGAAGCGCGCCGTCGGCGGTGTCTCGGCGGCGATCCAGCGCATCGCCTTCACGTCGGGCCGCGTCACGATGATGAAGGCCGGGTCAACGATGCGCAGCTGCTGGAGCCCGCCCCAGAGCGCCAGCACGGCCAGCGCAACGAAGGGCGCAATGTGATAGCCGATAGCCGATAGCCGATAGCCGATAGCCGCAAACCTGCCCCCCTGTCGTCGGTCGTCGGTCGTCGGTCGTCCCGCCAGCCAATCTACCAGCTCGGCGGCGAGCCAGCCGCAGGCCAGGGCCACGGGGATGTAGACTGCGATCAGCACCGCGAAGCTTTGGAGCATCACGGCGCCCGGCACGCCGTACAGGCTCGTGGCCATATAGCCGGAGAGCAGCAGCGTCCAGAGCAGCAGCCCAGGCAGCATCCAGGCGCGCCGCACGAGCGCCCACAGCATGGCCACGCCGCTCACCACAAGCAGCGGGAGCGGCATATAGGTTGTTAGCAGCGTCCAGGCTCTGTAGTCGGCCTGCACGTACTCCAGAGGGGTGCCGAGGGCGGCCGCCTTGCCGATGGTGGCGGCGAGCTGGCTGCTAGAGACGTGGACGGCCCAGGGCGCGAAGAACAGAGCGGTGGCGATGCCGGCGAGGGCCAGCCAGCCGAGGCCCGCGCCCCACGTGCGCCAGGACAGGCGCCAGGTGGGCAGGGCCCAGCAGAGCAGCAGCACGCCCACAAAGGCCACGTAGAAGAAGGCCATGCGATAGTAGCAGAGCGTCATCCCGGCCACTACGAGCCCCAGCAGGAGCGCGGGCCGCCAGCCTCGGCGCGGCGCCGCCAGCAGATCCCAGGTGAGGGTCATGGCCACCGGCAGCACCACCTGGCCCGCCAGCTGGGCGTAGCGACCCCAGTTGACATACATACCTGGCAGTGGCGCGAGCAGCCCAGCGGTGAGCACCGCCACCACTCCAGCCCAGCGGCGCCCGCCCGCAAGGCGCAGCGCCAGCGGGTAGAGCGTGAGCGCTGCGGCGGCGCTGAGCAGCTGGCCCGCAAGGATCGTCGCGTCCACGGCGCTAATGCCAGTGGCCCAGGCGAGGGCGGCGGCGACGGCGGGGAAGCCGAACTGCACCGTAAGCGTGACATACGGCTCGTAGGGCGCCCAGTCGTTGAAGAGGCCGCCGTTATCGAGTATCAGCTGGGTGATCATCGCGTGCTGGTACGAGTCGCCCCACATCGGTGCGTCGAGCGAGCCGACCACGACAAGGCGCACGAGCACGATCAGCAGCAGCAGGGCGAGCAGCGCGAGATCGATCCCGTCGCCACGGGGGCGCCAGGCGCGCAGCGCAGGCAGCCGCAAGTGGCGCGCGCGCCAGGCCAGCAGGGCGGCGCCGAGGCCCACAAGCAGCCAGATGTTCCAGGGGCCGAGCCGCAGGCCGAGCAGCTGCGCCCAGACCAGCAGCACGGTGAGCATAACCATGCTGATCCCGACCGCCAGGGCGACGCGCTCAGCTGCCGAGCGGCGTTGCTCTGGCAGATCTAGGGCGGCCAGCAGGCCGAGGCCAGGCACCACGCAGACGAGCAGCCCGGCCATGATCATGGCGAGGTAGGTCGCCAGCCGTGCGGCGAAGCCAAGCAGGCGCGGCCCCGTGGCGAAGATCTGCCCGTGCACAAGCTGGCCCTCGGCGGGGCGCCCCGCAACGTAGAGGCTGCCGTCGCGGTAGGTGTCGCCGGGCATCACGGCGGCCTGCACCGCGCCGTCGCCCGCCACAGACAGGGCGAGGTAGTAGTCGCGCTGGCGCGAGGCGAGCGGCGCGGCGAAGCGGAAGGCATACAGGCGCGGCTCTGTCACCGCTGCCAGAGGGAGGCTAGCCGTAGCCAGGGGCGGGCCATCGACGCTGGCCCGCAGCTCAGCGCGCAGCGTGCCTGTGCCTGGCGTGTCGGGTTGCAGGAAGAGCTCGACCCCGGCGAGGCCAGCGTGGTGGACCACAAAACTTTGGCCGAGCTCAGCGCCGGACGCGAGCGGGTAAAACGTAGCAGCGCCGAGGGGCACCTGCTGCTCGGCGCTGGTGGCGGTGCAGGCGGTGAGCGCAACGGCGACGGCGGCCACAAGCAGAGCGCGGAGCGTAAGCCGCCGGATCCAGCGCGGCGTGGCGCAGCACAGCATAGGCAGAGAGGCCTCCATGAGTCAGGCAGCCGTTGGTGGCTGGAGGCATTATAGCGGAGTTTAGCTGCGCGCTTCAGAGTTATGCAGGGCGGATACAACATCGCCCGACAGCCCTCACCCCCAGCCCCTCTCCCTCACGGGGAGAGGGGAGCAACTGCATCAGGACGCGCGCGGTTCCCCCTTGCCCTGAACGGGAGAGGGGGTTAGGGGGTGAGGGCCAGCCAGCACAATCTTCGCCAGGATTTCGCCCACGTAGCTGTCCCGTTCGTCACCCTGGAAATAGACATTGCGCGCCTTGAAGTCGCTGATGCTCATCGGCCCCGTGCCCGCATTCCAGTGCGCTACCTCTTTGTAGGGCGTCGGGGCGACAATAAACGAGTTGAGCACAACATCCGGATCGCCGAGGCGCTGCTCGACGTCCTTAATGATGCGGTAAAAGCTGATCTTGGGATCCTCTTCCGGCCCGCGCAAGTTACGGAGCCCCTTCGGGTCAACGAAGGTTACGTACTGCTTGCCTGCATGGAACAGCCAGAGGATGAAGTCAGGATAGAAGTTTCCTGCCTCGAAAAAGCCAATGCCTTTTCCTCGGCTCTGATTACGGAGCAGGTAGAGTTCCTTGTCGGCGAAGAACGGTTTGTCAGCCTCGTAGAATGCCTGGAGTTGCAGCACAAAGTCGCGCTCACCCTCATTGAGGGCCACTGGCTTGACGTCAACGAATTTGCTGCGGAGGTAGACCAGCGGCACGTACAAATGCCGATTGAAAAGCAGCACCTTGAAGTAATTGGGCTCAAATGTGGGTGGCTCAAGCTTGCCCTGCTCAATGTCTGCTTTGAGCTGAGTGAGCTGGATGATCAGATCGCCCTGCGTGGGCTGGATCAAGAAGTTGTACTCGGTGATGAGATTTGGATTCCGCTCTGGGTCGAGCTCCAGGTCACGATATTCGAGAGAGGGCGCTTCGTACTCACTCTTCTTGAACTTGTAGAAGGTATCGCAGTACTTCTTCAGCAGCGCGACCGCAATCTCCTGCCACATCCGTACCTGGCCCATGTTGCGGAATACCAGCGCGTCAGGTGGGATGAGCAGTTTGTACCAGTCAGGGTGCTCCAGCAGGTCGCTGATACCCTCCCGCGTGATGTTCAGGTTGTACCAAGACTTCTCGTTCTTGAAGCGGAGGAGCTCGAAGAGAATCGCGTCGAGATCCATGAATGCGAGATGTTTCTGGTTAAGGGCGACCTCGTGCTTGTTAACAGCGTCACTGTTGCTATGCGCGCCCGTGCTACGCTGGCTCTCGATCTTGGGGTACCAGTCGATCAAGACGCTGCTTGGTCGCCGGTTGCCTGTGACACGCCCCAGCGTTGGTCGCGGCCCTTGCTGCTTAAAGTCAATACCATCCTGTACAGCGATGATGCGCAGGCGCGGCAGGCTGGCGAACGGTTTGAGGGTTGGCAGAGTGAGTGAGACCAGATTGGTGTTCGATGGCAGCCCCTCATCCTCAAGATACTTGCGGAACTCGGCCATATAGCTTGCACGCACCCCGAAGATGTTGAGCGTCTCCAGGCGGTCGATCTCTTTTGGCGTCGGGACGTGTAGCTCCTCCTGCACCTTGCGGCTGCGCTTGAGTCCGAAGCTGTAGCCTTTGAGCCGCACGCCGCGCCCAAAGAGCTGGATAATCTGTGAGCCCTCCGACTTGCCGATGTTCATGAGGCCCATGCTGCTGACACGCCAGCTGCTCCAGCCTTCGGTGAACTTCTTCGAGCCGATCAGGACATTCACTGGCGAGTTGTCCTCCTCGATGCGCCGGAAGAGCGAGCCGGCAAACTCTGGCTCGCTTACCGCCAGCGGCTCGGGCTCGCCCCGCGCAACAGCGAGATCGTTGGTGCGCTCGATCTCCCTGATCAGCCCCGCCGCATCGCCAATATTGATCACGCCGAACGGCTCGCTCGTGCCGACACGTAGCCCCAACTCGCCATCAATGCCTTTCAGGTTTTCGACGTGCAGCAGGCCCGCTGCCGGGGCATCAAAAACCACGCGCAGCAGATCGACGTAGATCTGCTCGGCTGTGAGATTGCGCTCGTGCAGGTAGCCGAAGCTGTTCGCGAAGATCTCGCGCTCCCCCTCGTCGAGCAGGCCTGCCTGCCCATTAAGCAGCTGCTCGATGCGTCGGATCACCGCGCTGCGCTGCGCTGGGTGGACGACCGCAGCCAGAAATTGTAGGATGTCGACTATGTCAGAGATGTCGCGCGTCAATGTGCCTCTGGTAACGCTGCCACCGACAAAGACCATGAGGGGCTGAGCGAGCAGGTAAGGCGCAAAGGTGGCGGGCCGATCACGGTAGAGCCG
>ENA-ORBV01004977-ORBV01004977.1-microbial-mat-metagenome-genome-assembly--contig:-NODE-4977-length-24890-cov-6.737194_pt1 | contig 24890 bp, 19 predicted proteins | sample MGYA00237777_ERZ505514 | MGnify/ENA primary metagenome ERZ505514 (study PRJEB26160, sample SAMN06269048) | microbial mat metagenome | isolation source: Oligotrophic lake microbial mat | place... | reverse complement strand
GTTGGTCTTTCCTGTTCCGTCCACGGTCTCCATTCTGGGTTTTAGTTGGTGTTTATTTATTTGGTTGTCACTTCGCTGCTCTTCTTGTGTGATTTGTGTTTCCTGTCAACACTGGATCGCCGTTTTTGTATGCCAGTCCTGCACATTAGGAAGGAGGGGCTGAACGTGAGAAAACGTTTTTTGGGGGGTCGTGACCACGGAAGACCGTAGACCGTCTTTCCTTTTCACCGGGTGACCGGCTTTCCTTGACAGGCAGGCGTTCAGTTGGCTCGATTGAACATCACGCGGAAGCGTGATTGTCTTAACCGTCGTCCGTTACACTGGCGGACGCTCGAGGGACTACTCCAGTAGCTAGTAGCAGCGACTAGCAAAACCGGTCAAAGACTAGCAAATTTTCCCAACAGTACAGAAACGTGCAGAAGTACGCTCAACTGGTGCTGGCACTTATTTGAGTAGGCGGCGGTCTCGAATTCGAGCTCCCCCCACGTCTGGAGAACACTTCAGCAGCAAACCTGCTTGCATGAACATTTCACGCACACAAAACAAAATGGAGCCAAAAAAAGATGGAGAAACAAAGAGCAATTCGACCCTGCATTGACAAAGGAACTACAATGAAGCAAGAAATTGGCGACCCACCCAAGAAAAGAGGCTTCAAGACGAAGAAGGAATTTCGAATTCTCATGGACGCCGCTCTGAAGCAGAACGATGAAGCGGAGAAACAAGAGGGCGACAATGTGGCGCTGGGAAGTAGCCAACGAGAGAGCAAGGCTGAGGACGACGCTGCGCGGCAACATTCCGATGACACTCTTATCGAACATGACATTGGCCAGCCCAATGGTCGGGGGGCGGCGAGGGAGATGAATCCCCCGCATCAGCATGGCGCTTCTGGTAAGAAGTTGAGCAGGAAGGATCTTAAAAGATAGAAAACAAAGAAAGAGGCAGAGACGCGTCATGAGGAGGAAGAGATCAAGGCGGTTGGAGACTCCGCAGAGGGAGCCCAGTTCGTCTGTTCACAGACAGCCGTCAAGGAAACAGATTCACACTGGAAAAATGCTCTGGATATCAATGTCGCCTCCTTTAGCATCCGTGCTGCGGGGAAGACCCTGTTTCGCGATGCTGCCCTGTGCATCAGCCAGGGGAGGCGTTACGGCCTTGTGGCTCCCAACGGCAAGGGCAAGTCCACTCTACTCAAGATGATCGCATCGCAAAAATTGACACTGCCACCACGCATTTCTCATCTCTGCGTGGAACAGGAAATTGTCGCTGGCGACACCCCAGCCATTGATGCCGTGCTGCGCGCTGACACGAAGCGTTGGTCGCCACTCGAGGAAGAGAAGATGCTGACGGAGGCGCTGGATTCTGGCGACAATCTTGTGGTCAAACTTGAGAGACTACAAGAACTGCACGAGGAGCTGAGGAGCATGGGAGAGGCCGCGAGCGAGGGCAAGGCCCGAAGGATGCTCTGCGGCTTGGGGTTTGACGGCGAAATGCAGAGCAAGCCAACAAAGATGTTCTCAGGTGGCTGGAGGATGCGCATATCCTTGGCCAGAGCTTTGTTCATTGAGCCAACTCTGCTCATGCTGGATGAGCCCACGAATCATCTTGATCTGAATGCTGTGATTTGGTTAGACAACCACCTGCTCAACTGGAAGAAGATGCTCTTGGTCGTCAGCCACGATCAAGAATTCCTTAACAGCGTATGCGAAGAAATCCTGCATATCGAGGACACACAACTCGTATCTTACAAGGGAAACTACGATAGTTTCAAGGCGGTCGAAAAGACCATGCTCCAAAAGCAGATGCAAGCGTGGTCCGCTCAGCAGAAAGGAGGACGGAACAAGAAAGGCTCACCCAAGAAGAAGGCACAGGAATCCGAGGCGACGGATTATATCCGGTGCCCGAGGGACTACAAAGTGTACCTGGATTTCGCCGAGGTGCGGCCACTATCTGGTCCAGTGCTGGAAGTGATTCGGGCCGATTTCCGCTACTCGCCGAGAGACCCGGTATTGTTTCACAAAATTGACTTCAGCGTCAATATGGAAACCAGAATCTGCGTTGTAGGGCTCAATGGATCAGGCAAGTCGACCTTGCTAAAGCTGCTAACAGGCCAGGTTAAGCCCACAATAGGAGAGGTCAAGCGCAACCCTACGCTCCGCATGGGGATATACAATCAGCACTTTGTGGACGCTCTCCCCATGAACAAAACTCCTACAGACTTTCTCCTCGAAAAGCACTTTCTCCTCGAAAAGCACAACGCGGAGAACTATCAGTCCGTATGCAAGGTGCTTGGAACCTATGGACTGGAACGGCATGCTCACAAGATAGCGATGAGGGATCTCAGTGGCGGCCAGAAGGCGCGAGTCGTGTTCGCGGATCTGACACTCCAGTGTCCACATCTTCTGTTACTGGATGAGCCAACGAATAACTTGGATATCGAGACCATCGATGCACTCGTGGACGCGATCAAAGAATTCAGTGGCGGCATTGTCCTGGTGACGCATGACCAGCGGTTGATTGATGAGTGCAACTGCACGTTGTGGGTTGTAGAGCATCAAGACGTGGTGCAGTGGATAGGCAGCTTCAACGATTACAAGGCAATGTTGCTGATCCGCATGGAGGAGGAAGCCCAGAGAGAGGAGGAAATGCGCTGCAAAGGAGCGAAATCAAGGCGAAGGCCCGAGCAAATAAACTGGCGGCTGCGCAGCGGGGGAGAAACCGGATGGCAAAGGTGGCTGGCGGAAGCCAAGACAAATAGTTCGCGTCAACCTAAATGGCTCGAAAACTGTCCTTCTTTTAGAAACGACACATGCCGATGTGCTCATCCACAGCTTCAACCGGCAGAGAAATCGTTGGTGAAAGAGACGTCTAGTCTCTGATAATTTTCTAGTCGTAGCATTTGCCATTAGTGTAACTTTGAGTAATTCTTATGTGCTACTCCAATTATAACTCCAGTGATCAGAAAGGGAGGGGGTCGCGGTATGCCTTTCTACTGGTTTCCAACGCTCAGCTCGGCTCGGCCCGGCCCATCGCCTCGCCTGCTGCCAATACTGGTGAACAGGGTACTCTGCTCCCCTCACTCAGAGGCGGCGCCTGCGGGCACGTTTTTTTTTTAATTGTGAACTTCAATGATACGAGACATTGTGATACATGCCTTACCAGAAGCAAGTCTTAAAACGTTGAAATCCAGGGCCTGTGATGTAGAGGCAACCTTTCCAGAACACGTTGGTTACTTCTTGTTGTACCTTACCATAGATAATTGTAAGAAGAGACATAGCAAACATAGATACATGCTAAATTGAGTGCATTGGAGGCAAGTACTGAAGGAACGAGTGTTCAGCAATCCATGTCCCTGTCCTTCTCGAGTAATTGATGATTTGAATTGTTAAAACAATAAATGAAGCACAAGGAGTACAGAGCTGTTGACCGATTGTGAATACCTTCGAGCCAGGTAGGAAGAGTGGCTGGCCGATCTCCGTCACTGGGATTTTCAAATATTATTAGGATTGTTTGAGCCTTCAAACAAGCGCTTTACCCCCATGCTCATGCTGCTGGCATAGTTGCTTCAGCTCAACCCAACTCACGGGACCAAATAATGCAGAACCTTTCATCTTACCTTGCTGTGTACTAGAATTTCAGTTGAAGAATATTTCATATGGAATATTTTTCTGTAGCAATTGACACATTGAACAGCACAGTCCACAACATGTTGAATAAAAAAAATCTATTTGGGTCTTAACACGTAGTCCTCCCGTCAGTGTCCAACCAAACACCGTTTGCAAATGCAACTGTTTCCATTGTTTCCGTAGCAAGCATATGCCATGATCCTTGAGGTGCGAAGACAAAATGCATGTCTTCGCCATTCGATCCTTTTTCCATTCTTTCAGCCATTTATTCAATAATAAATCCTTCGATTTTCCATGAAATCACTTTACAATTTTCCCACTTGCCGCTTCGATCATTTCAGACCTTCCTGCGTTGCCCTGACGTCTTCAAGTGTGGCGTTACCCTTCTCAACAGCTTTGTTCGAATCCTCCGTTGCCTTTCCCAAAGCGGCCAGAGCCATTTCCGTCATCTTCTTCATTTCTTCCGCCTGCTTCGCCGCGCGTTCGGCCATTTCGTCCATCTTCTTGTTGTTGGGATTCTCCTTCACCTCGTATTCCTTAGGGTCGTACTGCCCCTTGGTGTCCCAAAAGCTGGCCATGGTTGAATTTGCTTGGATAAAAAAAGAAAAATTAAAAAAATTGACAGATTACAATTTGATCTTTCTTTTTTGTGAGAAATCTCGACGAAAGAAAGGTTTGTGTTTTTGGTCTGTCTGCATGCAGACAAGATTTCATGCATATAAGATTTCATGCGTTTTTTCAAACGGTCACAAAGACTGATCGATGGTCACTGGAATTCACTTCCGTGTACTTAACTGACCCCAGCACGTTTGTCGTGATGACAGGAAGTACCAGAGTTCGGCGTACAACCAACGTACAGTAGCAATCGCTCGGAATGACCCTTCGTCAGCACAGATGACCTTCGTTAAGGTTCTACGACATCATATTGGGGCAATACTGTGCGATGACGTTGATGCATACTCCGAGGGCTTACATGGATCTGTTAATGAAACCTGAGTCCGGTACTCCGAGTTGGTATGGTACCGCTTCTCTACTGTGTCTGACCGTTTAATGACTGCATAGTGATGTCCCTTCAGTTCGGAGGTGCAGAACACATCCTCCATCCGCATGTATTTTTTGTGCGTTAGCTGCCCACAACCGCTGTGGAGGACAGGACATGTAAGTGACTTAAAAAGGGTGCACACTGACTCTGTAAAATGGTTGGAATCTGGGCCAGACTGAAAACAGTTTTGAGATTTCTGAGGCACATAGCTGGCTAAGTTGGAGATCTCTCCTGGAACATGCATATTGAGCAGCACCATGCCACAAGCACTTCTTACAAAGTTGTTTAATTAGTTGATAACCAATGGGAGTTTCACTGTCAAGGTTCTGTGCAACTGGCTTCTTGGCAGCAGTAAAATTTTGCAGAAATTTGTGCATCTGAGGGTCACACGCATTGAAGACATTGAACTTCAGTTGCTTCATGTCCATTGAAACCAAAAGCTGACTAGGTTTTATCAAATGAAAACTAGACACTTGCATGTGCGCTTTTGTTCGTGTCATTGTTGGCCATTGCTCTTTGCATTTTGATTTGTGCCACCAGAACACACTTTCATGTGCACAAAATGTGTGTCAACACTAACACAGTTTTTTTTATTAAAACTAATTGTTGTTCTTAGAACATCCTTGTTCAACACAATGCTTCATGGCACAGAAACACTCCCTTCTCATTCAAAATTGTCCCAATCTTTGTCAACGGGAAAACCAGTTCTTTCACATTTGTAAAAACTTGATAAAAACCAAAATGACAATTGCTTTGATGCAATGATCTCATGGATGAAATGAAAATATCAAACCAGTTGTGCCTTGAGATTTGCATCAAGGTAAACTTGCTTCTTTTGGACTGTTGTGCATTGTTTGACCCATCAACTGTGAATCCATGTCACGACCCACCTTTAATGGGATACATGCACTTTCCCAGATGATCCAAATAGTGGGTGTAGCATTCACTATGGAATGCCAACAATGTTTTGTTGTGGAAGCCTGGATCTTGGCCTCCACCCCTACAACATCTCTTCATTTGGAGAGAGGCACCATTAAGAAATGTCGGCATATTAAAGAATTCCTAGTTGAGACTAGTTCCTTTGTGAATAGGCACTGGTTCTTGTGTTTTTCGAATGTTGGAGACAAACATGAAAGTCTTACAATTCGATTATATATAAACCCACAAACAGGTTTGCTCTTTGGAAATCAGCACATTGATGGAGAATAAATTCATTGTCATGCACGAGCCAGAATGAAATATATAGAACAAGCCCAATGCATTTGAACATTAACTCTACAACGTCTGTGTGTTTTCTCCTTTTGTTCGTTCACAAGGTCTAACTGTCCCCGCGTCTCAAATAAATGCACTCATAATTCGTGAGCCTTGTAAGGACTACTATTGTTGCTTCTTTGCAGTTCCATTTTCGCTTGCTGCCGCCTTCTTTTTTGGTTTCATAACAGTCTTGACGATACCCGATACAATAAGATATCCCCAAAAGAGCTGGAGGCCAAACAAAAAACAACTGCTGGCCCATACCATGAACAAAAACGTCCTATACCCAAAATGCTTGGGATCCATCAAATAGGGCACCAAAAAACAATCTCGCAAATAAATCAATCTTGGAATGAGCATGACGATGCGAATTGTCAAAAACGTGACGGCAAAGACAATGCGCGTTTGAAAGTAGCGGTTTGGATACTTGGTCATCCATTCCTGATTGTCCTTGAAGGCATTCATGACGCCCAGTGGAACCGAGCTCAATTCAAAAATGCCAAAAAAGTAGGGCGTCCAATATCGAAATCCATTGTTGAAGAAGGCCGACATGGCACCGACACAGATTACAGCGGTATGATGAAACATCATTTCGATGCGTTCCGGCACCAAAAAGATGCCCACCAATAAGGACCATAATTGATATCCAATTTGAACGGCACTAAAGATATAATAGTCTTCTTGTCCTTGTACTTTTTCTGCCATGGGTGGATTGGTGGGTTTGAGAACGTATTCAAAATAACATCCCATCAATCCCAAGAACAGATTGGTACTCATATTGGTGACTTGATAACACATTCTTCGTCGCGCTTCTGCTGTTTCGGTTGTCGTTGTGGAAGTTGAGGAAGGTATCAATCGAGCAGCCAGAGGAAAGGATGCCACGTAAATGATGCTAGTAATGGCCATGGTCACGGCAATGGCTGGAAAGACGCGCTGGTAGGCATGCTCTTTCGGTAGATGAATGGGCCCTTTGGCCAAGGGCAGTATTTCATCAAAGGCATCTTGAACAAGCCACGAAAACAGGGATGGGGAGGATGTCACTACTGGCGATGATGCCATAGTCTCTGCTATGATTTCCTCTTCCATCGTATCTTGTAAAATAGTTGTGCCGTATTGGTTTCTACCGGGAAGGAGACTACTGCTACTGTACTGCGCTTCTTCGGAAATACTAATGCGCTGATTTGAACTTGGGAGGAGAACTAACTCTACCTCGAAAAAAACACGATGTGAAAGAGGAAGAGGAAGCTCGCTTGTGGTATCCATCCGTTGATTCATTGATTGCTTGAAGCAAGGCCGAATCTTTTGTGTCGGATTCGCTAAATCGCAAACTCAGTACAGTGTAGGGCTGGGGCTACAGCATTTGGTTTCTCACTTTCTCGTGAACATACCCCGCCAACCGGGACCCTTTGGTTGAGCTCTCGTCAGTTTTCTATTTTCATGAGACCCAAAACAAACATTTCACGCACTCAAAATTTAATGAACACATCGTTGGAAATACTACTAGCTACTCCAGTAGCTAGCTAGATAGCTACATAGAGTAATAGTAGTGTGATGAAGTTTATTCAATTGGCTAGTAGAGATAGATTGTATTAAAATAGCTATCCTTTCGGCTTCCAAGTGCAAAGAACACAAAGAGAAAGAGACGGGAGTACTACGATACCGTGGCAACACTGGCTCCAGATTGAAACTCTTGACATTTGCATCAACAATTCAACATCATGCCCCCTTCCCCGCCACGTCCACCCAGCAGTGAGAGGTCTCCGAAAAACAGCGGTTCCAAGACGCCACCACCTGCTCGTTCTCCTACTCATGGTGGCAGCAGCAACTCGGGAGGTGGTGCTCCCAAAAGCCCTAAAAGCAGTAGTGCTCCTACTGGTGGAACGACATTGCGTTTGAACTTGGGAGGATCCAAACCTTCCTCTCCCAAACGGGCGTCGAGTCCCAAACCACCACCTTCTTCCGCGGAGCGCAGTATTCACACGAACAAGAGCAACTCCAACAGTCCTACAAATTCAGCAGCAACGCCCACGAGTAGTACTAATACACCCTCATCGTCCCCCAATAAAAAACGAAAGTTCAATCAAAATCAAGCCAATGTCGCACCTCATTTGGCCATGGCATCCTTTGTGCGGGTGCACCATCAATCCTCCCATTTGCAATGGGTCTTGACCGAGGCGGGGACTTGGACGTGTCGGGCTTCCTCTACGCTGTATATGAGTGATACAGCACCTCCCTTGCCGACTACCACGCAATTGGCCTTTCATTTACGAGGGACGTGTTTGGTGGATGCTGTGCACGTCGAAACTGTGGGTGCCGCTGTGCCACCAAAGGAAATTTTGGAAAAACTAGAAGCATCCTCTAGCACTACGACGAGTAGTACAGCCAGGACGACTAAATTGGAAACGTGGAAGACCATGGTAGATCATATTGATCCTATGGAACATGTCTTGATCAAACCGGCATTGTCTTACACGGAAACAGACTTTGTGGACAACAACACTGCAAGTCCTGGTGCTAGTGCCGAGAAGAAACAACACTATGATGCCGATGCCCAATGGACACGAGGAACGACGGGCATGACGACGGGACTACGAGCCGCCAGTATGGCCAGTAATATGGGAGAATTGAGATTGACGATTGATCGGCCTTCCAATGCCGCAGGACGACCACCTCTCGACACGTTTACCAAATTGACACCCGACGAAAAGAAGCAACGCCAAGATTGGTTTACCCATCAATGGCATGCCGATTTAGAGGCCACCACGGGACTGACGGACAACAAGAATGGAACTGTGGGTCGGGAATTGCATCAACAACTTTTGGATCGCACGGCACAACGACGTGCGGCTCGATTGAAATTGGTGGCACAACGCATGGCGGAAGCTTCCGATACCGAGCATGGTCGACGAGCCTTCAAAATCACCGTCAACTATCGCATCCACCCCGATGTGTTGGAAACGGAATTACATGCTGGTGGTCTTCACGTTGTACCCACATCGACGCATCTTCCGCCTCATGTGTACACTACGGCTGGTGTGTTTGGCGACCACGAAGGAGTCCGCAATTGGTTGCCATGTTTGGATTCAGCGTCCTATAAACATCGATGTTCGCAACAATTGACCATGTACGTGACAGCGCCCATGCGGGAAGGATTGCAAGTGATTGGATGTGGTGAAGATTTTGGGATTCATGATACGTGGTTGCATTTTAAAAACGACGACCATTCCGAGAGGCGCCGGTTGCTGGAAGAATATGTTGGCTTGCAGCAAGTCCAATGGATTGACAAAAGTTTAACACAGCACCAAACACCACCGCCAGGAAATAGCAATAACAAGCCATCAACGTCGTCGGCGCCGCATGTGATTCCTCCTGATACTGATGTTGCCATGGGTGACGCCAGTAATGGAAAGGATCAAGCGATGGACCAACAACCAAAAATGAATGTGGTTTCCATCAACCAAATTTTGGCAACACAAATTTGGGCTACGACGAGTTGGCTACCAATTCCAGCACGATCCATGGGATTCGCCGTTGGTCCCTTCCACATTGTGGAGGATCCAGAATATTTTGGTCTACCCGAAATTGATTTTGACGACGAGGAAAATATGGCCTTGAAAGAAGATGTCGGAGATGCGAATCTTCGCCGCCGCCGACAAGTGGAGTTGGAGAGGGAGAGAGAACGAATTGAAGATGCGCGAGTACGTGGGGAAGGTATCCGTCAGGCATACTTTGCCCCTCTATACGAACGGAAATATATTCATTCCAGTGCCAAAGCATTGCTTCTGGAAGATTCACCCAACCCAGGCCAAGCTGAGGCAGATGCCGCCGCCGAAGACGAAGAGGATGACGTTCTTGCTGCATTGACTGCTTCGAGATCGGTGGAATTTCAAATGGCGCCTCAAACAAGTCGGCAGCGATTTCTGTCAAAAGGATTGCAGGATGCGGTACTTTTTGCCACGGCTGGTGTTGCTCACAGAGCCTTATCTTTGATGAGAGACCTTCTGGCTTTGTAAGTCTACTGCAAAATGGTTGTGCAGCTCTGTGGTCACGCTTAATGATCTAAACAGGTTTGGTTTGTTGTTAACATTACTTGACTAACACCTCTTGCACCTTGCATGATCATTCCTCCTTCCCAAATCACCCAGACCGGCTTATCGTACCGCCTCCTACACGCAGATTTGGATACCCCACGCAGTCAATGGGGGATATTCCTGCGGCGCACTGCATTCCTGCCCAGGTAGGGCCTGTAGACAGGAATTTTGATTAATGGTTCTGCATACGGAAAAATCAGTTCTTGCTCACCATTTTCCTTCACCTGACCTTGCAGAAGTCCTTGGGGCCAACACCTTCCTAGGTGGGGCCATTATGGATGCCGGCCTGTTGCCGCCACCTGGTAAACGCATACCGTTTTATCAAGGAGGGGGGCGTGTCCTGCAAATGTTGCAAGCACGCTGTGCCATACGCGGGTGGATCATAGCATGTCTTCCTTTGGGGGGACAAGATGATGTTGGCAATGGATACATTCTGTCCTTGATCGAATCCTTCATGATGAGCTTGTACGAACGTGCCCATGGAGCAACCGGGGAAGGTGCGTTGCTTTATGCTTGGTTGAATTTTTTTCAATTGTCAGCTTTCGATGTTTTTCTCATGTATCTTTTTGACTTTAATGAATGATTGAGTAGGTGGTGCCAAGGGCTCTCTATTTCATACCAAACGGTTTTCTGCCGGAAGCGGTTTAAACAGCACGAATTTGGACTTTTTGCCAGTTCGAAATGTTGAAGAAATCGTGGATGTTGCGGTCGGTGGTGTGATGGCTGCCGTCCCTGTCGGTAAGAAAGGTTTCTATCGCTGTTGGATATTTTCTATACCACCATGCTCATGTTCATTTATCCGATGATGGCGCAGAGGATCGAAATAATGACCAGCTGTGGCGATCGCAGAGTAACGGAACAGAATCTCACACGTCTTCGATGGACGAGTTTGCCGTGAGGCAGCTTCTATGCAAAGATGCAGTTGATGTGCTGGAAAGGGGAACCGACAAAGACAGGTATGCCCCCATGCCGTCAATGGGTTGGCTGGGCTCGCATTTGTGCCTGTCCTTCTTATCTAGTAATGCAACTTCCAGTAGTGATCTCGGTGGAGGAGCGCTGGAGCTTGTGCATCCAACCGGTGGACTAGTTTACAGGTCTCTCAAAACCGAGGTCTTCGCAAGAATTGTTGAAGGACGTGCCGGTGTTGCGAACTTTATTCGGCTAGTGCGGGCTGCGTTTGTCGCATCACACTTGGACGACATGGGAGAACAGGAGCTAAAAATGCCGTCAACGAAAAAGGACAAGCGATCCGATCGGAAGAGCACTGATTCCGGCGCGGGTGCACCAAAGCCAAATGAGCCCGAGCCTAGTGCGAAGGACAAGCCTAGATTCGTCATTTGCGTCAACGAATTTCTTAAGAAGAAGGGCTTGACACACACACTCTTTACGCGAGCACTTCAGAATCTTGCTGGGCGTATTCGTGAAGCCCTTCTTCTCGGCCGCCTTGTTGACGCCGACAAAGAGACAATAGATCCAAGAACCAAACTCCCCCTTGTTGACCCCGAAGGCTTCCCCAATTCTTTTGTCAGGGCGGCTTCCTCTTTGTACCTTCGTGTCGGAGTTCACGTAGAGATCGCGAGAGATTCGAATCCAGCGTCCGCAGCGGCGAATCCAGGCGGGATCCAGTTGCAAGCCTATGCGGAACCTATCATCCCAGAAGGCGGAGTCGCGTACAGCGGCCCCATAACCATTCGTGTCGTCGAAAATGAGGGTCAGGTAGGTCCAAGCGAAATGCTCTGTTGTTGAATTTGTGATCAAGAAATGAGACTCGAACCGAATCTTCGTTGAAAAAGCCACGCTAGATTTTTTATTCGCCTTCTATACGTGTCGCACCAGAGGAACTCACAAGTTAATATGATCTGACTTCGCAGTTTCGCGAGTTTGTGAAAGATTTGACACTCGATGGGAGTAGGCGTGATTGGGGAACGACCCATCTCCATGCAAAACCTGTGACTACACCGAAAGCACAGACAGCAGCGAGCGGCGTTATCGAGACCACGGCAGCCAAAGATAAAGTTGGTGGCGCCGCGAAGGGAATTTTTGGCGCATCTATCATGCATGGCGGAGGCTACCAAGCAATTGAATTGATCCGCCTTACTAATTTGACTCCCTTGCTCTGGGTCCGCGTGGATCCGAATGGCTTGTATGGTGGCCGAATTTCCGTGTTTCAACCGGATAGCTGTTTAGCTGAACAGCTATTCCACGATGGTGATGCCGGGGCTCAAGTTGAAGCCATGCGGCACCTTGCAGAAAGACCTCTTCGTATCCAAGGCGCTCTTAAAGTCAATAGCGTTTATGACGTTAAAGTCTCTGAGCTGCCGGTTCGTATTTTGGGGGACTGTCTAAGGGGCTCACCAGCCTTGCATAGCTCCTTGCCCCACACACCGGCAGTACGTGTTCAAGCAGCGCTTGCCATTGCGCAGTGGCAGAATAACAAAGCGCCTCAGACGAGTGCCGCGCTTGGCCTAGACAGTTGGATCGGTATGAGCATTCTCATTCAGTACTTCAAAGAACGATATTACAGCAACGGTATTGTCATGCCAGTGAAGTTCAGTCGTATTGTGTTGAGAAAGAATGAAGTCGAGGCTGCTCACGAGGCTGCAGGAGACGGTGCTGCTAATCCGAATCCTAAAGAAGATTTGTCGTATCAGTACTTGGATTCATATGAAGACGGCGCAGATAGAGTGTCCGCTCTAGAAGAAGCAGAGGAAATCGGTGTAGAAGAAGATGAAGAATATCGAGTTCGAAGCGCTGTTATCACAGCCATTGCATCGATACGCGCACAAGATGGTATGACACCTCGACTAGTACTGCAGTTCTTGGAGACTATCCTGGAAGGAGAGGATACCGAAATGGCAGGAAATGTTGTATATCCTGATGAAGACGTCATATCAGAAACAAAAAGCCGCCGTAAAGCTAACGACAACAGCAGAACCAGCCATGGCTTCGACGATGTAACACTCGCTCCATACCCTTATGTGTCGAGTGTACTAGTGGCCGATTCCCTTTTAGCGCTGTGCCACATCCATGCCGCACCTGCACTCATCACGGACCCTGCAACTGGGAAGCCTGTCCAATCAACTGCAATTCACCCGGTGTCAAAACTTATGGAAATATCACTTCGATGGCTGAATTGGGAGCTCTACCGCGAGTCAATTCGCGCCGAAGCCGAGTCGGAAACCATGACAGGGGTCGCTGGCAAATGCTGCGATACCGTTGCGGCGTGTGCTATCACTGCATTGTCGTCTTTAGCAATCCTTCGGCAAAGCACTACAGACCCGCCCGTCGAAAAGCCAAAAGAAGCCGCTGCCGAAAAGAAAGAAGAAGGCGCAGAAGACGATTATGAAGCCATTAGTGAAGAACAGCAAAGACGTGACAAATTAGACGAAGTGACGACAGCAAAATTTTATGTGGAAATATTCGACAGAGATCCACCAGTCTCTGACCTCACCAGGGCTGCTTGCGCTCAAGCTGTTGCTTGCATCTTTTGTGCATCGGATCGCTTTGAACAAACTGATGTCCCTCCAACTGGGCTCTTAGCAGCCCTTGAATTTCTGCTGGACCGCATCAATGATCCTAGCACCTCTGTTTCACTAAAGAGTACTCTATCGGTGCTGATGATGGATGCCTGCACGGGCAAGATATGCTCTATGCAGCGTGTAGCTGCAATAGGTGGACGGAATGAGCTGGTGACGTCAGCTGCTAGGTTTCACAATGGCCCTCTTGGTGCTAGCCATGGCGGAGACAGTGGAAGTGCTTGCTTACTGTCTGTCAGTCCAGGGACATACCCAGCCGCGAATTCCGTGAATGATGGAGCCCGTCGGGGTCTTCGTTTGTTGAGCAGAGCGGGACACCCAAAAGAAACATATACTCAAGAGATTGTTGTGCGGATAGCTCGTTTTGCCACAAACCTTTGGAGGACAATCAATGGCGAATTTGTTCTTCCACAAAGAAAAGAAGTCCCAACGTCTTTAAGGCAGACCTCGTCATTGGTGAATGGGGTTTGTGCTTACGACGGCCACCTGCGCTGTTCGTTGTTATCTCTTTGGCAGTGGATCTGGTCCAGTCGATGTCTAGCTATTCTTATGGTCCAAGCTTGGAAATCCCACGAAGGTACCAAACGTTATGCAGCGCTTGGTGCGCATCATGTCATGAAATGTACCGATGAAGAGAAGCAAGCCGCAACAGCCGAAGAGGTCTCACTGGATGGAATCAATCGCCTTGTAAATGTAGAGCTTGAGCGTCAAAAATGGCGAGGAGAGATGGCTATTAAGGCGTTTGAATTTAATAAGAACAGTGGTGCGAAAATTGATATCAGCGCAGCCGAGCAAGGTATTGGGCAACCGTTGCCACCCATCCAACGCGACACGGCATTCAAGACGGGCGGCTGGGTTGCGTCTGCTGCTCAGCAACGACGAGCCATGGCTTTAGATGGTGGAACAGCAGTCACGAAGTTGCGACTTACCGTTAAAAGTTCTGACTAGTCGTGGTTGATTGTTTGCTCAGGGCACCATAAATTATTCAAGTAGTTGCACGAGTCATTGCATAACAACGTAAACTAAAGAAGCCACTTCTACCAAGTTGCCAAAGGACGAGCAATCTTTTCAAATTTGATAATTTGATTTATTTATTTTATTTTCCGTTTGGGAGTTCCTACAGAAAAACAATATTGTGCTTGGGTCTCCCTCCTGTCGAGTCATTTATGCGTGTAAAAAAGGTGAATTGATTTCTGGGCGCCGTGTAGAAAATGGTGGTGTGAAATGTGGTGGTCCCACGAATAAACCGTTTGCTGCTTCTGTCTCCTCAAGTTATTATCAGTGGTTGGTGGTGCGTCGTTGTTGTTGAATCCCAAATGTAGGCGGAACAAAAAAGAGAGAGCTTTCTCTACTATTCCTCGCGTTTCTCAGTTGACGCTGGCTTTGACTCCTTTGAAGAACTCTTCCTTCTTATACTTCTGGTCTGAGATCACGGCCAAGTCTACATCGTTCGAAAACTGAGTCTCCCAGGAAACAAACGTGCTGCTTTCCGTCGTGACGGCCATGAGCTTGATTTCTCCTTGCAAACTCGTGGCATGGTAGGCAGGTTCTGCCGACACGAGCTCGTACCCCAAGGTGTGGTGGCGTTCACTGAATTCCGTGACGCGAATGGTCCAGACGGAGTTGTCCTTGTAGGTAATCTTGATGAGGCTACCAACCTGGCCTTCCGCCCCAGACTCAAATGCACTACAAAAAAACAAAACATTTTTTTTATGAGTTCACGACAGGTGTTGCGAGTCCAGCGGATTCAGGCAGATCACCAGCATCACCAAGAGGATTTCCCTCAAAAAAATATATATATTGCTGGACTTACGTGGCAGTAACTTGGTTGGGAGCGATCTTTGCGGTGTAGCAGAAGACAGTCGGGTTCCAAGTGAGTCATTCAATGGAAAAACAAGACTACAATTTCCCGTCGTTCCAATTTTATAAACCTCACCTTTTCGAACGCAAACCCACGAAAGGCACCCCAGACTTTTGTCAGTGGAGCACAGACGACACATGACTCGATTTGAGTGCAAGCGGTGGGGATCTTGGATGCTTCTTTGATTTCGGCCATGGTGGATGATTTTTGTTGTTGCAAATTGAGATCCCGTCTTTGGTTTGTGTGCGTATTTGTGTGTGGCTTTTTGATTGTGCCATCAATCTTGGATCCAAACAGAGAAGCTTACCGAAGCGAGCCGATTTGAACGTTAACGCATCCATCGATCAATCGCACTTCCGAGAAGTATCCGTGATTGACTAACCTGAGCCCTATCGTCAAGTTCTCAGTCGATTAATATTTTTCTTGGTGCGCACAACTGACCGTTCCAACGCTCATCTGTGATATTGTATGTACTTGTACGGTGTACCACGATTCTTCAAAATCTCGCTTCGACCTTCATAATTATTTTCATAAGGAAGGCAAAGATAGTATCATTCATCCAATCTACTAGTATTAATAGATTCGATCATCATGCAAGAAGAAAACGAGAAGTCAAATCCGCCAAGTCAAAGTGCACAAGAAGAGCAGCCGACACCTTATACACTCGCAGAGCAGCAGGACAGCTTTCAGTTTCACATCACGAACTATTTCCATTCCAATGACGACGACAGCATCTATTTCTCGGTCAAAACCAAGAAGCTCCTCCAGGAACGACTTCGTTCCTACGTTTCCCATGATGGACAAGAATTGTTTTCGTGTGTCATTTTGGGCAGTTTTCTTTATTTTAGTGGGTATGCTTTGAAAACTCCCAATCAACGACCTATACCCTATCAGGTAATGGAAGATGGTTCCTACGCCATTAATCTCAGTCACAATGAAGAAAATCAAGCATCCACTGTTCCCTCTTGGCAAGTGGCCGTCCTTTGCATCCTCTTGTGCCCCATGGTGCAACTCGCCACAAGTGCCTTTTTTGGCAAAAAAAGAGACGTACACAACACGCTTTGTGTGTTTTGGTTGGCTCTGCCCATTACGGAACTAACGACATGGCTTTTAAAGATGTATGTGGGATACTTGAGGCCAAGTTTTTATGATATGTGTACTCCCTCGGAGGACTATCAATATTGTACGACGGCCGATGACGCTGTGGAAGAGTATGGGGGTGATTTGCGTAATTCTTTTCCATCCGGGCATGCCAGTTGGTCCTTTTGTGCTTGCACATTGGTTTACCTGTATTTGGAACGAACTTTTGGAATCTCGAGTATTCAATATTATACACAATTGTCATCGACGACCGAGCCTCCTTTGAGTCGTAGTGGCAAGGAGGCCGAGGAAGATAATGACGACAGCAAACGTATTGTCCTTTGTCACCGCCATCCACAAAAGAAGTTTCGTTATCGACTTTCCTCCATACTGTGCCTGGCACCCATGGCGTTGGCGATTTTTATTGCAGCAAGCCGTGTCGTGGACAATCGACACTTCCCAGCCGATATCGTAGCAGGAAGTATATTGGGGGCCTCTGTGGCGAATATCATTCATGGTTTATGGTACGTGCAATCAATGACGGCGAACGACAGTGAGTCCCTTTTTGATTGAAAACACTGACACCGCAAACAATCTCTATCTCCCTGCTGTGATTCTTCCTTCAGGTTTATTGATCCTAGGCTAACCTAGGCGACTAACTAGTATTGGGGACGCCACGCTAGCTAGGAAAAGTTATTTTGTGTACAAATGTGCTTAACTTTTGCTCACTTCCTCTTTGTATGGAACATAAAAAAGTAAAATTATCGGTTTGTTGTATTGCTCCTTTCTTTTAGAAATGCATTCAAAAACTTCTCGGACTTTTGGCGAAGTTTTCCGGCAATGAAGTTGTAATGTGCAATATTCTTTGTGGGTTGTTACTGTTGTTTCCAGAGTCTGATTTTTTGTATATGATTTATACAGTAAAGGATTCACCGCAACCACATTCTCCTTTGGAATTTGGATTGTTGAATGTAAATTCACTGGTCAACTCATCTTCTTCCCAATCCATGGTAGTCCCAATCACATTGAAGAGTGCCATGGGTTCAATGAATACTTTAATGCCGTGTGCCGTGATGGACGATCCATTGTCTTTGGGTTCCTCAAAGGCATAATTTAACGTGTAGGACAAACCATTGCAGCCGCCTATTAAGATGTTTTCAATTTTATTGCATGAGTATGTGAAAGAACGATAGAAAACTTCTTGTGAGAGAATTTTCAAAACAGAATCAAACCTTCCACAAAAGTACGAACTACACTTCAGGTGTATACTTACGTCGTTTGATACCCAATGTGATACCAATCGCTCCTTCGGCACTTTCTCCCGACAAAAGCTCCTTGAGTCGGTCTGCGGCACGTTCCGTCTATGTATGTAGGCATGTAATGAAGAGAGAAAAAAGTGAGCCAATTCCATTTCAGCACCCTGAAATGAATGAATGCTTCGCAGTACAAATTGTGGGGCCGTAGCAATTACCACAGCACATTATAATACACACACACACACATACACGTACCACCACAACGGGATCTTTTGTTTGAAGCGTTCGTCGCCGTTTTGATTTGGTCTTTTTCTGGGGGTCTTCTACTACCTTGGCAGCTTGCTCGTCTTCTTGAACTTGTGCTGCGGCTGTAGAGAATCTTGATACGGAAGTAGGTATCCAGCGGCGTGCTGATGCCGCTGCATGATACTGATGATGGAGAAGGTGACCTGCACTACTAGTGGCGGTGGCAGTATTTGGCCCCACTCCTCTAATGTAGAGTCTTGTGGAAATCGATCGAAGCGAACGAGAGGTGGAAGAAAAAGACGACATGCTCGTCAATCAACAAAGAATTTAAAAGTAGGGCTTGTAGTAAGTAATCCGTTCTTCCTGACGTCTCCTCTTCTGTTGTAGTTGTTGGTCTTCAGCTGAACGTCTTCAGTCAGTCAGAAGTATTGCTTCTGTTACTGTATGTTGTGATCTGAAAGTGATGACAGGTACTTACTACCATGGGAAGGGATCCCGCCGGCAGTTAGCGCAGCCTCGTCAGCTCCCGATGGGATCGAATGAAATGCAATCAATGGCAACAGCAGCAGCAAAAAACAAGCGAGTCATGCGTGCACGTGATAATGATGTCAGAACTTCTACGATACTAGGTCTAGCTACTAGCTAGTACCAGTACTGTACTGTTGTTTCTTAAAATTTAGTTCTGACCCTAAGCTGAGAGCATATGTGCGCTTTTTTGTTTCGTACCACCCTAAATTTTATTGCGTCACTTTTTGCTCATTTTTTGCTTCTGTTTCTGTTTTCCATGCAAGCAAGAACAGCACGATACGACAATCACATTACTATTATATACGACTAGATTCGCATAGGAAGGATCTGCCACCACTACAGTAAAAGCTAGATTAATTGCCATCTCTCGTTTCTCTGGCGAGCTAGAATGGATGTCGCCATCAGCACCAGCCATGCCACCCAAAAAGACGATCCACTCCCAACGCCGACAACGCTGGCTGGAAGTCTTGTTCATGGAGTTACAGTAGTATACCATTGTGCAAGGAGTGTCGCCATTTCTGGTTGCCGAGGCTCAAAAGTCCGTCTTTCCCCTTCTCCCTCTCGTCTGTTTCGTCGTCTGCGAACTAATGGGATCGCGGACAGTGCCCAAATTACCATCACGCACTGACCCACTCCCATCGCCAAGCCTATCCAGCAACAACGAAAAGGCAAAAAGTAGAAAATCTAGAGGAACCAAAATAGGAACAGACTTGAGAGCAGGTGCAAGATCAATCCCTTTAAAGGCGGGTATTCTATAGAACATTCATGGTGGATCACCATCAACATAGCAGTAGTCAAAACCCTAGAACAAGGGGAGCACCACAACAATTTACGGGTTGGCTCCAACAAAAGAAAACTCGGCCTGCAATCAAGGATGAACAAGAACAACCTCAGTATTCGTTGCAGCCATGAGACCAACAGCAGACAAAACAGATGTTTGGATTGGTCCCTACAGCTACACGGACCCTCCTCATTCGCCGCGGCGTTTGGAACGTGCGTTGCACCTTTCTGATCTATAGATGATAAAATCGTCTCCTTGTTTGAACCAGAAGGATGCTTTATTTTTATGTTCTCTACGAAATAAATCGTGACACCCATTACGCACGCTTTCATTTTTTACATTACAACAATACCTAGCCCAAATTGTCCCAAATGAAGAAAAGAGATACGGGCATCAAATGCTTTCCAACTCAAAGCCATCTTGAAACACCCTTTGGTGATGCCTTTCGAGTCAGTCACAAATGGCCACATGTGATCTTGGACATCAGCATCGTCAATGACGGGTCAGGGCGTCGGGATGTCAAAGATTGGCATACTATATTTGATATTACACAAGATGAAGTGCCCAAGACACCGTGGATCATCACGCCGCGTTCCATCCTGAGACTTTTGACGTATGACAAACCCATGACAGGAGTCATTTGTCCCCGTGCTTGGAGCAACTGTGGCGGGATTGGATGGCACTGATCGAGGGCCAAGGAAGATTTGGGTGAATTTGGCAACGCGGGACAAGTCAGTGGTACAAAGCTGGGTATTGATCAAACCCAATTCTTTTCAAGGAAATCGCCGAGGACAAAAAGCCGCCAACTTGCGAAGCACCGGGGCCAACAGTCGAAACTCTCATTTCTTTGGGGGGGGGGTGATTGGCAACCGAATATAAATAGGCGGAGAAATGAAACTCCGTGCCAAAGTGTCACACCCCCGAGTGGAACTATTCTCAATCTGATCTTGGCAGCCGCACTACTAGTTAGCAAGTTCCCCTTCCGTCCTACTCACTGGATACCTAATTAGTAGAGCTAAGTAGCTACTGCTAGCTAACGGCTAGCTGAGATAGGTGCCTGCTACTACTAAAAGACATTCTGAGCTTAAAGGAAAACAAAAATTCTCACTACTAGTTCACATTCCTTTATAACTCTAACTGCTACTACTAAAAGACATTCTGAGCTATAGGAAAAAACAAATTCTCACTAGTTCACGTTCCTTTATAACTCGGTTACCACCAAGACCAGAGGCAGTGGCTATGCTGTCTCAATCCATTCTTGTCTGGGTTCAGGCATCACGAACACCCCCAGCAAAGGATCCCAATATCTTAGCCCCTTCAGCAGAGAAGCGGACGATATCCAGGGGTTCAAAAAGATCGCGAACGATCGAGAGACCAAGCTTTGTTCACAACTTCACAAACTAACTATCTACTAGCTAGTAGTACTGTAGTCCACCGGGATCTTTTTTCGCGATTCGTGTTTTTTCCAGCTACCTCAACCTAGTAAGTCAGCGAACGAAGGAGCTAGGCTCAAGTTAAGCTGGTTTGGCCACTGACGGAGAAACCAACTAACTACTGCAGTCTGTAGTAGTAGAAAATGGGGCAGTGATAAATTCAAGGAGCCAACTATTATTAGATGGGATGTCGTCGGAGAAGGGCAGCGACGAAACTTGAGGACCAGGGGTTCTTTCCGGTCCTGAAGTACTGTACCGTACAGGATACAGGCAGGTGCAGCCGTGCTGGCCCGTGCAGCCGTGCAGGAGACAATTTGAACGGTTCATTTGAGCAAATGACTTTCTACATACGCACTAAAACTAGTTTTGTACTCAGGTATTTAACTACTGAAAGGCAATGAATGTAACTTTTTAAAAGAACATGGTTCCATCCGAACTCTGAAGAAGCCGATACGAACCTACTAGTACCAGGCACAGTACTTGAAGTACTACAAGCAGAGACCTGTAGATTAAGATTACATTGTTCATGGTTGTTGGTTGCTGAATGAACTGGTCCATTATGTATGAACTTGCCCTTCAAGTACGTTCTGAATTTGGGCGGGTCATCTTTTATTTATTCACGTATGACTCGTCGAATTTATTCTCACTGTACATACATTTGCGTGCTACAACTTGTACGCAAAATGTGGTAGAAATACATGCAGGCGGAAGTGGAAAAAAAAATGTTCATTATTATCTGCCTCCCCCTCCCGCCCCCCGTTCTCATAAATTGACAAAACACTACAATCTTATTCCCCACCCAAAAAGCAACAAAAACAAAATGTCAAAAGATCAGCGTGAACAGTGTCGAGATATGGCAGATGACAACTCGTCTGTTTCTGGAGTTGATTACTCGGAAGGCAGAGCAGACGCTGGAAGGGACAACGACATTGAGGCGAGAAAGAAGAAGCAAGAAGCCGAGCTGGAAAAAATCACGAAGTCCGAGAGCAAAGCGGTTGCTTGGCTTCGCTCCGTATTGGCGATTGTATTGATCATGTCGGCTGTCGCAGTGACTGTCTTGGTCTACAAGTACAGCTCTTCAGCAGAAAATGAAGAGTTCAAACTACAGTTTGAGTCGGACTCCGAAAAGCTCTTTGAGTCCATTGGCATTAACTTTGACCTCACCATGGGAGCTGCAGATGGCTTCATGACTCGCGTGGTCTCTCAGGCCCGTTCAACGGACGCAAAATGGCCCTTTGTTACAATCCCAGATTTGGCAGTTCAAACAGCCAAGTTGATTGCTCAGACGGATTCCATTTACATGACTTTCTATCCACTGATTACGGGCGACCAGCGTCCGGAGTGGGAGCGTTTCACAACGAAAAACAGCGGCTGGGTCGAAGAAGCTCTGCGAGTCCAGTCGCAGAACCCAAACTTTCATGGGCCAATTCTTGAGGAATACCCCATTTCCAACGAGATCTGGAAGAACGACGGGCCCGAACCAGCAGACAATCCTGGCCCGTTCGCGCCCAGCTGGATGGGGTCTCCAGTTATTCCTTACTACTATCCGTACAAGTAAGTTCCTTCCGTGATGCTGAATGTATATCTATTTCTTAGTCCGTGGAAAGCTCACATGTGCTTCTCTTGCTCATTTAACAGTTGGAATGCTTTGGCATATCCCGCCTTTGCAAAGAGCTGGCTCTTTTGCATGGAGACAATGTCTGTTGTTTTGACTTCTGTGGCGAATCACGCTGATCCAAATGATCCTGTCGCCGTAGAACAAGCGGCGACAACCTCGGATTGGGCAATCCCCTATCTTGAACCTGATGAAGATCCCAACGAGCCTTTTGCTGACATGTACTACCCAGTCATTGATGCGATTGACGATGTACTCATCAAAGTGACGAATAAGACCGAGGCTTTGGGAGTTGTTGCCTTTTCTTTCTACTGGCGCCACACCCTGAAGCACATTTTGCCCGAAAAGTCGAGGGGCATTGTCATTGTTTTCCAAAACCCCTGTGGAAACCAATCTTTTACCTACCAAATAGATGGTGACGAACCCAATTTTCTGGGATTTGGGGATTTGCATGAAGAGCAGTTTGATGATATGTCGGTTACAAGAAAGTTGTTTGGATTGACCAACAGGGATGGTCTGTACACGGGCCGTCCGATGACCACTGATTTTTGCCCGTATAGCCTTTCCATCTACCCTTCATCCATCATGGAAGCGAAACACCTGACAAAGGATCCAGTCATCTATACTGTGGTGGTTGCATTGATCTTCCTTTTTACATCTGCCCTCTTCTTGGCGTATGATTTGTTCGTCAATCGCAGACAGCGCCTTGTCAAGCAGCGAGCCCTGGCCTCGGGGGCCATCGTTTCCTCGCTTTTTCCGGATCAAGTCCGGAATCAGCTGTACGAAGACAATGAAAAGCAAAACATTCGCAAAAATGCAAGTCCAGGCGCAGAGTTCCTTGCTATGTCCGCCTCCCTCGACGGCAGTGAGCTAGGGCGGCCTAATGCACACCTTTACGAAAATACATCAGTTTTCTTTGCTGATATCGTTGGCTTCACAAGTTGGTCCCATTCTCGAACTCCAGTCGAAGTGTTTCAGCTTTTGGAGGCACTATGTAAGTTTGCGATGGTGTCCTGCTATTGCGCAAGTTGTATATATATCTCACACCCCGTGGTACTATCCAAACTTACAGATGGAGCCTTTGACAAACTTGCGGTTCGCCGGGGAGTGTTTAAAGTTGAGACAATCGGGTACGAACTATTGTTGCTGAATGGAATGCTGAAGTGATTTCTTGTTGTTCCCTCATCCTGTGGTTCCTTCCCCCTTTTTTGCAGTGACTGCTATATGGCTGTGACAGGACTTCCAAACCCTCAGTCAAACCATGCTGTGCTCATGGTCAGATTCGCCGCAGAATGTTTTGAAGCTATAAAGAATGTAACTCACACGTTGTCGGAAAAGCTTGGTGAAGATACCAAGACTTTGACGATGCGAGTTGGAATACACAGTGGGCAGGTAACGGCGGGAGTACTGCGCGGAGAGAAGGGAAGATTCCAACTTTTTGGCGACACGGTAAACACTGCTTCGAGAATGGAGTCAACAGGCGTAAAGGACCGCATTCAAGTTTCACAAGCAACAGCGGATGAGCTCATCAAAGCAGGAAAGAGAAATTGGCTCACAGCCAGGGAAGACAAGGTCGTCGCGAAGGGCAAAGGCGAGTTGGACACATTTTTTGCTTTGGTGAAACGTCCTAAAAGCAGCGCTACGTCATCGATGAGTGAATCAATGAGTGGAAGTGCGTTCGATGACAGTGGCGCCCGCAGAGCCCGGCGTGTAACAGTGTCATCAGGGGACGCCGCTCCCAAAGATAGCTCTGCGGAAGCCATTGATTGTTGAGGTTTAAATTCATTCAACACGAGTTCATTGGATTCGAGACAAGATCGGGCATGAAGATTTATATACGAATATTTATATAATTATCAGCTGAATAATAATAATTTACCCATTTTCTACATAAAAGTGTCCGAAAAAATGAATCAGTCCAATGAACGACAACTCATGTATCCTCTGGTATCTGTTCCACGGTAGCGACAGTTAAAGTACTTAACTAGCTAGCTAGCATACTACTATCTAGCTAGTAGTAATACGGAACCTGGTGCCAGGTACCTGGTACTACTAGCTAGATTAAGGAAAGTTTTTTGGCAACCCCTCCCTATGGCCGCGCCATTTGTTCGTGCACCTCACACTGCTGGGGTGGGCATGGGTCCCTTAATGCCCGGAAGGTACTAATTTTTCACAGTGTTGAGTGCCGGTTGCCTAAAAATTCTCACACCCTCAGCAATCTCCTAGCTTGGCCTAGGTTGGGCGGTGGTTGGCCTAATTACCATGTCATTGGCTAAGTGTTAGATTTAAAATTGTCAGTTGCTTCTGCATTTGTCTGTTGCTGTTGTTTTGCCACCAAATCTTTTCTGTCATCGTGGCCGGCATCATCTCATCATTGGCGTTTAGCTCATTGTTAATTCAGTTCTGGTCAGTTAGCTTTCATTTAGTTTCCTCTGTCTTTTTTATTTCAATTGCTCACCACAATCAAAACAACAACAACAACAACAACAACAACAACAACAACAACAACAACAACAACAACAACAACAACAACAACAACAACAA
>ENA-ORBV01004975-ORBV01004975.1-microbial-mat-metagenome-genome-assembly--contig:-NODE-4975-length-24899-cov-5.068447_pt1 | contig 24899 bp, 21 predicted proteins | sample MGYA00237777_ERZ505514 | MGnify/ENA primary metagenome ERZ505514 (study PRJEB26160, sample SAMN06269048) | microbial mat metagenome | isolation source: Oligotrophic lake microbial mat | place... | reverse complement strand
TTCAAGCAGAAGACGGCATACGAGATTCGCCTTAGTCTCGTGGGCTCGGAGATGTGTATAAGAGACAGCTCGTAGACGAGGTGGCCGTGCCGGACGACGAGCAGGCCACCATGCTGGCTGGTTTGCTGGACATAGTGGAAGGCGGCATCGAGCTTGGATAAGTCGAGGCCGGTTACTTGCTGGATCTTGGCCGGGTCCTGGAGGGTGCGCCAGCCGCCCTGGGCGTCAGGTGGCGGAAAGTAATCGGCAGCCCAGGCGCAAACCGTGGCGAGAAAGAGAGAGCGAATCAGGTTAGTCAGCACGCCCAACATCGTACAACGTGTCGACGTCCAATTTGGCAACCTGACGGAGGCGCGCACCTAGACCGGCGGCGGCAAAGGGGAGGTCAGAGTAGGCAAGAACGCGGGGGATGAAGTCGGCCATGGGCAGCGTGTAGTCGTCGATGCTCGCGGTGTGACGGTAGGAAGGGATCTCTCCAGCCAGGGTGAGGCGCGTAATGGCAGGCTCAATGACGGTGGCGAGCAAGGCGGGCACAATGAGGCGGCCGCTGGCGGCGACCTCAACGGTGAGTCCGCGAGCCCGCAGCGCCGCCACCACGGCGAGGATATCGGTGATGCGTTGCCCCACTAAGGGCCGACCGAGCATCAGCGAACCCCAGGCCCAGAACTCTTCTTCGAAGTGCGAGATGGCATAGGGCGCCGCGCCGCGCCCCAGGGCGGGGCGAAGATCACCCAGCCCGCGCACATCGGCCGCGCAAACGGCGACGCCCGCCAAGGCGAGCCGGTGGTAAAGGTTGCCTTCCTGCCAGCGCGCGGACTTCCCCGCCGACTCTAGCAACAACACGCAGTGCCGGGCCTCGCGGCGAGCGTAGAGCCAAGCCGGCAGGAACACCTCAGGCTCGCTCTGCACCTCCATGCCGCTGATACTCACCGCCCCAAAGCGAGTTTGGGCGACGGGAACCAGACGCGCGGCGGGCCGTGGCTCGGCGCCGGTGAGCTTTGCCCAATCGACGGGTGCCGTCGTGGGCGAGGGAATCAGTTGCCGTGAGGTGCGGCTCGCAAAGTCCCGCATCGTGTTACCCGTGGGGCCGCACCAGAGCGTCTCGTCGGGCTCCGGCGTCACGGGCGGCTCTTCGTTGATCTGCTTGGCGGAACCTTGCAGCCAGCGTTCGAACCAATGATAGATCTCGATCCGCAAGGGCTCGCTTAAGCTGTGCGGCAGCGGCGTTTCCTGCCAGCGGAGGCGATCGGGATGGCCCAAGGTGGCGTAGACCTTCTCGAAGCGCGCAAACTCCTGCCGGCCATCGATCAGGTAATTCGGCGAGTAAGTGCCCTCGAAATCGCGCCCGCTCATCACGAAGAGCAGGGGTTTCGGGGCGAGCGGATACAGGGTGTCCCAACGGTCGAAACCCGCGGGACCGGCACCCACGAAGTTCTGCTCGGCGTCGTCGACGGAGCCGGGCGGGATGAAATCGCGCACGGCGTGGTTTTCGGTGTTGCCGCAGGAGACGGCGGCGCAGGCGAGGCGACTGTCCACGGCGGCGAGGAACATGGTGAGGGTGCCGCCACCGGAAGTGCCAGTGGAAGCGAGGCGCGCCGGATCGACGGCGGGGTGAGCGGCGAGCACGTCGAGGCTGCGGACGGCATCCCAGGTTTGGATCTGGGTGGAGGTTAGGCCGGCGAGCAATAGCTGGCGGCCGGGCACGGTGTGTTCGTCATCGGCCGAGGGGAGGCGCGTCAAAACACCGCCGTTTGGGCGCGGATAGTAGGTCCGCTCGCCTTGCCCCTGGGGGTCGAAGGCCAGCACCACGTAGCCCAGCTTGGCTAGCCCTTGGCAGCATTTTTGGTAGGGCTCGGCGGCTTTGCCATTGAGGCTGTGGCCCATTTGGAAGAGCACGCCGGGCAGGCGGCCGGTGCGGTTGGGCAGATAGAGGTTGGCGGTGACCACGAAGCCGGGCTGGCTTTCGTAGACGATTTTCTCCACCCGGTAGCCGTCGCGCCGAAACTCGCCGACGGTGCGCAGATTTAGCGGCGTGCGCGCGGGTTCGCCTCCGGTAAGCTTCCAGAAGGTCTGGCGGGCCCATTTCTGGCGGCTTTCGATGGCCGGCTTGGTCACCAGCGCATCGAGCGCGCGCTGCCGCCGCAGGTAGGCCTCCCGGGCCAGGCGTGTGAGATAATCGGGTAGGGCGCGTGAGTAGGTGCGATAGTGCACCGTCTGGGGAGCGAGCGCCAGGGCTAGAATCTCGCGACGAGTCATCCTGGTACTGTAACAGCTTTCACGCTTACCCTAAAGGAATGAACAACTTCGCCTATTGGGTGGCGAAGGGCTCCAGAACCCGCTATTCTGTAGGGGAGTTAAATTAAGGAAGTTAGTTATGAATCACACTGCGATCATGAAAGTCTACGAAGCGAAGAAGCGCACGGACATTCCCGCCATTCAAATTGGGGACACGCTCCGCGTGCAAGTCCGCATCCGTGAAGGGGAAAAGGAGCGGTTGCAGGCGTTCGAAGGCACCTTGATCGCGCAGCAGGGTTCGCAGTTGGGTGAAACGATCACCCTTCGCAAGATCAGCTTCGGGCACGGCGTCGAAAGAATCTTCCCCTTGCATGGCCCAATTTTGGACCGCATTGAGATCATCCGCACCGGCCGCGTGCGCCGGGCAAAGCTTTACTATCTGCGCGCCTTGCGCGGCAAAGCGGCCCGTCTGCGCGAACGCGAGACTCGCTAACTCTTTCCATTCACAGGACTCTTCCAACTGCGCGCCACCTGCCACAGTGCGTTTGAGCGTCGGGCCCGGAAACGGGGCTTCCATCTCATCGCCGGTGTGGATGAAGTGGGGCGCGGTTGTTTGTTTGGGCCCGTGGTGGCCGCAGCGGTAATTCTGCCGCCGAATCACGGAATTCGCGGGCTCAATGACAGTAAACTGCTGGATGCCCAAGAGCGTGAGCGGCTCGATGTTCGTATCCGGGCCTGCGCGATCGCCTGGGCCATTGGACGCGGCGAAGTGAACGAAATCGACCAGATCAACATCCTGCAAGCGAGCCGCTTGGCCATGCGCCGGGCGGTGGAAGCACTCACGACGCGTCCGCAGTTGCTGCTGGTGGATGCGGTGACCGTGGAGACGGCAATTCCCCAGAAGGCCTTAATTAAAGGCGATGCGCGCTCGCATTCGATTGCCGCGGCGTCTATCGTCGCCAAGGTCTTCCGGGACGATTTGATGCAAACCTGGGACGCCGAGTTTCCCGAATACGGTCTGGGTCGCAACAAGGGCTACGGTACGCCGGAGCACAAGGCGGCGCTGGAGCGTTGGGGCCCCACCGCGTTGCATCGCCGAACGTTTGCGCCGGTGCGCCAAATGGAGTTATTTACTCTGGGAGCCGGCGCATGAGCGAGACGACCCAATACCGCTGGTTTCATAAGGTAATCGCCCTGCTGAGCGCGGTGTTGATCATGGAGATCGGCATTTTTCTGCTGGTGTACCCGTGGTTCGACCAGTGGAGCTTCTCGTATTTCAGCTACATCTCGCCGCAGTGGGATCGCATTTGGGATAGCGCTTATTTCCGCGGCGCCATAAGTGGCGTGGGCCTGGTAAATATCTACATCGCCTTCACGGAAGTGCTGGGCTTGCGGAGGTTTTCGCAACCCGAACCTGACGAGAGCGCCCGAGAGCTATAGCCACAGACTAGAATGAAGAAGACGGACGACACTTTGGAAAAAACTACGACAGCCCCCGCCACCGGCACCAACGTCATTTGGGACTTTCTCTTCCGGCGCAAACCGCAAAATCAGGACCCGCCGCGCGGCACGATTGCCGAATGGACCGTCACCATCGTCCTGCTGCTGTTCGGCACCACCACCCTGGTGCAAGCGTTCGTGATTCCCACCGGCTCGATGGAAGACACGTTGCTGATCGGCGACCATCTATTGGTGGACAAGCTCGCCTACGCTCCGGGCGGCCCCATCAGCAAATACTTCCTGCCCTATTCGCCCGTCAATCGCGGCGACATCATCGTCTTCCGCTTCCCGGAGGATATCCGCCAGACCTTCGTGAAACGCGTGATTGGCGTACCCGGCGACCGGATCCGGATCGAGAACAAGCAGGTCTACCTCAATGGCCAGCCGATCAAAGAGAAGTACAAGTATCACAAGTGGGCTGGCTTCGACTCTTATCGTGACAACTTTCCCAGCGAGCCCAATGTCCGCCCTAACCCGGGCCTGATGCGGATGCTGGAAAACCATATCGTCAATCGCGAAATCGTAGTGCCGGTGAACGGTTACTTCGCCATGGGCGACAACCGCGACTCCTCGCTCGACTCGCGCTATTGGGGCTTCGTACCGCGCGAGAATATCATCGGCAAGCCGCTGATCATCTACTGGAGCTACGAGACCACCACCGACCGCTTGGCCGGCTCACTCATCAGCCTGGAGCACATCGTCGACTTGGCCACCAACTTCTTCACCAAGACCCGATGGCGCCGGACCTTCATGCTGATTCGCGGCGAGCCGGTAGTCTGAAACAGTTTGGCCAAGCCGCTATTGATCTTCCCGATTGGCCGCCGCCCGAGGCAGCGCCATTTCGCCGCTCGAGCCGAGCAAAAGCCCTTGAATCTGCACTGCCCGCTGCCAGGTATTCACCAGCGCGGCGATGTAACTGTCCTGCAACTGGAACAGATTCCGCTGGGCGATTAAGGCTTGAGGATAGGCGCCAGCCATTTGGCGGAAGTTCGCCAGGTAGAGGTCATAAGCCTGGCGGGCCTTGGGCAGAATGCGCGTGCGGTAACGCTCCACGGCCAGCCGCGAGTCCTGGTAATCCTTGTACTCGGCGGCGAGCCGCGCCTGCAAGGAGAGCTTGGTGCGGTTCACCTCCAAGCGGGCATGTTCGGCTTCGGCTTTTGCCGCCTTCACCCCACCCTGGTTGCGATTGAAGATGGGGATCTGCACGCTGACGTCAAAGATGCCTTCCAGGCCGCGGCGTCGCGTGGGCCCGAAGGGGCCGACCTCGCCGAATTCCCGATTGTTCCGCAAACCGCCGCGGACGAAGATGTCAGGCCGCTTTTCCACTTCGGCCCGTCGCACCGAGAACTCGCTCCGCCGTACCTCCACCTCAGCCGCCCGCAGTTCCGGGCTCTCCCGATAGATAGCTTCAAGCGCCTGTTCGGCGTCCAATTGCGGGATCGATTCCAGGTCGCCCTCTAGCGGCGTCGGTCGCAACGATGGCTGATTCACAGTCGCCGCCAACTGCCTCCAGGTCCGCTGGCGCGCGTTCTGCGCGCTCACCAACTCGAGCTCAATCCGTTCGGACTCGGTTTCCGCCGCCAGCAGGTCCGGCCGGTCGGCTTGGCCCACGTTGGCCAATTCCCGCGAAACCGCCACCGCACGGCTAGCGAGCTTGGTGAGTTCCTGCCGCACGTCGATCAGCAGTTGGTCGCCCAACGCCTGGTAGTAAAGCGCGCGCACGCCGTTTAGCAGGCGCTGCTTCTGCGCGTTCTGCATTTCCACGTAGCCGGCCTGCTCTTGCTGGGCGACCTTGCGGCTGAGCCCCAGCTTGCCGGCGGTGATGAAACGCTGCTCGACGAAGCCGCCTATAGCGCCGCCGCCGGTCACTTTGGAGACGTGCTCGCCGTTGGCGCCAAAGCTAGGGTTCGGCCAGAGCCCGGCTTGCTGCGTTCGGCCGGCGGCGGCTTCCACCATCGCCTGGGCTTGGCCCATCACCGGACTTTGGCCTAGGGCCATGCGTTCCAGGTCCGCAAGGGTGAGCTTCGGGCCGGTAGCGGCCGGCGGCGCCATCACGGGCTTAGCGGTTTCAAGCGCCATGCCGCACTTTGCGCACTTGCCGGGCGTCGCGGAGCGCACATCCGGATGCATGGGGCAGCTGTACGCATCGCCCGCGGGCTTAGGTGTCGCCACCGCAGGGGCGTGTTCATGCTGATGCTCGGTTGGCGCTGGTGTTTGGGCCGGCGTCTGGGCCAGGGCGTTGAGCACGGCGAGTAGAGCAAAGAAAGATTGTCTCATCTTACTTGCCATGCTCATGCTGATGGGCCGGCGCCGCTGCGGGCTTCGCGGGTTTGGCCGGCTGCTGCTTCTTGAGCTCCATAATCTGGTCGTACTTCTCGGGCGTCACCACGCGGACCAAGGTCATCATGCCCATCATCGACGCGGTCCAGCCCTTGCGCAAGCCCAGGTTTTCGGGCTTCGGCGGAATGATATCGTCCATCACCATCCACATGTCCTGCGGATAGCCGGGGACTTTCTTCTTCTCTGGATCATCCTTGGGATACATCTCCATCGGATCGCCCGGCTTGGCCATGTCATGGCCGGCATGGTCCTGATGATTCTTCGCATCATTCGAAACCAGGTTTGAGGTCGCCCGGTCCCGGTCCGCGCTCAAACCCAGGCCGCGGCCAAGCACCGGACCGAAGTCCTCCGACAGCGCATCGCCCTTCTTCAGCATGCCCATGCCGTCGGTCATGCTGCCACCGGTATGCAAGCCGTGCCCGCCGTGGGTCATCGGCCCCACCATCGACGCCATCTGGTTCATCATGTGGTGCGGCAAGTGGCAGTGCAGCATCCAATCGCCCAGGTACTTGGCCTCAAACTCGATATTCCGCGCCTGCGCGACGCCCACGATGATCGTGTTCATGTCGTGCCACTGGTGCTGCGGGACGCGGCCGCCTTCGGTGCCGGTCATCACGAACTGGGTGCCGTGCAGGTGGATGGGGTGATGGTCCATGCCGATGTTGAACATGCGGATCCGCACGCGCTCGCCTTGCTTCACGATCATCGGCGTACAGTCCGGGCCGGCCTTGCCGTTCAAGCTCAACCAGTTGAACTCCATCGACAGCGTATTGGGGACATTGTTGTTCGGCAACAGGGCCCACTCCTGCAGCACCAGGCCAAAGTCGCGGTCGACGCGGGGCTCATAGGGCACCTTGGGGTGCATGATGAACATGCCGATCATGCCCATCATCTCCTGCATGGCAAAGTGCGAATGGTAGAAGAAGGTGCCGTGCTGGTTGAGCGTCCACTCGTAAACGAACTTGCCGCCGGGCGGAATGGGGTCCTGCCCCAGGCCGACGCTGCCGTCCATTTCCATGGGCACTTCAAAGCCATGCCAGTGCATGGCCGTCATCTCCGGCAACCGGTTCTCGACGATCACGCGAACCCGGTCGCCCTGGTTCACTTCAATCGTGGGCCCCGGAATGCTGCCATTGAAGCCCCAAGCGGTCATCGGGCGGCCGGGCATCAACTCGGTATCCACCACCTCTGCGATCAGTCGAAACTCCTTCACGCCGTCCACCATTTTGAACGGGAGCTTCGGCAAGTCCGGCATTTCTACCGGAAGGTTAACGGCTGGCAGGTGGTGGCCGACATGGGGATCGACCTTCGCCGTCAGACCGGATTTGGTTTTAGCCGAAGTCGCTGGGGCCGGCGTGGTGGGGGCAGCCATCTGATGTCCGGCATGAGGGTCAGTCTGTTGGGCTAGTGCCGCCGCTCGGCTAGCCCAGAGGGCAGCAGTCGCCGAAGCCAGACGAGCAAAAAAAGTTCTACGTTCGTTCATAAAAAATCCTTATTGGGGGGCAAAAAACACGGCAGGTGGGGCACAGCGAAAGCATGCCAGAGCGAGGGATAGGCGCGGCGGGGCGAATCAGATCCGCAGGACGGAGGCACGTAAAAGTGGCGCGGAATCAGGCCAATGCACCAAGCCTGGGGTCAACGGCGCGCTGATCCCGTGGGCACTCTGGCTGGCGATGATGTACATCGGAAACAGTGTCACCGAGGGCAGATAGTCAGAGTTATCCGCGGTCACCAAACGGTCGGCGACCACGTCATGGTGAGTGCATTCCGGCTTGGCCGGCGTTTTCTGATGATGGCAGGGCATCCCGCTCTGCGGCGACGGCGCCAGGGAGGCGAAGGCGCACATTTCCGCACAAAGTGAACCGCCCAGGACGGTGCCCACCAGCAGCAGCGCGATACTCTTCAAAAACTTGAACACTCGTCTCTTTAGATGCTACCGCCATTTAAACGGCGTCAGCAATCCCCCAAACCTCATAGTTCTACCCGGCGCAACCGCAGGGCGTTGGCAATCACGGAGACGGAACTAAACGTCATCGCGGCGCTGGCCAGCATCGGGCTCAGCAGGATGCCGAAGAACGGATACAGCACTCCGGCGGCGATGGGCACGCCCAAGCAGTTGTAAACGAAGGCAAAAAACAGATTCTGCCTGATATTCCGCATCGTCGCCTCACTCAGCCGCCGTGCCCGCACAATGCCTCGCAAATCGCCTTGCAACAGGGTAATGCCAGCATTTTCCATGGCAATATCAGTACCACTACCCATCGCGATGCCGACGTCGGCCTGGGCCAAGGCGGGGGCGTCGTTCACGCCATCGCCCGCCATGGCCACGCGATGGCCGCCCTCCTGCAGCGCTTTCACCGCCGCGGTCTTCTGTTGGGGCAACACCTCGGCCTGTACTTTGTCTATCCCGAGTTGGCGGGCCACCGCCTCCGCCGTGATCCGGCTGTCGCCCGTCAGCATGGTGACGTCGAGTCCAGCTTGTTCGAGCGACGCGAGAGCCTCCGCCGTCGTGGCTTTGATGGGATCAGCCACGCCGAGCAAACCCGCTAGCCGGTTGCCGACCGCCACCAGCATCACGGTCTGCCCTTCGGCCCGGAGGCGATCGGCCTGCGCGTCGAAGGCATCATGCGCGATCTTGAACGAATCCAGCAAGGCCACGTTGCCTACCAGTACCGGCTTCCCTTCCACGATGCCGGAGAGCCCTTGGCCCGTTACCGATTCAAACGCTTGAACCGCTACCGGCGCAATGCCTTTCTCCTCTGCGCCCTTCAAGATCGCTTGCGCCAGCGGATGCTCACTGCCGCGCTCCAAGCTGGCGGCGTACCGCAAGAGTTGCGCGTCGTCAAAACCCGCCGCCGCCATCACGGAAACCAACTTGGGCTTGCCTTCGGTGAGCGTGCCGGTCTTGTCGATCACCAGACGGTCCACCTGTTCCAGCCGTTCCAAGGCCTCCGCCTTGCGGATCAGCACGCCCGCCTGCGCGCCGCGCCCCGTGCTCACCATGATCGACATTGGAGTCGCGAGACCCAACGCGCAAGGGCAGGCGATGATCAGCACCGCCACCGCGTTCACCAAACCGTGCGCCATCCGCGGCTCTGGACCCCAAAAACCCCAAATAAGAAACGTCGCCAAGGCGATGGCCAACACCGCCGGCACAAAATAGCTCGACACCCGATCCGCCAGCCGCTGGATCGGCGCCCGCGTCCGCTGCGCTTCGCTCACCAATTTCACGATTTGCGCGAGCACAGTGTCGGCCCCCACGCGTTCCGCCCGCAGAATAAAACTGCCTGTGCCATTCACCGTGCCGCCGGTCACCTTCTCGCCGGCCTGCTTCTCCACCGGGATCGGCTCTCCCGTTAACATCGACTCGTCTACCGCGCTCTTGCCTTCCAGCACCACGCCATCCACCGGCACCTTCTCGCCTGGACGCACGCGCAGCCGCTGGCCAAGAGCCACGTTCGCCAGCGGCAAGTCGATTTCCTGGCCGTCGTCCTGCACCAAGCGCGCCGATTTCGGCGCCAACCCCAACAAGCCCTTAATGGCGCTCGACGTCTGGCTGCGCGCCCGCAACTCCAACACTTGCCCCAACAGCACCAGCGTCGTGATGACGGCCGCCGGCTCGAAGTAAAGCGGCACTTCCCCGTGCACCAGAAACGACGCCGGAATCGAAGCCGGAAACAGGAGCGCGATCAGACTGTAGAGATAAGCCGAGCCCGTGCCCAGCGCGATCAACGTAAACATATTCAAGCTGCGGTTCACCAAGGAAAGGGCGCCGCGCTCGAAGAACGGCCATCCCGCCCAAAGCACCGCGGGCGTTGCCAAGGCGAACTGGCCCCACGCCAACGCACGGGAGCCTAGCCAATGCTGAAGCGGCTGGCCAGGCAACATTTCCGAAACCATCAACGCCAGGATCGGCGCCGTCAGCCCAACGCACACCCAGAACCGCTGGGTCATGTCGATCAGTTCGTGATTCACCTCATCGAGCGTCACCTCGCTCGGTTCGAGCGCCATCCCGCAGATCGGGCAGGCGCCAGGACCCGGCTGCCGAACCTCCTGATGCATAGGACAGACGTACTCCTGCGCCGGATTACCGGCCGGAGCCGACGCCTGGAGGAACTTGGCGGGGTCAGCTTGAAAGCGTGCCTGGCAGGAAGGATTGCAGAAGTAGTAGGTCTTTCCCTGATGATCGAAGGAACCTGCGGCCTTGGACGTATCGACCGTCATGCCGCATACGGGGTCGACCTCTGGGATTACGGGAGCTTGAACTTGGGCCGTCAATGGAGTCTCCTATTTGATCAACGAGAACGCCAGAAAATCAGATGGACTAATTTCTCACACCTGGCTTAGCGCAGAATCCGGCCTAGGCCGCGGCGTAAGCGGTGGGTTACATTCGCCCACTTATCTTGCAGAAACTGCTGGAGTTGTGATGATCTGTGCGACCCGCCGCTTACGCGGCAGGCTAAGGAAAGCTGAGTGGCTTATGAAGTATTGGAGCGTTGTTCACGGGCGCTAGTGCAATTCGAAGCGTTCGATCTCAAGCAGCCGGTTGTACTTGGCTAGGCGCTCGGACCGGGTGATGGAACCCACCTTAATCTGCCCGGCCCCGCTCGCGACGGCGAGGTCGGCGAGGAAGCTATCTTCGGTTTCGCCGCTACGGGCGGAGATCACTGCACCGTAGCCGGCGGCACGGGCTTGGTCCACCACGGCGAAGGTCTCCGTGAGGGTGCCGATCTGATTCATCTTGACCAGCACGGCGTTGGCGCAGCCTTCGCGAATGCCCCGGCCAACACGGTGGGTATTGGTGGTGAAGAGGTCATCGCCTACCAATTGCACTTTGTCGCCCAGGCGCGCGGTGAGGGTGTGCCAACCGGCCCAGTCGTCCTCTTCGAGCGGGTCCTCCACAGACCGGATCGGGTAGCGCCCACTCCAATCAGCGAGCAGATCGGCCATGCCTTCCGCCGACAGAACACGGCCCTCGGTGGCCAAATGATATTGGCCGTCGCGATAGAAGTGCGAACTGGCCACGTCGAGGGCGATCGACATGGGCAGACTCGTGCGGCCGATGGCTTCGGTGAGCACTTGGAGCGCCTGTTCATTCGATGCGAAGCGCGGGCCCCATCCGCCTTCGTCGGCCACGCCAGTCATCACCAGGCCACGTTCCTCGAGCACCTGCTTCGCGACGGCGTGAACGCGGACGATCGCCTCGAGCTGTTCGCGATAGCCCACGACGCCGTGAGGCATCACGAGAAAGTCCTGGAATTCGATATTGCCGCCCGCGTGCAAGCCACCCGAGAGAATGTTCACCATGGGCAGCGGTATCTTGGCCTGGCGGGACCCCTTCAGGTATTTCCAGAGTGGGAGCCGTTGGGAAGATGCGGCGGCGCGGGCGACGGCGCAGGAGACGGCCAGGATGGCGTTGGCGCCCAGCCGGCTCTTGTTGGGCGTCCCGTCCAGCTCGCACATGCGGGCGTCGATTTCGGCTTGCTCAAGAGCGTCGCGCCCCAGCAGGGTTTCGCGCAACTCGCCGTTCACGCTCGCGACGGCTTGGGTCACGCCCTTGGCAGCATACCAGGCGGGGTCGCCGTCGCGCCGTTCGTGGGCTTCGTGCTTGCCGGTGGAGGCGCCACTGGGGGCATGGGCTTGCGCGCGGGTACCGTCGGCCAGCTCACACATCGCGGCTACGGTGGGGCGGCCTCGGGAATCCAAGATCTCCCAAGCGGACAGGTTCTGAATGTTCATGAAAGCCTTTCGAATAGATCCGCCACCGTGCGGGGTGGCTCGGCGAGCAGCGTGCGCGCATAGGCGCGGATCTTGGACTTGGTCACCTCGTCCGTGATGTACTCCACGGGACTCTTGCCGTCGATGCGACACAGTAACAAGAGCGGCAGATGCACCATCGTGTCCACCAAGGGCACCACGCCCACCGCATCGTAGTAGGCGACGGCCGCGAGCGAGAGCAAGGGTCGGTCCTGAGGGCGGTGGAAGCTCTTGAGCAAGAGATGATTGAGGAGGAAACCGGTGTCGAAGGCGGGGTCGCCCCAGTGGACGCACTCCCAGTCGAGCACCATGGCGGTGCTCGTGCTGGCCATGATGTTCTTGGGGCTGAAGTCGCCGTGGACGAGCGCCGAGCGATGGTCGCGGCAAGCGTCGATGCCGCGCGCGAAGGCCGCGGCGAGTTCGGGATATTGTTCGCCGGTGAAGCGATAGTAGGGGTCGATGCGAAGCTCTTTGAAGAAGGTGATGTCGTCGAACTCGGGGCGAGCCGCCAAAAAAGATGGGGGCTGACGCAGCCAAGCGGCGTGGACCGCGCCCAGGTAGCCAGCTAGCAGCACGTCGATGTCGCCTTGGAGCAGTTGCGCCTTCCAGGAGTCGGCGCCTTCGCGCGCGGCGGTCATCGCGTAGAGGAACTCCTCGCGCGATTCGTAGACCACGGCCGGAACCGCGCCATCGGGCAGCACCGGCGCAAGGGCGCGCAAGGCGTCCACTTCGCGCCAGATCCGGCTGGGGTGCACGGGCCAATCGGCCGCTACGCGCAGATTGGGGATCGCCTGCTTTACGACGAAGCGGCGCTCGGCATCGGCGATGAGCGCCACGTCCGAAGAGACGCCGCCCAGCAGCAGTTGCGCGGTGGGCTGCCGCAGATGGAGGGTATGCGCCACTTCAAGCGCGCGGGCGAGGAATTCCACGTCTCTCTACGATACCGTTAGAGCATGCGCCTCGTCCTCATCTTCCTGCTCAGTGTTGTTATCGCGTGGGCCGCCGACCGGCAAGTGGCCATCACGATTGACGACTTGCCTCGCGGCGGTGATGCGGGCCCCTGTGGCGGCGACTTGCTCACCTTCAACCGCCGATTTGTCGAACCCCTCCACGCGGCCAAGATTCCCTTCAGCGGCTTTGTGAACGAAGGCCGCTGCCGCGACAAGCTAAGCGACGAAGGCCTGAGAGCGATACTGCGCCTGTGGAAGGAATCCGGCGCCGAGCTCGGCAACCATACCGCCGAGCATCCCGACTATAACCAGACCCCGCGTGACGAGTTTTTCGCCGGCGTTCTCGAAGGCGAGCGAATCACCCGGCAGGTGACGGGCACACCCGTCAAGTACTTCCGCCATCCCTTTCTGCACACCGGCAAGACGCTCGAGGACAAGCGCGCGCTCGAGGCCTTTCTGCGGGACCACGGTTACACCATCGCGCCCATCACCATCGACACTTCCGACTATGTCTACGCGGCCATCTACATGGGAGTCAAAGATACCTCCGGCAAGGACCGCATCCGCAAGGACTACCTACGCCACATGGAAGAGCTCTTCGCCTTCTACGAGAAGCGCTCCGTCGAGGTGCTAGGACGGGAGATCGCGCAGACTTTGCTCATCCACGCCAATCAGCTAAACCACGACGCCCTACCGGACCTGATCGCCATGATGAAGCGGCGCGGCTATCGGATGGTGTCCTTGACGGAGGCTCTGAAGGATTCGCTGTATGCCGTGGACGAATCCTTTGTCGGGGACAAGGGCATTTCGTGGATTCACCGTTGGGGCGTCGGCAAAGGCCTGCCGATCGTCTGGGAGCCGGACCCGCCGGCATGGGTGAATGAGGCTTACCAGAAGCGGTTGCGTTGAGTGGGTGAGGCAAAGGACGAAGGCTCAGCGCCGCTTCATCCGGAACTCGACCACCAGCTCCATCACCAGCCGCTCCACCAGGTCTCGGATCTCCCGGTGCACATGCAGCGGCTTGGTGTGCGGATCCGGCACCTTCCATTCCACCGTCGGCGATTGGAGGCCGGGCGGCAAGGGAAAGCCGCTCATGTTGACCACGAGTTCCACACCTTTGTTAGCGGCCAAGGCGATCGACTTCGGGAATTGCATCTCGAGGTCGAGCCCCTTTTCGGCCATCACTTGTTTGGTGACGGGGTCCACCATCATGCCGGGAGTGAGACCGGCGCTGGTGGACACGATGATGCCGGTGCCCAGGCGGCGGCCGAAAGCTTCCGCCATCTGGCTGCGGCAGACGTTGCCCAGGCAGACGAACAGGACGCGTGGCAGGATTGCCGGGGTTGCCGCTATACCTGCCTTAAAAAGATCTCGTGAACCCGTGGATCGCAAGTCAACTCCGGATGAAAGGTCGCTACCATGTGACGGCCTTCGGTGACCAGCACCGGATCGCCCCGGTGGCTGGCCCAGACCTTGGCCGCCGCGCCCACCCGCCGAATGATCGGCGCGCGGATGAAGACCGCCTCAAGCGGTGCACCCTCTAAGTCTACCTGAGCAATGTGACTATCGAGTTGCCGCCCGTAGGCGTTGCGCTCGACATCGATATCCATGAGCTCCAGGGAGACCTGATGCGGACTCAGCACATGCTTCGCCAGCAAAATGGCGCCCGCGCAGGTGCCGAAAATGGGCTTCGTTTCGCCGAAGGCCTTCAATGGCTCCCAGAGGTCTTCGTAGCCGATGAGCTTGAGCATGGTGGTGGACTCGCCACCCGGCATCACCAGCGCCTCGACCGAGGCTAGCCCTGCCCGCGTTCGGACCTCGATCGCTTCAGCCCCCGCCAGCGTGAGCGACTCCGCGTGCCGTGCGAAGTCGCCCTGTAACGCCAATACCCCGACGCGTTTCTTACCAGCCACGGGTCGCCATCAGTTGGCTCTCTTCCAACTGGCGGATGTCGAGGCCAGGCATGCCATCGGGCAGGTCTTCGCTGGCTTCCAGCACCTTCACCGGATCGTTCCAGTAGGTGGTCGCCTTCACCACGGCCTTGGCGAAGCGTTCAGGATCGGAGGACTTGAAGATGCCGGAGCCCACGAAGACCGCTTGGGCGCCCAACATCATAGCGAGCGCGGCATCGGCGGCCGTGGCAATACCGCCGGCCGAGAAATTCGGCACCGGCAACTTACCGTTCGCCGCCACCCACTCGATCAACTCAAACGGGGCCTGGTGCTTCTTGGCTTCGGCCATCAGCTCGTCGGAAGTGAGCACGGTCAACTGCTTCATCTCGCGCTGGATGCAGCGCATGTGGCGCACGGCTTCGACGATATTGCCGGAGCCAGCCTCGCCCTTGGTGCGGATCATCGCCGCGCCTTCGCCGATGCGGCGCAGGGCCTCGCCCAGGTTGCGCGCGCCGCAAACGAAGGGCACGCGGAAATGGCGTTTGTCGACATGGTTTTCGTCGTCGGCCGGGGTGAGCACTTCGCTCTCATCGATGTAGTCGACGCCCAAGGCTTCAAGCACCCGGGCTTCCGCCAAATGGCCGATGCGGCACTTCGCCATCACCGGAATCGACACCGTGGCCATAATGTCGCGGATCATGGAAATCGGCGACATGCGGGCCACGCCGCCTTCCTTGCGGATGTCGGATGGGATCTTGATCAGCGCCATCACCGCGGTGGCGCCAGCCTTCTCCGCAATCACCGCTTCCCGGGCATTGGTGACGTCCATGATCACGCCGCCCTTCAGCATCTCCGCCAAACCGGACTTCAATCGAAACGCTTCATTCAGAATCATGTTGCTGCTCCTCTTTCTTTCGATAAGATCAAACCATCGCCGTCGCCGGGGCCGGCGACGACATCGTGCGCAAACGTTCGAGCTCGCTGCGCACGGCGCGGCCCAACGCCGCTAAACCGGTACGAATCGACGCGGGCGGCAAGCCGGCGAAGCTTAGCCGCAATTGCCCGTTGGCCCGCGCCTCAATCTGAAAATGCCGGCCAGGCAAATAGGTGAGGCCCTCGCGCTCCGCCACCGGCAACAGCTCCGTGGCGTCCAGCGGCGCGGGCAAGGTCACCCACAGATTCATGCCGCCCTGCGGACGCGTGTAACGCGTGCCGGCAGGCAATTCACGCTCGCAACTCTCCATCGCGGCCAGTAGGCATTCGCGGCCCGCCGCAATCATCTGTTCCAGATGCTGCTGCAAGCGGCCGGACTCAGCAAAACGCAGCAAAATCGCCTGCGAAAGCTGATCCGAATGCAGATCGGCCCATTGCTTGGCCTCGGTCAGCCGCGCGATCAATGGCTGTGGACCTAACACCCAGCCAATCCGCAAGCCGGGAAACGCGATCTTCGAAAAACTGCGCAGCAGCAGGACCTCGGCTTCGGGGGCGAGTTCCTTCAACGTGGGCAGGGCGATGCCCTCGTAACGGAGGTCACGGTAGAGGTCGATTTCGACGATCGGCGTCCGGGCTTGGCCGGCGGCAAAGGCCACGCGGCGGCGAGTTTCTACGGGCATCGAAGCGCCGGTGGGATTCTGGAAGTCCGGCGTGACGACGATCAGCCGTGGACGTTCCTGGGCAATGGCGCGCTCCACCTGAGTGGGGTCGACATGGTCGGCGCCGACAGGCATCGGCACCAGACGCAATCGGCCGCGCTCGAAGACATTCTTGAGCCCGGGGTAGACCGGGTCCTCGACCAGGACCGTGTCGCCCGGCGACAGCATGCAGCGCGTGATAAGGTCGAGCGCTTGCTGGCAGCCGCTGGTCACCAGCACTTCGTCGCCCGGCGTAGCCAGCCCCGAGGACTCGCGCAGCCAGCGTCGCAATGGCGCGTAGCCGGCGGGTGCGCCTAGTTGCAGGATGGCCGATAGCCTCGCGTCCGCCAACACCTCGTTCACCGTCGCGCGAAAACTCTGCATCGGGAAGAGCTGTTCAGAGGGCCGGGACGTGGCGAAGCTGATCAGGTCCGCTTCGCGCGTGCGGGCCTGGTCACCGGTGCCCAAAACGAAGCTGCCCCGACCCACGTGGCCGCGAATGAGACCTTCGCTCTCGAGCAATTCGTATGCGGCGCCCACCGTGGCGCGGTTCACCCCGGCCAATTGGGCCAATTCCCGGGTGGGCGGAATTCGGTCACCTTGGCGCAATAATCCGGTTTGGATCGCATCCCGCAGACCCGCGTAGAGTTGGCGGTAGAGCGGAATGCTGGAATTTGCCTCGAGTGGCGGTAATTGGATCATACCGGTTCACCCAAATGAAAACATATTGGCTTACCTAGTGTCAATCAATTCCTTGATTGGACTATATCAGACCATCCAATCGGGCCACCCCTCCGCCTCTGGTAGAATCGTCCCAGGTGATGCGCACACTCGTTTGTCTTTTGATAGTTGTCTCGCTCGCGGGCCAGTTGGCCGCGCAGAAAAAGAAGAAGGGCAAGAAGCAAGAGCCCGAAATTACGCAAACGCTCGAAGTGCTGCCGGAACCGCCCACGGCCTTGGCGGCGGAGACGGCCCGTCTAAGTTTTGCCGTCTCGCCCCTGTCGACAAAGGGGTTGCTGTCGCAGCAGACTCGCGATGCCTTGAAGGCGGTCCGCGCGGCGGCGCATGGGGGCGCCATCGTCAAATTGCGAGCCTTTGTCGCGGGCACCGGTGACCTGCGGCGCATTCCCACCATTGTCAGCGAAATCCTGTCCGAAGCGCATCAGCCGCTTCCGGCCGTCAGCACGGTCTTTGTCGGCGCACTGCCGCTCGAAGGCGCGCAGGTTCAATTCGAGGCCATTTATCTCGATAAGAAGGCGGTGAATCCGGCGGGGTTGGCGTTCCTTTCCGGCCAAGTGGTCCGCGCTACCGCTGACAAACCGCGGCCGCTGGTGGAGGTGTTCGCCGAATCCGTATCCAGCCTGCAAAGCGCCGCCAAGCAGGCTGGTGCCGAGTTGCTGGGAGTCACTTGTTATGTCAGTCACTTGGAAGGCGTGCCCGACCTTCAGTCGCGGCTCACCGGCGCCTTCCCCAAGGCCGTGCAGACCTTGGTGCAGTTGCAACGCGTCACTGGTCCCAGCCTCACCGAATGCGAAGGCGTGGGCCGCCTGGCGGCCGCACCTTCCTCGCCGGTGGAGTTCCTCAATCCCGAGGGCTTAGCCAAATCGCCCGCCTACACGCAGGTGGTGAAGGTGAATGCGCCGAAGGTAGTCTTTACGACGACTCAGCAATCATTTGGCTTAGACGCGGCGGCAATGCGGCTGATGATGGATCGTTTGAAGAAGATGCTCGACGCGACCAACGCGTCCTTCGATCAAGTGGCGATGGCCCACATCTATTCGCTCACCGGACCGGCCACCGAAGGCTTCCGCGCCGTTCGCGGCGATTACTACAATGCGCAGACTCCACCGGCCAGCACGCTGCTGGTCTTCGAAGGGCTACCGTCGAACGATGCTACGCTGGGCGTCGACTTAGTCGCGATTCCCCGGCCGTAATTAACTTAAGACCGCCCTCACCACCTCGCCATGCACATCCGTCAGCCGGAAGTGACGGCCTTGGTACTTGAAGGTGAGTTGTTTATGGTCCACCCCGAGTAAGTGCAGGATGGTCGCATGAAGGTCGTGCACGTGCACCGGGTCAGCGGTGATGTTGTAAGAGAAATCATCCGTGGCGCCGTGGGTGATGCCGGGCTTCGTGCCGCCGCCGGCCATCCACATGGTGAAACAACGGGGGTGATGGTCGCGGCCGTAATTGTCGGCCGTGAGTTTGCCTTGGCAATAGACCGTGCGGCCGAATTCCCCGCCCCAGACCACTAATGTGTCGTCGAGCAAGCCGCGCTGGGCGAGATCTTCGAGTAAGCCGGCGGAGGGTTGGTCAACGTCGCGGCATTGGTTAGGTAACTGCTTGGGCAGGGTATTGTGCTGGTCCCAACCGCGGTGGAAGAGTTGGATGAAGCGTACGCCGCGCTCGGCCAACCGGCGGGCGAGCAGGCAGTTATAGGCGAAGGTGCCCGGCTTACTCACTTCGGGGCCGTATAAGTCCAAAGTGGCCTGCGACTCCTGCTTCATGTCGACTAAGTCTGGCACCGAGGATTGCATGCGGAAGGCCATCTCGTATTGGGCAATGCGCGTGCCGATCTCGGGGTCGCCGTAGTCTTCAAGCTTCATTTCGTTGAGTTTGGCTAAGTCGTCGACAAAGCGGCGGCGGCCAGCCCGGTCGAGCCCTTCGGGATCCTGAATGTGCAAGACGGGGTCGCCGATCGAGCGGAATTTCACGCCCTGGTAGCGCGTTGGCAAAAAGCCCGAGCCCCAGAGGCGATCGTAGAGCGGCTGATCGGCCAGGTTGCCGGTGCCTTGCGAGACCATCACGACGAAGGCCGGCAGGTCCTTATTGTCGCTGCCCAAACCGTAAGCGAGCCAGGAGCCGATCGACGGGCGGCCGGCTAGCTGGAAGCCGGTTTGGAAAAAGGTGATCGCCGGATCGTGGTTGATCGCCTCCGTGTGCATGCTCTTGACGAAAGTAAGTTGGTCCGCTTTCTTCGCCAGGTGCGGCAGCAAGTTACTCATCCAAGCGCCACTTTGGCCGTGCTGTTTGAAGTCGTAAATGGTGGGCGCGATGGGGAAGCTGGCTTGGGTAGCCGTCATGCCAGTAAGGCGTTGGCCTTGGCGAATAGAGTCGGGTAGCTCCTGGCCTTGTAACTGGGCTAACTTGGGCTTCCAGTCGAATAAGTCATGCTGCGACGGCGCGCCGCTTTGGAATAGGTAGATGACTCTTTTGGCCTTGGCCGGAAAGTTCGGAAAAGTGCCTTCGGCCCCCATCAGCGAGCCGAGGGCGGCGATGCCGAGTCCGGAAGCGCTGCGTCCGAAGAAGTGGCGGCGAGTGAGATGGTTCATTCTTTGGTCACCGTTTCGTCTAAGTTCAAGATCATGCTGGCGAGCATGGTCCAGGCGGCTAACTCGGGCTTCTTCAGGTCGACGGCCACTTTCGAGTCGCCAAGGGCGAGTAACTTGGCGGCGGCTCCGGGATCGGTCTCGAAACGGTCGCGATAGTGATGCAGGCTTGCGAGTAACACGATAGATTCCCGCGCGCTCGGGGGACGGAGCAAAGCCAAAGCAAAGCCACGTCCTAGCCGACTCTCTTCCGTGACGCCGCCTTCCGTTAGGATGCGCTCGGCCATCTTCCGCGCGGCTTCCAGATAGGCCTCGTCGTTCATCAGTGCCAAGGCTTGGAGCGGCGTATTGGTGCGGTTCTCGCGCACCACGCAAGCTTCGCGGCCGGCGGCGTCGAAGGTCATCATGCCGGGCGGGGGCACGGCGCGCTTCCAGTAAGTGTAGAGACTGCGGCGGTAAAGACCTTCACCCTGGTCACGCTCATAGTCGGTACCGCCGGAGAGTTCTTTCCAGAGGCCCGCCGGCTGATAGGGTTTTACTGAGGGCCCGCCCAGTTTCTCGACTAACAAGCCCGAGACTTGCAAGGCTTGGTCCCGCACCACTTCGGCGGGCCAGCGGAAACGCGGACCACGGGCATAAAGGCGATTCTCGGGGTCCTTGGCGAGTAATTCCGGACTTAGCCGGGCGCTCTGCCGATAGGTGCGGCTCAGCACCAGGGTCTTTAGCATCTGTTTCACATTCCAGCCGGAATCCATAAAGTCCACGGCCAGGGAGTCGAGTAACTCGGGATGGGTGGGCCATTCGCCCTGCGAACCGAAGTCTTCGACGGTCTTGACGATGCCTACGCCGAAAAGCATCTGCCAGAGGCGATTCACCGTGACGCGGGCGGTAAGCGGATTCTCCCGGCTGACGAGCCATTGCGCCAACTGCAGCCGATTGCCGATTTTCGCGCCCGGGGCGAGCGCGGCGGGCAACGCCCGGGTAACTATATCGCCCGGCTGATCGTACGCTCCGCGGCGCAGGATATGAGCTTCGCGAACATCAGGCCGCTCCTGCATGATCATGACGGTGGGCAAGGTGGCGGTATATTCGCGCAACTCGTCGCGCGTCCGCCAATAGGCCTGCCAAGTTTGCTGTAAGTCCGCCGGGGCGTGAGCATCGAGATAGGCCCATTCTACTTTGCGTAACTCGTCGGGCGTCCTTGCCGAAGCGGACAGTATCTCGGCCAGCTTGCGGGACGCACCCAAAGCACCGGCCTCTTCCGGTGTGAGCGTATCGCGATAGATGCGGACGCCGGATATTTCGCCCGTGAAGCGCAGCCCATGGCCGGCACCGATGCGGAGGGGGTCTTTCGTGGCGAAGTCTTGATTCAGATCGTCGACGATGGTTTTGAGCTTGGCTTCCTTGCCGTCGACGAATAAACGAATGCCTTTGGCCTCACGGGAGCCATCGTAGGTAACCGCGACATGCGACCATTTCCCCAGCGGCAAAGTGTCTGTGCTCTCCACCCGCAAACAATCATCGAGCCAGCGCAAGATGAAATTCACCTGCACTTTACCCTGGCGCAGATACACGCCGTAGCCCGCCTCTTCTTCTTTGTCGCCCGCGCGAGTAAGAATTGCGCCTTCCGGAGACGTGGGCTTCACCCAGGCGGCCAGGGTGAATTTATCGTAGTAACCCAGCGGCGCGACGTCGCCCACGTCTTCGCTGCGCTTGCCGTTGAATTGCCTGGCGGCAGCCGACTCCCAGAGTAACTTCCGGCGCGGGACCCAGTCTGTCACGGGCCCGGCCGTCTTTTCCCAGGCTACGCGACGCTTCGCAATCTCCGGCTGCAAAGAGTGAAACTGCCGTTCAGCCGTTTCGGCCGCTGACGTCAATACGGCCCAGCGCGACTCCTGGTCCCGCGTAGGTGCCGTAACTAAGGGCGGCGAATTTCCGTACTTGAAGACCTTACCCTTCTCCGGCAGGTTGTTAAAGAAGGCAAACATCGAATAGAATTCGCGTTGAGTAAATGGATCGTACTTATGATCGTGGCAGCGGGCGCAGCCCAGGGTGAGCCCCATCCAAACCGTGGACGTCGCCTCGACGCGATCGATCGCATATTCCACCAGAAACTCTTCGCCGATAATGCCACCTTCGCCGTTCGCGCGGTGGTTCCGATTGAAGCCGGTGGCGATGAGCTGGTCTCGGGTGGGGTTGGGGAGTAAGTCGCCGGCTAATTGCTCAACCGTAAATTGATTGAACGGCATGTTCTTATTGAAAGCTTCAATTACCCAGTCGCGCCAACGCCACATGGAGCGTTCAGCATCGGTCTGATAGCCGTTAGTGTCGGCATAGCGGGCCGCATCGAGCCAGCGCATGGCCATGCGCTCGCCGTAGCGTGGCGAGGCGAGCAGGCGATCGACGACGCGTTCGTAGGCTTCGGGCGCGCTATCGGCCAGAAAGGCTGCGGCCGCTTCGGGAGTGGGCGGCAGGCCGGTGAGGTCGAGCGAGACGCGGCGCAGTAGCGTGGCCTGGGAAGCGGCCGGCGAAAAGGAAAGGCCCTCACGCTTCAGCCGCGCCTCCACCAAAGTATCGATATCGGCGACGGCGGGCCGTACGGGCGGGAGAAAGCTCCAGTGTTTCTCCCAGCGTGCGCCTTCGCTGATCCATTGTTTAAGTAGGTCGACTTGTCGCGCGGTTAGGCCCGGCCCGGTGGAGACCGGCGGCATGCGCAGGCCTTTCTTCTCGCTGGTAACGCGCTCGAGCAGGTGCGGCAACGCGGCCTTGGCCCCAGCCTCAGTATCGAGGCGCAGCTTCGCTTTGCGGTTGGCCTCATCCGGACCGTGGCACGAGTAACAGCGATCCGAAAAGATCGGCCGGATCTCCCGATTGAAATCGGCGGCCGCCGCGAGAACGGGGAGCAGCGTGACCAGGCAACGCATCAGCATGTCCCCTATCTTATTCCAATCGCGATAAACTAACAGAAGCTAAATGCGCTTCCTCTGGCTATTGCCGCTGACCGCCCTTGCGCAGGATCCGTTCCTGACGCAGCATTGTGCTGGTTGTCACCAGGGCACGAAGCCTTCCGGCGACTTCCACCTCAAGCAGCTTACCGAGGACAATTCTCGTGCCTGGAGCCGCGTGCTGCAGCGCGTCCGCGATGGCGACATGCCGCCGGTGGGTGTGAAAGCCCCCAGTGCCGCCCTTCGCGAGCAGTTCGTCAACAAGCTCGAGAACACCTTACGCACCGCCGCCTGCGCCGACGGCATCCAGCCGCGCCCGGCCCCAATCCGCCGCTTGAACCGCTATGAGTACGGCGCCACCTTGCGTGACCTGCTGAACATCCCTATCGATGCCGGCCATAACCTGCCCGCCGATGGCGCAGGCGGGGAAGGCTTCGACAATGCCGCCGAGACGCTGTTCCTGTCGCCCCTGCACGCCGAAAAGTACCTGGCCGCAGCCAAGGAAGGCATCGAGTACGGGCTGAAGGACGCCAAATCGCGCGCGCGATTCATCACCGCCGAGCCCACCGACAAGCTCTCGGCGGATGACGCCGCGCACCACGTGATCGTCCACTTTCTGTCGCGTGCCTTCCGCCGGCCGGCGACTCCCGATGAGGTGGAACGGTTCCGGGGCGTCTTCCGCCGGCAGAAGGGCAGCTTCGATAGCCGCATTTCTTACACGCTGCAGGGCATTCTGCTGTCGCCGCATTTCCTCTTTCGCTTCGAAGAACCCACGCCCACCGCGCGCCCCGTGCCGGACTACGCGCTAGCCTCGCGACTCTCCTACTTCCTTTGGGGCAGCATGCCCGACGACCAGCTCTTCAGCCTCGCCTCACGCGGCAAACTCAGCGACCCGGCCATCGTGCGGGAGCAGACCATCCGCCTGCTGAAGGACCAAAAGTCCCGCGATTTCGCCGAGAACTTCGTCGAGCAGTGGCTCGGCACGCGCGAACTGGGGCGCGACATCAAGCCCGACGCCAAGCTGTTCCCCGCCTTCTACGACGCCGAAATCCAAAGCGGCATGCGCTACGAGCCGATCCTTTTCTTTCAGGAATTGCTGAGCGAGAATCTGTCGCTGCTGAATCTGCTGGACTCGGACTTCACCATCCTCAGCAATAAACTCCAGCGCCATTACGGCATTAAACTAGAGCAGAAACTCCGCCAGCAGCCGGTGCGGGTAACGCTACCACCCGGTACCCATCGCGGCGGGTTGCTGGGCATGGCCGCCGTGCTCGCCGTTTCTTCGTATCCCAATCGCACCAGCCCGGTGCTGCGCGGCAAATGGATTCTGGATGCGATGCTGGGTACGCCGTCGCCGCCTCCGCCGCCCAACGTGCCCACCTTGCCAGCGCACGCGGGCGAGACGCCCACCACATTGCGCGCCCGCCTGATGCTGCATCGGCAGAACCCGACGTGCGCCAGTTGCCACAACCGGCTGGACCCGCTCGGCTTCGCCCTCGAAAATTACGACGTGCTCGGCAACTGGCGCACCACCGACAACGGCCTGCCGCTCGATACGGCCGGTGAACTGCCCGATGGCACCAAGTTCACGGGGCCCGAAGGGCTGAAGCAGACGCTGCTCGACCGCAAGGACCTTTTCTTGCGCAACCTGACCACCAAGCTGCTCGGGTTCGCCTTGGGCCGCGGACTCAACCGGGAAGACGCCTGCGCTGTCGACCGGATCGTCGTCGCGGTGGCCGCCGACGGCTACCGGGCGCAAACCCTGGTCAACGGCATTGTCGATAGCATTCCCTTCCGCCAGCAGCCGGCTACCGTAACGACTCCACCCAAGAAAGCGTCCCCCTGATATGCCCCAGCGTTATGTTCCTTTCGCCAGACGTACGATGCTCAAAGGCATGGGCCTGTCCTTGGGTCTGCCTTGGCTCGAAGCCATGGCGGCCCCCGCTGGGGCGAAACCGCCGGTCCGCTTCGCGGCGCTCTACATGCCGAACGGCATTCGCGAAGACGTGTGGACGCCCGCCGAAACCGGCCCCAACTTCTCCATCACGCCGACGCTTGAGCCGCTGGCTGAGCTCAAAAAAGAGCTGATGGTGCTCACCAATCTTTGGAACCCGGCCAGCGTAGGCGGCGATGGCCACTATGTCAAGATGTCCGGCTTTCTGACGAGCACCACGGTGACCAAGACCCTGGGCGTTGACATCAACTGCAACGGCATCTCGATGGACCAGGTGGCCGCGCGCGTCGCCGGCCAGCATACGCCCTGTCTCTTATACACATCTGACGCTGCCGACGAATAGAGAGGTGTAGATCTCGGTGGTCG
>ENA-ORBV01004974-ORBV01004974.1-microbial-mat-metagenome-genome-assembly--contig:-NODE-4974-length-24899-cov-5.634558_pt1 | contig 24899 bp, 14 predicted proteins | sample MGYA00237777_ERZ505514 | MGnify/ENA primary metagenome ERZ505514 (study PRJEB26160, sample SAMN06269048) | microbial mat metagenome | isolation source: Oligotrophic lake microbial mat | place... | reverse complement strand
ATCAGTTCTTGGTCTAGAACTCGGGACACGACTTCCATTCGTGCTTTGAATCACGGGTGAAATCGCACCATTGTCATGGTTGCTGCTTGTAAGCAGGCAAGGTGCATGGTGCGCGGTCATCTTTGTGGCGTGGTGGGTCATTCCGCTGAAAATCTGAACAGGATAATAGTACTTAACCGCCGATGTTCAACCCCGTGCATGGGCGGTTGACGAGCCACCCCCAAAGAATAGATACCACGAGATAACAATCTTACTACTGTACTTGTACCGAGACGAAGACGACTATCACATCAGATTATATTATCTCTAAAATTATCATGGCAGAAGCCGAAGATGATACCATTGCCATTGTCTATAAAGAAGATGCTCTTGGGAAAAAGGTGTGGATCCAATTTCCAGTCGCCGACGCTGCCTTGCAGTTCTTTCAAGGAACGATTACGAGAATGACGGCCGCACATGTCGATGATGATATTGACAAACCCCTGGAATACACGCATTATGTCAAATTTGGGGATACAGATGATGGATATTATGATTTATCGGATTTGGAAGTGACGGGATATTTGCGTTGGGCAAAACCAGAAGATAAAAAAGAAAACGAGACAACAACGACTCCAACCACTCCCACAGATCCCACGACTAACACTGCAGCTTCTGCCTCAGCTAGAGTTGTTACCCCCACAAAACGAGCGAATCCAAGCCCCATCGCCGCCGCCGCTGCTGCAGCTGCCAGCACAGAGCCAGAACGCCCCACTAAAAAGCCCAAAATCAAAATGGAACCAGGATCCTCCGAATCCAATTATAAAACAGGAAATGACACGCTTAACCTTGTTGAATTTGAACATTGGTTACGGAACGTCCATCTTGGTGCCAGAAAAAATGCTTTATCGAATGCCAATGTCCGATCCGTCATGATTCGAGTCAGCGACATGGTTTTTGGCCGAGGCATTACGTACAACCGATGGCCGTCGCACATCAACTTTTATGGAGGCACCAAGATTGATTTGACTTTTGATTTTGACAAGCTATTGAAAGAGGCGGGAGAATATGAAGACAGATATGGAAAGGATCTGGGTCATGGTTGGCTCTTGAAGCACCCCCTTAAGAAACTGTTGCTGTACAAGAAACATTTAGAAGAATTTGGAAGGAACCCGTGATGATCAACATATCAGAATTTTGTTCCGTTTTTTGGCTTCGAACGAAAGCTCCGTCAATCTTAAGTTAGAGGCGGCAGCAGTGATGGACTGCAACGAAAAAAAAATGCCAGACTTGTCGGAAATATATGTGTACTGTGACGAGTGTATCGTCTTCAACGCTCCTGATTTCCTACATTTCTTTCCAACTGTATAACCAACATCTAACAAGAAGGTTGTGATGAGAATAATTAATAGCTGACTGTTTCCACCCTTTCCTTCGGCTGAGTTTTTCTTCTTCTCTACACAGTAGATCCTGGCAGCACGGCCCCCGCTGTACCTGGATGGCCAGTGCCGGTCATAGCCCAACCTATCTGACTGGCTGAGCTGCAATGGGCGTTAGGCGAAATCCTGATTTTACTATCTAGCTAGTTAACAAATTAACTGGTAGGGTCTTCAGATAACTGGGAAGGCACCAAATAATGAATGTATACTCTATTCCAGTGCCGCTGGCAAGAGTTTCCAAATATGGAAGTCCTTAAACTCGTTGCCTTCTCTCTTCTTTTCAGTAAGGTGTGCTTAAATTGCTTCACCAAGGATGGCGAGGAAAGTCCAAGCCCTGACTGTTGTGTTGGCTAGGGTAACCGATGAAGGGGCGGGTGACAGGAGGAGGCAACCCAGAACCCTCAAGATTGTTGTAGCGAGGAGGGAAAACCAAGAGACTGCGCCTTTGGTCAGAAGGACGCAATGCGTGGTTTTTGGTTGCGTTAAAACAAACAGGGGAACACGGGATCTTTGTCGCGTAGACAGGCGGCACAGTCATTGAAGTTCCCTGCTGTGGCTGGAGATACTTTGTGCAATCGGCTGGCTTCAGCCAATGAGAGCAGCAGTACTTGTTGCATCGATGTTGATTGAAAAAAGTGCTGATGCCCTGAGACCCAAGGTCTGTGACTCCAAATTCGACTCTCTTTGAAAGTATTGCTGGATCCGTCAACACAACTGCCTTGGGATATACAGCACCTTGAATATCACAGAGGAGATACTCGCCATTCGATGCATGGTATGAGAAGTGGCTCAATGCCTGCATGACCTGTGGCCAGGCCGTAGTAGAATTGGACCATCCCGTGTTGGAATTGAACTTTTCATAGTTTTGTATAAAGGGTTCCACAAGCACTTTGAGACCCGCAGCAAACACCTTCGTTTCTTGAAGATGCCACACTTGTGGGACATTCACGAGAATAGGCTGTTGAATGATCCCCTGAGCGTTCCAGAGAGCCACAAGTTCCACACTCTTCTCCATGGCACGGATATCTTCTTCGAAGAAGCGACTTTCCATTACGTGGCCTGTTTTGAACCATTTGCATACAGCTTTTTGCCCTTTTCGTGGCCCCTCAATGTACTCGCCCATAGCGGCGTAGCGAAAGCCCCCCTCGGAAAATGGTGATAGCATAGCAGATGTAGCAAAGATGGCTTGATGAGAATGGTTGCAGCGCTTTGCGCTCTCCCCGTTTCTCTTGGTACCATATGATTGAATGTGGATTGGTTTGTTGTTCCAGCTTGCCATGACTCGGATAACTAGCCTACGTCAGGATGCGAAAACGGAAGTTTTATGTCTTCTTGTCGCTGGAAAGCTTATGATTTTTTGCTGTTGTCGCATTTCGTTATTCATTACCATTGTTGGGCCACTACGCACGCCAGCTTTCCACATCTAATAAGAGATTGAGAGTTATCGACAGTCTTTATTAATTGCTCGTCATCGTGGAACGAAATATCCGATCTTTATTCTCAGGTTTTGGCGTGTTGCCTCATCAAAAAGTGAGAAAAAAAAGTAAAACAACGCATATTTTCCGGATGCACACTCGATCGTTACCAGCCGCGAATAAATACTGAACAACCGCTACGAAGTACCTGAAGATTCAACATGTTGTCGCCCCAGAGATTCATTATTAGCTAGCTAGCTAGCTAGCTAGGCCTCCAGTTTCCGCCCAAACAGGCTAGAAGTCTACAGCACTACGGTGGCAGTTATAAGTGGGTTGTGTGGTCGGGCAATCAGCAGGTTCAAGCAGTCGGTTGCTGCCGCTAGCAACTTTTACTACCATTGAGCGGTAGCTCACTAGACATCTGCGAGGTTGGATCATTTGAAATTGCATGCCTCTTGCATTGTGCGATGGATGAAGCCAGCTGAAACTGAGAAGACCTAATTGTCCTGGCCAATACATTATTGTTGGGTACTTACAACTCGGAGTAGCCAATACAATCATGATCAAGTGCCAATTGACGAACATGCCGCCCCATCATTCAATGCTTCGCTTTTGGTTGTTCTCTTCCATGCTTATTACAAAGCACGATCTATTTCGCAGCCCCCCACAGTAGCTATAAAACGAACAAACCAAATTTCGCTTTTTCTTTGCGAATTGTCAATTCCTATGGATGCGGAGAGTCATTCGAATTGTTTTAGGATGCCACGGACACATTCTCTCTCTGCCCATGGAACAAGATTCGACGGTTGTGGGCGGGAGACCCGTGATTAGCCTTCGGTTATGGTCATGTTGTCGCTGGAGAGCTCTCGGTATGTTTTGTGGGTATGTTTGGTGGGTGGAAAGAAGTCAAGCGAACGAGGAAACAAAAACTGCCTGAAATTCTCCTATCCAGTTCTCATCGCCTAAGACAGAGCAAATGAGCGTCAATTAGGAAAGATCGCACTCTGCGCTAAAGAGAACCTTGAATGAGACACTTCCGGCAGCTGGCCAGGCAGTTGACTCTAGCTCCATTATTGCTACGAGTACCGCCAAGACTCATTGATAAATCAATCAATGCGACACAAGGAAATCTTCCATTTTCGAGTTCTCATCAGTTCGCATTTTTTTCACCTCGTGAAGCTTCAATTCCATCCCGCCCACGGGAAGGGGTTCTCATCAGTCAGGCTTCGCTTGCCATCAGAGCAAGTTGCGGATTGGCTATCATTCGTACCGTTAACGTTGCGCTTGTTTGTGGCCACCAAAAAGCTACACCGATGAATCGTAGCAAAAGTCATAAAACCAAAAAGAAGTAGACTACCCCTGTTTGTCAGGTATGTATGCCACCAAATGAATTTTTTATGAGTGGATGGAACGATGAGTCCATCTCAACTGATTGCACATGATGGCTCACCCTTTTTGTAATTTCTTTTTCTTGCACAGATTGAAACAGGAAACAAAAAAAACGAGGAGGAAAAAGCCATTGAAAAAAGCCATTGGAAAAATAAAAATATTCACCGAGAGTAATTCATAATTTAATAATTGATTCTCATCATGTCGGAAAAAAAGTCCGAAATGAAATGCGTCGACGGTAATTGGGCGGTGGCTCATGCCTCGTACCGCATGAACGACTGTGCGTACATCTTCCCCATTACGCCCAGTTCTCCCATGGGAGAAGAAGTCGATGAGTGGGCGGCGCACCACAAGAAAAATTTGTGGGGACAGGATTTGCGCGTCGTGGAGATGCAAAGTGAAGGAGGAGCCGCCGGTGCCCTTCACGGTGCCTTGATTAGTGGATCTTGTGCCACCACTTACACGGCCTCGCAGGGTCTCTTGTTGTACATTCCCAACTTGTACAAGATTGCCGGAGAACTTTTGCCCACCGTCATTCACGTGGCCTCGCGTGCTTTGGCAGGAGAAGCTCTTAGTATTTACGGTGACCACAGTGATACCATGTTGGTTCGTGGTGTTGGATTGGCCATGATGTGTTCTTTCAGTGTCCAGGAAGCCCATGATTTGGCCATTGTCACGCAAATGGCCACCTTCACCTCAAGGGTCCCATTTTTGCACTTTTTTGATGGATTCCGTACGTCCCACGAGATCAACAAGATTGAGTTGGTCAATGATGAGCAGATGCGCAAGTTGCTCCCATGGAAGGAGATTGAGGAACATCGCAATCGTGCCTTGTCTCCCATGCATCCCTCGTGAGTATCTAACTTGTTTGTCTATTTATTTTTGTTTGTTTTTCTGTTTATTTATAGTCAGTGTCTACCTGCATTTTCTCACCACTCTATTTTTCTCTTTCAAAATTAATTTTTGATTTCAGGCAACGTGGAACTGCCCAAGCCCCTGATGTGTTTATGCAAATGGTGGAGTGCAGCAACTCCTATTACAGGGATGTGGACAAGCACATTACCAATGCCTTCACGCTCTTCAAGGAAGTCACTGGAAGGGAATACAAGCCTTTCGAGTACAAGTACTACGGTACCTCCAAACCACGTATTGCCATCATCACGATGGGATCCTCCGTGTGTGTCTGTAACACCACCCTTCGCAACACCAAGAATGAGCAGGCCTGTCTCATTGGCGTTCGCATGTTCCGTCCTTGGAAGCCCGAGTTCTTCATTGATGCCCTTCCCGACAGTGTGGAACGAATTGCTGTGTTGGATCGTACCCGCGAAGGTAAGTTGGTGATCTGTATTTTTTTGGCCTAGTATGAATTTTCTACCTTTTATTAATTTTCGTCGGGTCTAACTTTATTTTTCTTTACCATGATTTCCCCCTATTTTGTCGGCAGGTGGAGCTCAAGGTGAACCCATGTACTTGGATGTCTGTACTTCCTTGATGCAACAGGGACGTGGAAATCTCTTTGTTGCCGGTGGCCGTTACGGATTGGGAAGCAAGGACTTTACTCCAAGGATGGTGATCGCAATCATCAATAATATGCTTCGCAAGGACGTCAAGGATATCCAGCGCCCCTTTACCGTCGGTATCACAGATGATGTCACCAATCTCAGTTTGCCATTGGGACGCATTGTCAATACCTTTGAAGACAGTGTCAAACAATGCGTCTTCTGGGGATTCGGAAGTGACGGTACCGTCGGAGGAAACAAAGAGGCAATCAAGATGATTGGAAACTATCACGAGAAGATGAATGTCCAAGGATACTTCGAGTATGATTCCAAGAAGAGCAGTGGTTGGACCATGAGTCACTTGCGTTTCTCGGCAGATACCAAGATTGAAGCTCCTTTCCGTGTGGAAGATAGCATGGCGAATTACGTGGCCTGCCACAACGAGGGATACGTCCAGAGGAACAAGTTTGATGTCGTCAAGTTCCTCAAGCGCCGTGGTACTTTCTTCTTGAATACCACCACTGCTTCGCTCCCGACCGAAGAAGAGCGCATCGCGGCCTTGGAAGCTCTCATGGAGCCCAAACTGCTTCGTCAATTGGCGCTCAAGAACGCAGACTTCTACATCATGGACTGCTCGAACCTCGCCGCCAAATTCGGCTTGGCCGGTCGCATCAACATGATCTGTATGTGCGCCTTCTTCCGTTTGAGTGGTGTTCTTCCCTTGGATGACGCTGTTGCTCTGCTCAAGGCCGCCATCAAGAAGAACTATTCCTACAAAGGTGATGCTGTTGTCAAGCAGAACATTGACCTGTTGGATGCGGTTGTCGCGGATCCACGTTTCATGCACAAGGTGGAAATCCCCAGCTCTTGGAGAGGTCTCACCATTGCTGAACAAGAGCGAGGTTACATCAATCGTCACATCACGCTGATAAATGACGAGAAGACGGCTAAGTTCATGGCGGACATTGCCGCGCCCACAGCTGCCCTCGATGGAGACGACATTCCTCTCTCCAAGTTCTTGGAGAACAACTTGCTCGGTGGTACCATGATTACGGGAACAACGAAGTTCGAGAAGCGTAATCCCAATCCAAGCCGGCTCATCCCCGAGTGGCAACAGGACTCATGCACTCAGTGTAACCAGTGTATCTTTGTGTGTCCTCATGCAGCCATCCGCCCATTTGTCGTAACCAAGGAGGAAGCCGAAGCTGCTCCGTTCCCCAAGGAGTTTACGGTTCTCAAGGCCCAGGGAGCCGAGTTTGTTGGCAAGAAATATGCCATTCGTGTGTCTCCCCTGGATTGCACAGGATGCAATGCCTGCGTTGAGGTTTGTCCGGAAGAGCCAAAGGCCCTCAAGTTGATCAACATGGACAAAGGGCTCGAGGAGAATTCTGCCAACTGGGACTACGCCTACGAGAAGATTCCTGACCGTGGAGATCTCATTTCGAAGACAACCGTACGAGGATCTCAGTTCCAGACCCCTCTCATGGAATTTTCCGGTGCTTGCTCCGTAAGTGTACTGCTGGTTTCTTTCGTTCTCTTTAAATTTATTTGGTGTATCCAATCTCACCTTTGGTCAAATCGACGCTACTATTTTTCAGGGGTGTGGCGAGACTCCATTCTTCAAGCTGTTGACCCAATTGTTTGGTGAGCGCATGGTCATTGCCAATGCCACTGGGTGCAGTACTATTTGGGGAGGCAGCTTCCCCAGCAATCCTTACACCACCAAAAAGGAAACTGGACGTGGTCCCGCTTGGGCCAATTCTCTCTTTGAGGATAATGCCGAGTTTGGGCTTGGAATGTTCACCGCTATGAAGCATCGCCGTGCCAGGCTCATTCAGGTTGTCGAGGACTACGTTCATGTGCTTGAACTCATGAATGAGTCGGAATTGAAGGAGGACGAGAAGGCTCTGTTGCATCTTCTTCACGACTGGCTTGATATCAAAGACCAAAAGAACGACAAGCCGACACTTCTTTTCGACAAGATGAAGCCCCACTTCGAGAAGTTACTCCCCGCGAATATCGACGAGTCCAAGCGAGGCGACGTCATTTGCGGCCAGGACAAGGAGTCGCTAATCCAAAAGATCTGGACGGATCGCGACATGTTCCCCAAGGTTTCCCAGTGGATCACCGGAGGTGACGGTTGGGCTTATGATATTGGTTTTGGAGGTTTGGACCACGTCGAGGCGTTCGAAGCCAACGACGTGAATGTATTGGTCGTCGATACCGAGATGTACTCCAACACAGGAGGTCAAGCCTCCAAGGCCACTCCTGCTGGTGCCACCGCATTGTTCGCAGCCGGAGGAAAAACGCAGAAGAAGAAGAGCATCGGCGAGATGTTCATGACCTATGAACACGTTTACGTTGCATCTGTGGCGATCAGCAACCCAGCCCAGGTCCTCCAAGCAATGCTCGAGGCAGATGCTCACGATGGACCTTCCATCATCGTCGCTTACGCTCCCTGCATCCAGCACGGTGTCCGACCCCAAGGATTGAACGACATGATCGACGAAGCCAGGTATGCTGTCGATAGTGGATACTGGCCGTTGTACCGTTTCAACCCCGAGCTTGCCAAGGAAGACAAGAATCCTTTCATTTTGGACAGCAAGAAACTCAGAAAGGACGTTGTGAGTTTCTTGCAACGTGAGTCTAGGTTCATCAACTTGAAAAAGAACTACCCCGAGATCGCCGCCGAGCTGTTCGCAAAGATGAACAACGACGTGCACCACCGCATGGACCATTTGCAACAGCTTGCCGAGGGTTACAAGGCATTCGATCACCCCGACGATGCTACGGTCAGGGTCTTGTATGCCTCCGAGACCGGCAATGCGGCTCGCGTGGCTCGTGACTTTGCGGATGCTTGTACACTTTCGCACAACGCCGATGCTATGGATGATGTCGAGTTGGACGACATTGACGGCATGATTGTTGTCTTCTTCATCGCTACGTGTGGCCAAGGTGCAATGCCCCAGAACGGAAAGAACTTTTACAAGGAGCTTCTTGCCCGCAAGGAACCTTTCAAGGAAGGCACACGATTCTTGGTCATGGGTCTTGGTGACTCGTCTTACTTCTTCTACTGCAAGGCCGCGAAGGATGTGGAAGAGGAGATGCTCAAAAAGGGCGCCAAGAAGATGATTGATATGGGTTTCGGTGACGATTCTGCTGAAGAAGGCATGGAGCAAGGCTTGCACGATTGGTTGGGCAATGTCTGGCCCGCCTTGGAAGTTCCACCACCGAAAGAAGTACCTCACATCACTCCTGTCAAGGTTTCGTTCTCGCCACGCGCTATCGTCAACCAGGAAGTCGACCAACACTCCTTGGAGCAATACTTCTTCTCGGAGTCAGTCCAGGCTGTCAGTGTTCCAATTTTGAGCAACAAGAAGATGTGCCCCGAAGACTACGACCGCGATTTCCGCACCATCCGAATCAGCTGCGCGGGCAGCAACCGCACACTCTCGTACAACCTTGGAGATGCGCTTGAGATCTGGCCGCGCAATGATCCAGAAAAGGTCGCCGAATTCCTCCACAACTATTCGAGCGACTTCGACGACCGTACCGTTGTGCACCTTGACGGCGCTTTTGGCGTCAAGGGTGAAATTTCTCTCGGATCCATCTTCGGCCGCATCTTGGATTTGTTTGGAAAGCCTTCCATGCACTTCATGCAACAGTTGGCTGTGTTCGAGACAAGTGAAGATGAGAAGAAGCTTCTGTTGGACCCAGAATTCCTTAAGAAGTCCAGCAAGGCAACCGGCATCACGGTCGCTGATGTCTTGATGCGTTTCAAGAAGGCCGTCCCGCCTCTCCCTGCTCTTTTGGCCATCATCCCCCCTATCAAGCCCCGTGCCTACTCGATTGCCAGTGCTCCTCAGTGCTCGCCCAGTGTCATTGAGTTGCTTGTCTTGATTGAGACTTGGTGGTGCGACGAGGGTATGCGTTATGGTCTCAACTGTAACATGCTCCGCCAGCTGGTGGAAGGTGATCATATGTGGTGCCGTATGAAGGCTGGATCCATGGACCCTCCCGAGCCAGAGACGGCTGTCATTTGCGCTGGTATTGGAAGTGGATTGGCTCCTCACATGGCCTTCTTACGCAACCACGTGCGTGCCGCAGAGGCCGGCGAGAAGGTGGCTCCCTTCTCGTTGTACTTTGGAAACCGCAAGATTAACCAGGAATACTGCTACCGAGAGGAATTGGAAGCCTACGCGAAGAAATACGACTGGTTCAATCTTTATGCTGCCTTCAGCCGTGACGACCCCAAGAAGAAGGTATATGTGCAAGATCTTGTGGCCCAGACGGACGACGCTCGTCAATTGTTGAGCGAAAAGAAAGGTATGCTCTACATTTGCGGTAACCGCAATTTGCCCAAGCCGATGCAAGACGCCATGGTGGCATCCTTCTCAAAGCACAGTGAGGACAAGGATGTAATTGCCAAGGCCAGGGCTGAGGTCGAGGACATGTACATCCACGGCCGTGCCCAACAAGAGGTCTGGTAAACACGGACCCGAGAAATGGGCTCAAATTGTTCGTTCGAGGCCTTGGTTTACTGTTTTTCCGCTTGGTTCATGACTTCATGATTTTTTACTTTGATACAAGAAACAAAAAGACTACAAAAATACAAATTTTATGTCAAGAAAACAAAAGAAGAAGAGAATAAATAATTACGTACATGTAGTAGCAATCAAATGTTATTGGAAATTGTTAATTCTCACTTTCTGGTAGTGGTAGCGTGACTTGATGCTTGTAGTTGCATCCTCGAACTGATTAGTACAAGTGTACCTACTAGTAGAAAGCGTTCTCGGCTGCTGTCGTAGTTTTTGCTTCCATCGAGTTTGATTGTGACCGGCTAACTTCCTGTGTAGGTAGGAAATTCGATCATGTAGTTGCCCTTCCCCCTTGCCTCTGAAGCCGCCGCAGGAGCTACTAGTACTACTATTACCTAGCTAGATAGCTACTACTTCACTAGCTAGGTACTAGAGTACGGCTATCTCAACTAACTACACAACTACTATTACTAAGAAAAAACCTAGCAAGGCGTCAAAACCAAACCATTTATTACAACAGTACGTACAAAATCCCTCCAACGGTTTGATTTTTTGCTGTCGAGATGAGTGGCTGGCTGGCGCCCACCGTCTTTCCCCCTGCTCTCGCGATCTGGTGCATGCGATCAGAGCCGATCACCAGCCAGCAACAATGACGGGGCATGCACCAAGACACCGTAACAACAAGCACCAAGCGTCAATCTCTGCCCTTCTATAGCTAGCTAGCTAGTACCTTGTACTTGTAAGGCTTGCTTTGTTCTCTTGCTTTGTTCTCTTGCACCACGAAAGAGTTCAGTAGCTAGTAGCTATCTTGTAGTCATCTGCCATCTAGTTCTTAGCCGACAACCTTCTGTTTTAATTCAGCAGTACTAACTTTTTGCCTCTTATTGGCATTCTTACCACAACCAACCAGCATTATTAATAATTCAAAATGGCAACTGGTGGAGTAAATCTCTCGAAGGAATTCTTCGATCTCCTCAAGGCGATTGGAGAATCCAAGTCGAAGCAAGAAGAAGATCGCATCATCCTCAAGGAGGTAGTGCGTTTGAAACAAAAGTTGGAAACCCCTACCGGTGCTCCTGGATCCGGTCCTGGCCAAAATCAATTGTTGACCAGTAAGAAACGCGCCAAGGAGTTTTTGGTGCGACTCTTATATGTGGAAATGTTGGGACATGATGCTGGTTTTGGGTACATTAAGGCCGTCGAAATGGCAGCTTCTTCTTCGTTGTATCACAAGCGGACGGGTTATTTGGTTTGTTCGGCCTGTTTGAGTCCCGAACATGAATTTCGATTTATGCTGGTCAATCAAATGCAGCGCGACTTACAGTCGAGCAATGTCTTGGAAATTTGTGGAGGCATCTTGGCGGCTACCTCTCTCATTACCGAGGACATGGTCCCTGCTGTCAGCGGAGAAGTAGTCAAATTGGTCACCCACGAAAGTGAAACCGTCCGCAAAAAGGCCATTATTTGTTTGCACCGATTTTATCAACTCGCACCCGAATCCGTCACTCGGGAAGATTTGGTGGAAAAGCTGCGCAAAGTCTTGTGCGATCGGGACCCTTCCGTCATGGGATCTTCTCTCAATGTCATTGAAGGATTGGCCGCGGAAGATGCCACGGTCTTTAAAGATCTCATTCCTTCTCTGGTGAGCATTCTCAAACAAATTGGGGAGCATCGGTTGCCATCCGACTTTGACTATCATCGTGTCCCAGCTCCGTGGCTTCAAATGAAAATTGTACGTATTAATAGTATTGCAAAGAGCAGCACGTGTGGATTTATTGGTGGAATTTATTGGAGGATGAATGTATTTTCTCATCTTCTTTTTCCCGCCAATAAATTAGATTCGAATTTTGGGCATTACCGGAAAGGCCGACGCCGCCGCCAGTTCGGGAATGTATGAAATTCTCCTGGATGCCCTGAACAAGGCTGACGTGGGTGTCAATGCTGGATATGCCGTCGTATACGAATGTGTCAAAACCATTGCCGTCATTTATCCCAACCCCAAACTGTTGGATGCGGCTGGAGAAGCCATTTCCCGTTTTATCCGAAGCCGATCGCACAATCTCAAATATTTGGGTGTCACTGGACTGGCCATGATTGTCGAATCCAATCCACAATATGCCGCTCAGCATCAATTGGCCGTCATGGATTGTTTGGAAGATCCCGATGAAACGCTGCAACGTAAAACTCTTGATTTGCTCTACCGAATGACCAATCCTGTCAATGTTGAGTTTATTACAGAGCGTCTCTTGGAATTCTTGAGCGGAACGACTGATTTATTCTTGAAGAAATCATTGACTACGCGAGTGTGCAGCGTTGCCGAACGGTGAGAACCATATGCATTATCTTACCCTTTCACGTGCCGACGACTCTGTATTGTTTTCTTTATTATTATACGCTAACGAACTTTTCATTGTCTGTTGCCAGATATGCCCCATCGAATGCTTGGTACATTCAAACCATCACTCGGCTCTTTGAGATTTCTGGAGACATGGTCAAGCAGGAGGTATCGCAGAACTTGCTCACCCTCATTGCCGAAGGAACGGGAGATAGCGAAGAAGCAGACATGTTGTTGCGACAAAACGCTGTGGAACTTTATGTGGGATTGCTTCTTGACAAGCCAGGAACCGCCTCAAAGCTGCCCAAGATTCTGCTCGAGACGATTGCGTGGTGCCTTGGTGAATACGGGTATTTGAGTGCTATTTGTAGTCTGGACGAGATCTTGATTATGTTGTGTGACGTAACTAAAAAAGGAAGGTTGGCACCAACCACGCGAAAATTCCTCTTGAGTGCCATTATGAAATTGGTTGCCCAGGCAGGTACATGCCCTCCTCATGCAGCTGAAGTGATTGACAATTACACTCGAGCTCGTGATACAGATTTGCAGCAAAGGTGCTTGGAATTTCAGACGCTACTCACAACAGCACCCCAATTATTGGGCGAAGTCTTCCCTGTGGACGCTAGTGCCGAAGATCTGGAATTTGACGAAAGCCTTTCCTTCCTCAACGGTTTCGTCAACCAAGCCTTGAGCAATGGCGCGAGACCATACGACAAGCCAGAGGACGATGATGACGACGATGACTACAACGATGGAGCAGCAGCGAAATCTTCAGGCTTCAAGATGACGCCATATGCCAAACCGACAACCCCTTCGACGATGCGTGGTATGGCAGGGTAAGTATAGATTGTTTTGGCTTGTCGTTGATTGCTAGATGGTATTATGAAAGCTTTGTGCTCATCGCATCGTTTTTCAATTTATTTATTTTTCGCAGCATGGGCCAAAGCAGTACTCCCAGTGTCCCCGGGGTTTCTCTTCCACCTGGAGCTGGTTATGGAGCCAACGTAGGAACTGCGCCTGTCCAAAATTCTGCCGCTCCGGGAGGCGAGCTTACGTTGAATACACGGAATGTAGCTTCCGTTTGGGGTACGTTGTTTTGTCATCATTTTTGTTTCTTCGTTGTGACTGACGTAACTCGTAGTAAGCCATGCTGACATCGCATGCTTTCATCGGTAACTATCCATCCATGCAGGTAAGGCAGGCGCTGCCGCTCCGCCGGCCCCAGCGCCAGCGGCGAGTCCGCCTTCAGCAGCCAGAAGTGGTGGATTTGACACCCCAGCGAGTGGGTTCCCTGGTAGCAACCCGTACGGATCTCCACCAGCTCCAGCCCCGGAACCAGTCAAAACCAAAGAACAGCTCGAAAGAGAGAGAAAGGCCGCGGCTCTCTTTGGTGGTGTGGTCCCAGGCGCAGCAGCGCCTCCTGCCCCCTCTCCTCCCAAACCCGCAGGTCGCCGTACTGCAGCGGCACCGCCGCCAGCGCCTGCTCCAGAGATCGATTTACTCGACATGGGAGCATGGGACGCCCCTGCTCCTGCTGCACCGGCGCCTGCTGTAGACTTTGACATGTTGAGTCCAGCGCCAATGGAACCTGCTGCTGCGCCTGCAGCCCAACCAGCTGTCGAAACTGTATCAGATGATGAAGGTGACGCCTTCGCGCCACAATCAGTGTCTGCGGCCTCAGCTCCACCACCGGCCCCAGCCCCAACGGAATATGTTGATCCTTTTGCAGCTGAGGGACTGCTAGACGCTCTGTCAGACCAGCCGTTGACCTCGCTGCCCTCACTGGCTGCGCCAAGTCAAAGATTCGAGTACAACGGCGTAGCAATGGCTCCAGCAGTAATCACTACCGCTCAGTTTGGCCAGCAATGGGGAGGGTGTAAGGCCCAATCGCCGGTAGAAGTCAATTCCTCCAAGGTTTCAACGCTGGATGCGTTTATGGATGTTTGCTCCAATGTTGGTTTGCATAAAGTTGAATCGATTACTGCCACCAACGAGGGCATTTGCGCCGGTATGATTGGAGGCACCCACGTAGTCTTGATTCACGGAAAAGTGAGCCCCGGCAGTAAGGTCAATGTCACTGTCAAGAGTACGGATCCAGGAGTGACAGGTCCTCTCGCCATGTACTTGCAGACAATGCTGCGCTAATCCACCCTTTCTAGTAGCTAGGTAGCAGAACGCTGAATTTCCATCTAATTTTAAAAATCAGAAGTAGGAGCAAGCTGAAGCAATTTAGCTTAATATAGGGTATCGTCACAGGTCTATTTTAAGATGCTAAGCTTTAAATATAGATGAAAATAAAGACTTATTTTTAGCGACGGCACACTCTGGAGGCGGCAGGTCTCATCCTCTAGCTAGCTAGTACCGTAACGGAGTTCGCTATCTCTTCCTTGATTCACCAAACCACAGTTGGAAAGGAATTGCTTATTGATGGCGAGAATGCAGGCAGGAAGATGAACAAAGAAAGGCACAGCTGAAGTGGATGGAAACCTTCCACTTCCTTAATTATCTTCTCCGATGAAGAAGTTCCTTTTGTCAAATATCCTCATATAATCTTCTGTCTTCATTTTTTGTCGTAGATTCCATATACTGGCAGCGACATCTCGTTCCCTCAACTGTTTCGATGCTTCTGAGTAAACGTCGGAGTCTTCATCCAATTCGTTTTCAAAGACTTCCAGCAATGACCGAAACTCCCATTCTTCCGTTTCCGACATGGCGGCCATTTTCTCGCCATCAGCTTGTACCAGACCCGTCTTTTCGTTGGTCGCCTTGATGACAGATTCCCTTCGTTTGGGATCTTTGACCTTTTTTTTGGCCGCAAAAAAAGGTACGGCAGAGGCGGGCTCCTTTTCTGCCTCTTTGTTGTCTGCAGCATCAGCTCCGTTTGTCTTTTGTTTTTCTTTTGCGTCTAGCTTGACCTGCGACTTGGCCAGGACTTCTTTGGCTCGTACTAGACGTCGTTTGACTTCCTCTTCAGGATCATATTTTTTATCGAATTTTTTAGGGCTTGGATTGTCGGCTGCTTCCTCTTTTGAAGTTTCCTTGGACTCATGCAAAGTTACAAGTTCTTCTCTAGTATTCGTATATCGATGATGCATCAACGGCTGACCGGGAACAAAGGAACAAGTCAACGGCAAACCGTTCATTGCGCATAGGGCACCGGCAAGGAGGCACCATTTCCAAACCACCATTTTCTTGTTTTGGCAATTATATCTTTCTTGCATCCTTGAAGTTTCGTTATCCGTTTTTGCCGACTATGATAATTATGTAAGTTCTAGGCTCAAACATAGAAGGGCGAGGTCGAATGAAATGGACCCAGTCTACTGCACTTGAGTACCTATTGTCTCCAAGATGAAGAAGTTAGTACAGTAGCTTCCACCCATCACTCGGGTGTCACTCGTTGCTTTCGAGAATAAGATGAAGATAGAGAAAGGAACTTGGCCGTGATGCAACATGACGTATGCGTGCTTTAGATGAGATGCATGTGAGCGCAAAGCTTCTCAAGTCTCAACCAGGGACTCAAGACTGGACTACGTGACTGAAACAAATCTAGCAAAAGTACGTCACTCATACGAAAAGGGCTAGTGTGCTGCCGGTTCCATATCGGTATCTTCCATACCTTCTACAAGAATTTTTTTGGTGGCGATCTAAACCTGGCGGCTGAAAACCTATGACGAGGAAGAGGTACCGGGGGTCCAGCTTTGTTAGTTAGCTTAGCGTTTTGTCCTGCTGCTGTATTGAAGCTGCTAGCTAGGTTGTCCAACTTGCCCTGGCACCCAAGGCAGCTTGTATCTAGCTAGCTACTACCAACTAGGTAGTTCTATTGAAAATTGTAGGTCTAATTGACTGGAAAGCCCACAACAAAGTGCATAACTTGGCCGAAGGGGCGATGCCGAACAAAGCCCAAACTAACGAGTTCAATGAAAAGTATTTTCACTCTTGACTGCACATCAGAGTGGTGTCCTCCACTTGACACAAGAAAAAAAATACAAGGCCAGCATTTTGTTTGAGACCAACCCTCTGTTGTGCAGCCGCTCCAAACCAAATTTCAGGCAACCTGCATTACAAAGCAAGTTCTAGTATCCAGAAAAAGATAGTTTATGTAGAGTGTGCTAATAAAATTATAGTGATTCACAGAACCGTTGTGGGCGACCAGAACTGTAGCAATATGTTTCAAAAGAGTGTTTCATTTCGATGTGGTTGATACCTAGAGTCAAATAATTCATCAGCAATTTGTGGCTGCTGTTCGGAAGGACCGGAGCCGATGAAGTATTTAGGCAACTCGGTCTCTGTTCTTTTCTGCTTCTGCTTCAATTTCTTTTTGCATCTTGACCTCTCTGTCAGCGGCCCTAAGTGCGGCTTCGGCCTTTTCTTCAAGTCGCTCTGCCATGCGCTTCTTCTCGCGAATTTCAATTTCCTTCATCATGGTCTCCATCATATCGAGCTTGTCACGGATCTTGAAGTACAGATCACTGTCGGCCTGTAGTTGGAAAAAGATAGGAAAAAAGGGGTGAGAGAAGAAAGGAAAATCCCATGTCCACAGTCAAATTTTCTAGAAACAAAATCGAAGCCCTGACGTAGGAAGGAACTTACACATGCTGTCAGATGGGATTTTCCTAGCTTGGCGCTCATCCAGTCCTCGATAATGGGGTAGGCCTCGTCCTTGTCCATTTCAAGGCCAACCTTTTCCATGATCTTCACAAGACCAATTCCAAAGTATCGAGAATACATCCAGTATTCATCGCCCTTGGCTTTCTTGGCCAACTCAGCAATGGGGCCACTTCCTTCCCCGGAGAGTGCTGCCTCAACATCAGCCTTGGATTTTCCGGCACACCAGTCTTCGACACTCTTGGCTTCGGCCACGATCTCGGCCTCGTCATATCCAATGCACTTGAAGAGAGCAGACTTCACCTTTTGGGCAATTTCTGGCTCGGGGTAGTTTTTCAACAACAAATCCAGTGTCGTCATGATACCCAAGGACCAGATGGGATCACGTTGAAATCGGGCATTGACAACGATCAAATGAGTAGTTCCTACAATGTCGGTAATCATGTTTTTGTACAAGGCATTGACGGAGAATCCAAGCTCGGAGGTGAACTCGGCAAAGGCTTCCCCAACTGTCTTGATCTTTTTGCCTACCAAGTGCCCATAACGTTTTGCAAATTCTGTGTCAGCAGCTCCGGCCTTGTAGTTGAGCTGCGGGTAATAATGCAATTTACGTAATGAAAATCAATATTTGTTTTGATATATCAAGGCAAATGATATCAAATGAATGTCAAGGTAGGATCATAGATATTCATTGTAGTTTGTTCAGAGCAAGATAGTGTCGTGTTGTATAGTGTCGTGTAAAGAGCCAGAGACGTGGCAGTTCAGAAAGAATTCGAAAAAATGGGAGAAATGGAAATAGGTGAGACAATTATAAGTAAAAATTAATCTCTTAGTGCTGACGCCTACAAAGGCTGAGACCATCTCTTGAAACGTACCGACTTGCGAATATCTGCTGCCATGCTAGCGTCAACACCACTATCTACCGCTTCGGCGGCCTCCGTGCTCTTCAAGGCATGGCTAAAGGCAGGTGTTGATTGTCCCACAAAAGCAGAAGCAGTCGACGCAGTCAGTGCGAGAGTAAGAAGCGCAGTCTTTCTGAAAATCATGGTTGTGTGTGTGGTCTAGCTAAGAAATAAGTGTGATAGGTCTTGGTAGGTAATTATGAAGACTTTCAATTCTGCTACAGGATACTAGCTAGTGCCTTCGTGTGGAAATAGCTGAGTTGCGGCTTAGCTGTTATCTCATACTCAGTGGCGCAAGGCAACGACTCACTCATCGATGTTTACTTTTGCTAGTGTTGTTACTGGCTCAGAAATCAAACCACATTCGCACGTAGCATGCGATATGAATGGGCCGAGGCACACAGAACCGTGGTGACAACAAATATCTTTGTGATGTTGGTCCGTCCTCCAACCAAAATTCCCCACTACTAGGCGCGATTATCTTGTGAAATTCCACTACGTAAGTAGATTTAAGCATTGCAATAAAATGCTAAGGAGACCATTATCGCTGAGTCAGTCGCGACTTGTGATAGTTCATTCATGGTGGTGCTGACCGTGCAAGAAGGGTCGCTTACACAGCATGATAGGGCCAAGAATTTCACTGACTCGATCCCAATCCACGCCACTGTAGTTGCTACGAAATAATAACGTTGGCGGCCCTCTGGTTGAGGGAATAGAATGGTCAAGGGAACGAGTCAGGGCTGGACAAACAGTCATCTGCTTTTTCACACATAGGGAACGCTAAACACAACTGAAGCCTCTCAGTTGTTCCGTCTAGCTAGCAATCATCTAGCTAGCCAGCTATGGTTAGAAGTAGTAGTAGCTTTGAGTTCAGAACGATATAGCTAGCTAGGGCCAACCACCCAGCTTGCCTATCGCCTTAGTAGGCAGCGCTAGCAGTTTCTGTCTGGGAGTCCTCAATCAGTTGGACTGGTTGGAGACGGAACAAGGAGTCCCTCCAGCTCCAAGCCTAACCTTGGCTGCAATACATTACTAGTACTGCACGGCACTTACAAATGACTGAAGGACTGTACTTCCTATTTGACGGAAGGCTGCAGACAACTTGAAGCCCTTCAGTTTAGGCACTGTAGTATATCTGGTTTGAACCCTCGCTGGCCCAAGACCAATAGCTATTAGCACAGTAGCTACTGTTCTACGGTGCTTCGTCGCTAGCTCTGCTGTACTACGTAGTACGAGACCAGTACTAGACCAGTAGTACTACAGCAGGCCATCGCTACTAGTAGCACTAAACTGTCCGCCTGGCTTATATACTAAGCACCCAAAGGAGCCGTAACGCAGGCTTTGAAAAATATTCGGGTCGCAACGATCCATGCAGTGCAATCCTACTTCGTAGCTAGGAGTAGTTTTGCTAAGCTTGGCGGCCAGTAGGCAGCTAGAAAGCAGCAAGTCGCTAGTGATGCTTGTCTCACCAAGTCAAGTAGATCAAACAAGTATGATTAGATTTATATTTATGCAATAGCTTTTCTATAATAGTTCCTTTTGTCGTACATGTTTTTCATTTGTACATTTTGGCTTCCTTGTTGAGTTCTCCGGTATAGTTGGTATGCATAATTTCACGGATTTCGTCAAAGGTCTTGGCATGTTTGAGGGCCCACATGAGTTTGGTGGTGACACATTCCATACTCATATCGTAGGCTTGAATGGCCCCATTGTCAAGGGCTTGTTTTCCCACGTCATATAGATGCATCAAGGTGGCACCTTCGAGACACTGTGTATTGATGACCACGGGTATGTAGCAATCAGAAGCATACTTGACCACGCCGAGGTATTCATGACTGATATTGCCGGATCCATATCCTCTCAAGATAATACCCTTGACTCCCGATTCGACGGCCATTTCAATCATGTTGACAGGAAATCCCGGAAACATGGTAAGGACAACAATATTGGTTTCAAATCCGGTTTGCAATTGCAGAGGTCGAGAATGGCGTTCCTTGGCAGCCTCGTGAAAACGAATGTCAATCCGAATTTCCCCATGCAATCCCCAATTGGTAGGAGCAAAGGCCGTCAAACGACTTTCACTGATTTTGTGGGCTCGTGCTCCCAAAATAATGGCTTCATCAAAGACCAACATCACACCGGCCTTGCTCAAAGTGGCCACACGAACGGCATTGACAAAATTGTGCCTGGCGTCTGTTTCAATTCGTCCACCTGGAATTTGGGCTCCTGTAATGACCACGGGTTTGCCCAAATCTCGCAAGGCGAACGACAAGGCACTGGAGGTGTAGGCCATGGTATCGGTTCCATGCGTGATAACAAATCCATCGTAGGAGTCATACTGCTCATAAATGACAGTAGCAATTCGATCCCAGAGCGTAGGATTCATGTTGGTACTGTCAATATTGTCAATGTAATGAACACTCAGTGTAGCAATTTGTTGCGTCAATCGTGGCTCTAAACTCAACAGCAAGTCAATGGCCGTGTCCTTGTCGGTCACTACCAATGCTCCCGTAGTTTCGTCTTCTTTCATAATGAGTGTTCCCCCGCAAAAGAGGACCAAAATGTTGGGATGCTTTGGACTCGCCGCAAAGATACTGTATTGTTCGGTCAAGCGTTGTTTGTGTCGAAGCATGTCCTCCGACACCATGGTGGTATTGTGCCGTCCATCAGTACTGATATGGTCGAAATTGGGGTAACTGTGGGCGCGGATATTTTGGCCTGGTGGTGGAGGTGGTCTCTCATGATGGTCATTGTCGTCGGAGGGTTCCATTTTGAATTTAGTATGCAGAAAAGGAAAGGAATCAAATCTTGGAAGGCTTGTTCGTATCATAAGAGATTGCAACACTTTTCTTTTCAAAGGGCTTGTCTGCTTGCTAGAGTAGTGGTTGGTCCTTGTTACTTCGTTTTGTGTGCTTCATTGTCTTCTAGAGTAGCAAAAGAACCAACTCTTGGAATGTCAGAATGATCAATGACAATTGTTCCACTAACTAGCCAGTACTAGCTAGTACTTGCTCAACTCAACTATTAATTCAATGGCCTCCTAGACTGCTGCTACAACTGTACTACAGCAGTATGTTTGTATGGCAAGTGGAGGCCATTGTCATGTCATTCGTTCAGGCCTTGTTTGATGTTGGGTGCCAACGACAATTCGAAAAGAACTGGTCAGAAGGCGGAAGAAAGAAGGTAATCAGGAGGTTTGATGGACGGTTGATGTATCGATCACATGAGCGTCTGAGCAAATGGCATTTTTTCCGTGGTCGCACGCCATCTCGACACAACCTCCTACTGCAAAAGTTACTAGCTAGCTACAGTACTGCATTACTACTGCACCCTACAAGCTGAAGCTGGCAACGAAGATACTACTATGTAGCTAGCTACTAGCTACAATTGAAGTAGAGCAGTATGCAATGAAACAAAGGCAATACAATAATAATCAGGTGAATAAGATAAATTGATTATATTGAATTCTTTATGTAGGATGCATTTTGAGTAGAACAACTGCTTCAGTGGTTGAAGCAGCGAAAGCGCATCGGTAACCAAATACCGTCGCCTAAGCGCGCATGTTTGCTTGTTTTGCTGCTTAGAGGCGATAGTCTTCAGTAGACTTGCTCGACGAAAAAGACAACGCATTAATGGCACTGTGGAGTGCACTGTGGACATCCTCGGTTTCCTTGCTGGCCTGTTCATCAATAATCTCCAAGAGCTTCTCTCGGAGCTCTATCTTGGACACAGCGTCGGGAGCGCCGACTATATCATTTTCCGGAATAGTTCCACTGCCTAATCCCTCAAACCTTACAACATTCGGTTGTGATGCTGATTGTAAGCTGCTGCCATTGCTGAGAGACGGCGATGAGCCACAACGACGGCGAAGAAGTGGACCCTGATCACTCGTGCCTTTATTCTTTTTGAGAAAGAAAGAATGCTCACTTCTGGCTTTGCTTCGCTCACTAGTGCTGGCGCCGTCGGAGTCTTCCGGTGGTATTAGAAAAATGGGCCCAGCCGAACTACCCTGGTGAAGTAAAGTTGGTCGTACGCTCGTGTTTTGCTGTGTTGCTGTCATCCAACAATCTTCAATCCCCAGAGCATCGACGCGCCCTCCTTTCTGGTCACGTTTGTGGACCCTCCGCACCGACTTGACTGAATTCCTATTCACTTGATTCTTGTATCGATTCGAGATGAATGTCGCCAAGAGCCCAGCAGCCGCAAATCCAAAACTAACGACCCATATTCCTGACAACTGTACCAATGTCAAGGCCGTACCTTCTCCACCTTGGTTGTGCATGAGGCACTGACTATTGGGCTGATTGGCTACTAGTGCTGAGTCATAATGGCCATCGTTCTTCAACTTGAGGAAAAACGAAATCAATTGTGGTGATACCGCCTCAAACAAGGGCATGCCTGTTTGTATAATTTGGACGGGTTTACCCACCATGGATTTGTTGCAGTGAGTGGCAGAAGCATGCAGCACTTCCATGTCTTCGCCGGGAGCAAGGGCGGCATGACAAAAGCGTGGGTCGCCGGCATTGGCTTTATCAGGATCCAGAAAGTCAAAGACGCGGACACGGCTTTGGCAGTCGGCACAGTTAAAGCCTGGCATTCCGTCCCCGCCCATATAGCGAGGATCTTCGACGAACATGCCTTGATCTAAATTGGGATACAAGTTGAGCACGATCTCCATGACCTTTCGTTCACTGCAGAACCGAAACTTTGCCCGGACGGCATCGTCAAAGCTGTCAATCGACGATTTTTGTACGTCTTGTGTCAAAATGGCAGCCAGATTGGCCGTATAGACGGCCACAATGGTCAAAATGAAAAAGGAAATGCCCAGCAAGTTCAACATGGCACCCAGTGTGACCACACTTTGATCATAACTTTGTTGTAGGACTGCCAGATAGCCAATGTACACGGACTTTACCAGATGTTGCTTCCATGGGACGCGTACTTTTTTGAGAAAGGACTCGCCTCCTTCGGTCACAACCACGGCTTCTTCTGTGGGATATGTTGTTCCATTTCTTCCTCGTTCATGCACCACCATGAGTGCTCCCAAGACGGGAATCACAAACAGGACAATAAAAATCCATGTCTCAGGAGTAAAGGGTTGGAAGATGGTGGCAATCGACTTTAAGAAGAATTCAAATTTGCCAATGCTAGTACTTTCCGTATGTACGACCAAATAAATACTCTGACTTCCCAACAATAACCAATCTGTACTGGAAGCGCGTTGGTCCGTAATAGTATATTGTGCGACACACATATCCAAATATCCCAAAGCCGTGGCGTAAACGCACAGATCGAATTGTGATTCCGATGCAAAATAGGCCTGAGACCGATTCTTTAAGAATTCGGGAGGTTGTGCCAATTCCAACAGGAAGCGTCCCCGAATAGCGGCTTGTACCACAAAATCCACCGCCAATCCGGTCCATGACGTAATGGGACCTTGAAAATGAATGCCTTCTGTTTTGTGATAGGATCCCAACCAGCCACCGGTATTGGAGTTGAGTCCAATCCGAAAGATTTGCCCCTCCAAGGAAGCAAATCGTCGATTGCTCGTGAAAGCGTCCATGTCCCCACAAGTCGCATAACTGTAGTAGCGATCCGAAAAGGCAAAGGCCGGATGCCGTTTATGTGCCAAAGTACAATTGGAAGGATGAACAAAACACCAGTTGCGTTGACACCAGCTGGTATCACAACTCAAAGGTGGCGGTACCAATTGTTTGCGTCGAGCACAATCATTGATGGATTCATCGGAACACTGAGGGGTATAGAAGTCATGAACTGCACACCCAATCCCGTACGTGGTCGAGTTAATCGTCTCGTTTCCCAAGACTTCGGCAAAGTTGGTGGTGTAGGGATCATAATCGAGTGGATTCATAGGAGGGACTTCGTCGATATCCATCAAACAGGGACAGGCTTCCACGCCCATTTCGTAGGGTCGTTCTTCATCAGCATCTTCGTCTGTTGCTGCAGATTGTTGCTGGCCGAGGACTTGGGAGAGAAAGAAGAGTAGGAGAAGGGCGAGTAGGAAGAGGTACGCCCTACCTGAGAAAGATGATAATGCCCTCATGATCTTGTGCTAGATTGTGGTCGCTGATATTGAGATATTGGTTTTGTAGTATATTCTCGCCTTTCCAAACTATTATCCTCCCTCTGTAGCATCATTTCTTTAACGACAATTAACCTCGTCCTTTTTATAGAAATAAGCTATGCCTACTCAAACTCAAACGATCTCACTATTCAAACCAGTTCAGTTAGTAAATTCTTGTTCGTGCTGCCAATAACAATAGGCTTCTGTGATCCATTCTTTTCGTTTCTACTCTCACCAGAACAGCTTTGAGGCTAATGGCCTTCCTGTTGTGTGTGTAAGACACATATCTGATATTAATTTTGTCAAACATCCCTCCGATATGCTTCGCCGAGCACTCACTGGAGTTGGACCACCAGCAACAACATGTGGTTGGCAGACCTGAGTCATGGAACTCTGGTGAGCGAAAAGGGTTTCCGATTTTCGTACTGTACAAGAATGCATGCTTCCCATCAATGCAACATGCGAGTCATGCTTGGTGCTTTCTCGAAGGTAGCTCGCATTTTGAAAGATAACATAAATATCACCTTGTTTGTTTTTCGATCAGACACCACATACTAATAGTAGCTACTACATTAGCTAGATGGATAGATATCAAATCTAGTAGTACATTGTATTATTTCATGAAGCACTACACTACAGTATGTTCCTTCATTCAAACGCGTTAGTGCGCGCACATTGTTTCACCATGTATGTAGCGACGTACGGTACAGTAC
>ENA-ORBV01004972-ORBV01004972.1-microbial-mat-metagenome-genome-assembly--contig:-NODE-4972-length-24914-cov-9.831743_pt1 | contig 24914 bp, 21 predicted proteins | sample MGYA00237777_ERZ505514 | MGnify/ENA primary metagenome ERZ505514 (study PRJEB26160, sample SAMN06269048) | microbial mat metagenome | isolation source: Oligotrophic lake microbial mat | place... | reverse complement strand
ATTATGTTTTTTGAATTAAAGCTACAACCCATGCAAACTAAGTCCTAATCGTTTATCTTGATGTCCTGCTGCCTTTAAAAAGAGGCATCTGCGACAAAAGCTATTTCTTCGCCAGAGACGGGGTGTCTGAATTTCAAAGACTTGGCATGAACGCACGACACTTTACCGTTTGCACTAGCAGCGACTTTCCTTTGCAAATCTTCGCTTGCTCGGTTGGCATTAGGGGCCAAAGCCTCCAACTCAGAGTCTGTGAGACCTCCGTTGGATGAAGCATCCCCGTCGATTCCATAGGTGGCATCGCCTACGATTGGGTGACCAAACGCTGCAAGATGAACGTTAAGTTGGTGAGTTCTTCCAGACATGCTGGTAAGAGCAACCCGGGTGACTGGTTGCCCATCCAATTCTTCTCGTGCAACAACTTCATATTTTGTCAAACTCTCTTTTGGCAAATCCAAGATTTTCTTGAGAGTCAATTGTTCGGCATCCAAATCCAACAAAGCCCGCTGGTGGCCTTCGGTCGACACCCGCATAAAAGGAGGAAATTCATAGTCTCTCATCAATGGCAAGTTGATAAATCCAGAGTCCTTTTCAACATGTCCAACAACGAGGGCTTCGTATTTTCGTTCAATGGCACGGGTGCGAAATACCTCATTCATTCCACGAAGTGCGGGCATAGTCTTTGCAAAAACCATTAGACCCGAAGTATCCATACCCAATCTGTGCACCACCATCATGTCCATGCGGCCCATTTCGCAACCGACAGCGTCGAAAACGGCTTGGGCCAGAGAGGGATTCGCAGTTTTGCCAGGAACAGAAAGCACGCCGGCTTGCTTGTCCACGACAAGAATATCATCATCTTCGTACACAATTTGGATGTCCTGGGATGGATATGGTAGATACAAGAGACCAGCGTCAGATAGAGTACTAGTACTTGCGAATTCATAGATACGATTACGGTACTATACAAAAGCCGAGAACTGGAACCAAATTGGCGATTCTGGAAACACAGTTGATATCTGATACAGTACTGTAGATAACCTGTATAAAGAATTGTAGCTAACTCACCTCCTTGCTCAACCGGGTGGACGTACGATCCTTCGCGTGAAGCTTTTCCATTTGCATAGAGAGACGAGCGTTGATTTCGGCCTCGGTGAGCGGAACAATCACGTTGTTGTTTCGTTGCTTTGGAGTATCTACTAGAGGGGCCTCCACTGCAGGCGCTTGTTGCACAGCGGCAACCTCGCCAACAATCGTCTCTTCCGTCTCGACGGTACTTTGCAGGGCCCATCGCGAAGAAGCAGGTGCTGTGACAGGGGCAAAAGCAGACACCTGCGCTGCGGCCAAAAGGGTGAGGGCAAAACTAAGACGCATGATAGAGTACTGTGTGTATGTTGATGGTGTCGATAGGTGTGATGGATGTGGTTGTGATGAACTCAACAACAACAGGAAGGAAAAGACAATACTAGAGTACTAGTAGCGCGGAAGAGAGAATTCTGTCGCTACGAGCTGGCTTCAGCGGCCTGACTTAGTAATTGGTGATGGGGGGTTGATGGAGCCAATACAATTGTACGATGATGGTGACTGGTTCTGCGATCTATCACCGAAAGCGCCCGACACTCACTGGTCTACTTGGATGGTTCTAAGGCGCTGCGTGCTTCAGTATGCCGCTGGTCGTAATGCATGCAACTTACTCACAGATGTCATGGTCTGGCCGCCGGGAACCACAAATCACTGAAAACTGACGTACGTACGCCTGCGCATAAGGGAAGGCGTACAGTAGTCTAGCTAGTCTACTCTAGCTAGTACGACCGTAGCTAGCTACAGTAACAGCCGTATTGTACTCCTACGTCGTAGCAACGACGTGTAATAGTAGCCAGTCTGTGGTGCGTTGTGTTTTATCCTTATCCCTACCATAAAAGATAGGCCTGTTGGTGCTGTTTTACTGTTGTACAAATGCTTTGCAACAGTGCTGGCCCATAGGTGCAACATTTGCCTAGCTGATTTCTAACTGGAGGGACTGCAGGACCAACAATAAAAGTATTATTTTCTATCATTCTCAAAGCAGTAGCCTTAGAAGTTAGAACAACTATAATGATCTAGTTTGCAAATCTGTCACTGTTTGTTGTTTATAATCACTTTCAAGTTTGGTGAGTTTGTTGGTTTTTAGCACAACATTGACTGGGCTACATTGATGATGACATGACACACCATAAAACTTAGATGTCATCCTTGGCACAGGTCAGAGCTTCAATGCACATTTTGGAGTTTTCACAGCAAAAAGGAATGAAACGTTTGCAACAGACTTAAAAAAATCAGATGATTGACATCCCTCCTGTTATCAAAATCATGATTTTTGTTGAGAACAAGCTAAGCAAGCATAGCTGTCAAACATTGGGAATATCGTGCACACATGACCCTCAAGCACAGCAGAGAATTTTGGGATCATCAATGATGCTGATGACTGTAATTTTTAATTCTTAAGGAGAGCAACCAACATTTTTCAGACTGAAAGGCACATGTCGGTGGAAGGAAGATCCATCCAGCACAGGAAAAAGAAGAGACATGTGACATCAGCCCACTTGAAAACCAAGGGTCATGAAGAGACAAATGCATTTTGAAAACACGAAATGTCACACTGGCTGACTGCAAACTGAGGTAGCTCATTTCCTGGGACCCAAAAACATATGTTCGGTGAATCATATGATCACTGATTTACCAGTTAGCAGCAAGGAGCACTGTGCTGACCAGCAATGTAGCACAACAGCTACTGTGCAATGTAGCACATACAGTAGAGTGTCAGCAGGAGTGTGTCAAACACAGTAACCCAAACAAGAAGACGCTCACTTGATTTATCCTTCAGAAAACCGCTACGTAACGCCCATATCCAATGAAAGCAAAATCAAGGCAGCAAGGCGAGCACTACTAGCTAGTACGTCGTGCGTACGGTACGCTGTACTCAACTGTACCAAGAGCACGGTACTAGTACGTACTCAACTGTACGAACATTGATCATTAGTAGCTAGCTAGTAGTAGCTATCAGTATTACTACTTCGATTGCTATTATTTTCATTACCAGTACTCTAGTACCTACCGGTACTGGCCGAACCGAATGACAATAGAATTCACCCCCGACATAATTTATTGAGTTGTTATTAGTTGCTTGGTAGACTAGCCAGATCTTTGTCTCTTCTGTGTTCTGGCTTAATAGTAGCTTGCAATTTCTTTGTTGAAAGAAGCACACGTCCCTTCTCTCTTATATACATGGCTAGCTGCAACTCTTGTTGTTTATCGGAATTATACGAACCAATGACAGAACCATCGTCCCCGGTAACAGCAACACCCTCCCCCAACAATACCAACGATCATCACAATGCTGACGAAGCCGTCCTTTATGCAGCCCCAACTCTTGACACGTTGGACGACGCGAGTCTCTTTTTGCGTCAGCACCCCAACCTCAACGACAAAGACAACAATAAAGAGCGACTCTACTACGACGACGAGTCGGGAGTCACTAGACACCTTGTTTCCTTTACACCAAGTACAGTTCAGTCGCCCTTCAGCTTTAATCAAAAACATTATGACTATCATCATGCTGCGCACTCTCCCCAGAAAAATGACAAGGCGAATGGCAATCAAGCTACAACCAATAAAAATACACGTACAGGTGCTAGCGCTACGGAGAAAGAACGTTCCAAAACTGCCAGGAACACGAGAAAACGAAGGAAACAGCAGGGAGATTTTCAACAAAAAGAAGATTGCATGACTGTCGCAGTGCGCCCTGTCAATATTGCCCAACGATCCGCCTTCGAATTGGCAAACGTTGCTTCGGTACATGAGTGGCAGATTATGGCCAAGCGGCTCGAACAGAAAGCCCAGGCAACAAGTTCTGGCTCCTTGAATAGTAGTAGCCATGCCAGTTTGAGCGCGGCCCAGAAGAAACTTTCTCCTTCGTTACAGCATCTGAGGCTCTTGCAAGCCATGCAATCGATGACTACAATTCGACAATTGGCCTTTAGTCCCAGTGTAGGACTTGACAGTGACGTATTCGTTCCTTGGTGGGAGTACCTACAGCAAGTAGAATCTAATGGGGCTGCTAAGGATGATCAGCAAGAACAATCGCCAGCAGGATCGCAGCCAACGCTCAAACGACGCGTAAGCAATATGGCAGGCGAACTACGAGATGGTCGGTACCGTTCCATTCATCCCGTCCAGGCCACTCTCTCAGCATTGCCACAAGTGCCCCCGGCATTGTCCAACAAAAAGCTGCGCTTACCGATGCGTTCCGATGTGGGATTCCCCAATCCTACGGAAGCCGAAATACTACAAAAACAAGCCGAAATCAATCAAGAAAGCGTCTGGGAAGAAGCGAGTCCTCGTATAATTGTTTTGGTGACTAGTGATGATTTGGGTACTGCAGTCCAAGACGAAGATGTTGCAGCTATCACGCCGGCGCATTGGGAATGGAACGGTGGGGGACTGCAAAACATGCCCTGGGCCGGGCGAGATTTGTTACGCGCCAAAGAGCTCAATGCACTGCACTTTTCCCGCAAAGCGTCCATTCTAACCAATAAAAGGCCTTCTTTACTGGCGAAGACGTCCAGTGATGCCAACTTCGACGATGCGAGTGAGAACCACGACAACGCGACGGCGGTGAAAATGCGCTTATTGGAACCCAACCGAACCTCAGTTCTAGCTCCGCCGCTAGATGCTAGTTTTAGCAAAACGCTGGGGTGGCGGCCCAGGCCATTTCATGATCGTCCAGCGGGAATGAAGTATCTATTGTGTTGGCCACTGGACGTATCCTTTCAGACTGGAAATATGGAGCCACTGCTATGTTCTCTTGCTCTCTACAATTTGCCAAATAATTCTTCTAAGACTGACTGTAATTCTGTCCCCAACGGTGGTAGCAATAATAATATTGTCTACGGGAAAATCAGCGAAGAGTTTTGGTTCCCTGCTGGAGACTGGGATGGCAAGGTGGAAGTGCATCCTTCCTTGTTCAGGATTCCCTCCACCAAGAATATAAACAACAGCAGTAACAACAACAGTAGTATGACAACGCCAATCGAGGAGAAGGATTTCGAGTCCTTTTGGAAGCGCAAACAAAAGGCGATTTTCTCGTATGACCCTTTGGCAATCAGAGGAGGCGCGGAATCACTCTTTTGGGTCCTGCAAGTTTTTAGGGTGGCAGTTGACGACTCAGCTGCCATTTATGATTCCATTACGAAGGGTGGAAACAATCAGGGTGGCAAACGAAGCAAGAGCGTCACAAAACTATTTAAAGGCAAATCACCTGTAAAACAACGCAGTGATAGCTGTCTTCAGCAATCACAAGAGGCAGCCAACGGTGCACGAATGCACGCCAATCAATTCTTCGAAAAGCATGGAACAAATTTGATGACGCCACTTGGATTTGGAATCCAATCGGCAATTCCAAGTGCTTCCGATTCGCCTAAGAATATGGATTATCCGAGAGGGGCAGTTCGAGAAATGGCTATGTTTAAGTCGTCGATGGAATCCCAAGAGCAGTTTGTGCATCGACTTTCCGATCTTGTTAGTTCAATCACTTTGAGCAAAGGCCAAGCGAATGGTATTCCTTCTTCGTCCGATTATCTGCAGTCGCTCTCTGAAGAAGGATCGGGCGCCTTTGATATGTCACCTGTAACATCCACCGTTTCGGATCGTCCTTTGAATCTTATAAACCATTCTGCATCTGCTTCAACATCGGACAGCCAAACCATATCGAAATCGATTGAAAACAAGCCATCCTATTCGCCTCTTGTTGCGCGAAAGAAAAAAAGCATGGCAAAACGGATATGGTTGTCGCCTGTGAAAGCTACCCGATCCTTAACGTGCTCATCATCGTCATCAAACGCTACACAAAGTTCGTCACGATCAAAAATTACTTCGACAGGTGGAGACAACACAAAAGGAAACAGCAGCTCCAACAATTGCGCTTTGGCGGCAACAGTTAGTATCTTCTCTTCGACGCTGAAAACGGATTGGCTCCAATCTATGCTCTCAGATCCTACTGATATGGAAGGATTCAAGCTCTTTCCGCACCCTCAACCGACCTTCAACTCATCTGTACCCAAACTACTATGCGATGTTTCGGGGGATTTTGCCGTCATGCTTGAGGACAGAGGTACAAGCAAAAAACGTTCAAACCTATCTCGACTGCCAGCGCATCAACAACGCGCAGGTTACAGTGGGCCTGCTGAAATTCGGGAAGTGCAATTTTTGCCTGCAAGACCTGATAAGCAGTACGATCTTGACGTTCCTCCCTCCTACCGTTCCCTCGTAAACTTGTTGTACTTGTACCCTCGACTTCTGCGGTCGTCGTCCGAAAATGAATCTGGCAAAAAGCAGAAAAAGCGCGATCCTCGAACTGCAAATAGGTACTGCGTACGGATTCGCCTTGTTCAGAGCTCTTTGGAAGTTGGCGGTGCCGGCAACGTCGCATCTTCGAACACAACTCTGGACGCCTTCCACAGCCCTTCCCCGTGGACAGGATCGCCTCTGGTTAAAGAAGTGTACACAAAAGTACCGGTGGACCAGCCTTGCACAAAACAAAGCAAAGGTGGAAAAGTAGAACAACACATGAGGGACGAGTTTAAACTACACCTCCCTCCAATCATCGACCCGAGTTTTTTCTTGCAATTTACGTTGTATGCAATTGAGCCTGCTGACGACGGCAATGGCGGCAGTGTTAGCTACCGAGCTATTGGTGAGAGTAGCATTCCGCTGAGTAGCTCATCTGTGCGTGATTCTACTGGTGGGATCAAAGTTCAAACCGTTATCCCGAATGGAACGCATCGCATTGCTCTTGGTGACTTTAGGTTTTATGTAGAAAGCCGCCTGTTGAGTTCTGTTCACATTGGTGATGCCGCACTGGCTGCTGCCGTGCGAGATTTTCCTGTTAACAGTAGAGCGAACGACGCCGGGCAACTGGATTCTTCCTGCGTTTCCAGCTTAGCCAGGCTAGGAAACGACAACGGAGTTATAAGTCCACCAGACACAGCCATTCGATTTCCAGCTCTGTTCGCAAATGCATCGGACGGAACGCTTGTGTGTCATTTTCCAATTTTGCTGTACATTCATCTTGGCAATTTACTCAGAAGCGTTCCGCTGAGCGCGGAGATTATGATGGGAAACCTGGAAAGCCTGTTTGCAATTTTTCAAAAAGTCAAAAGTCGTCTAAACCCTGAAAACCAGATGAGCAGCAGAGCTAGACTTGACAGTTTCTTGAAGAAGGTTATTGATGAATATGAGGAGCTGCTTTTATCTTCGGGCGACTCCAGTAATCGAGATGAGGAGGAACAGGCTTCTGATTTGGGGTCAGAGGCGGGCTTGGACGAATCCAACATCGGCTCAGGTGCATTTGAGGGCAGCTCAGTGGATGGAGAAGCCATCGACGATGATTTATTAGATGATGGTGCAGTGCGCGTACGCCACAAAGACTCGCTTCGGACTGGGATTGAGAAGCGCTTGATCAGGAGGAAGTCTGCCGGTGTTGGTTTCAAAGCTAGCTCTTCACTTTCCCGGGTGGCCTTTGGTGCTAGCAAGACAGACCGGATGAAAATTGAGGCAGAAATGTATTACAACCAAAGTAGCGAGAGATATTCTCATCTCTATGATGACGACGAAACAATTGGAACATCTGGAACAGCTCTGTACAATATTCAAGATCGGAAGCAAAGGCAGAAAGCCGCGGCTCTCGAAAGTGAGCAAAATGAAAAGGCATTGGCCAGTGGGCAAAAGAATACCGTAGAGGCGGACGGCAGTGTCCGAGCTGCGACAACTGCAGCATCTCGTGCCAGTGAGAAACAGGCCAAATCAGACGCAAAGCAAGCTGACGATGGTTTTGCTACAAGGGTTAAAAGTGTAGCGAAAGTTATGCTTGCACCTTGCGTCGGAAGCAAGTCCGACTCGGCTGTAAGCCCAAGAAGGCTTAGCGTGGATTGCGGCAGATCGTCGAGAGAAAGAAGGAACTCCTCCGCCAGTGATAGCAACAACACGGCGAAAAAGGCCCAACTGCCCGATGAAAAAACACCGAAGGAAACCAACGAAGAGGTAAAAGACACACCAAACGAAGTTGTTTTATCATGTTTGCTCAGTTCAAGTTTGTCTCACAAGCAGCCTTCATTCCTTTCTTGTCTTCCATTTATTGACACTTTAGACTTCTTTTTTTTTGCCTGGGTCCGATGATGAGAATGATACTAATGCTGTACCTACGAGATACTCTGCTTTTCGCGGATTTCAGGGCGACCCTATTTTAGAGTTTTCCCCCCGTTTGAATAAAAACGACAGTTCTATAACAGGGGGGAAGTATGTGTACGAATCTATCTTGTTTTTGTGGTTGCAAGCATGGTCTGAATTCATTGACAAAAATCCCGGAGATTTTCCCAATTTTGAATCGGATAGCTGCACCCTTGTTCAATTCTTTGAGCATTCCCAACTCTTACTTCCGCTCTTCCTAAAGTCGTTCTCCTTCCGACATAGCGTTGAAGTTCAAGAACCCTCTGATGATAACGCATATACTAAGGCCATTTTGGACTGCCAACACATGTCGGCGCTCAAGCAGCTCGTGGAGATTCTCGCTCGTAGTCTGATGGGTCAGGCTTTGTCCCAATCAAAGAGCCCCAGTATTGGCAAAAGAAACTGCAGTTTATTGCAAGCGCTGGCGTCCTCGGAGCTGATTCTTGACTTTTTTGTGGGACTCTTTGCTCTCCTACATCCGGAGCATCTGCGATCTCTGCTGGAAAAATACTTTAAAACACTCCGTGATTGTGAAGAACATACGAAGGAGAATAGCAATGGTATGCTCGAGTTTCACTGGACCGAAGAGAGCATCCGTAGAGTGAAATGTTCAAGGCAGCTGAGACTTCGAGCTGGTAAGTGCCTCAAAAAATGCTCGTTTCTTCCACTAGCCTGGGCAATCTTCTTGAATGCTGTTGATCCTCTTGAATCATCTTGAGTGCTTTATTTGTGCTGAAATATCTGGAATGAACAATTCTCTCAAAACTCATCATATCCTCATGTTTCTGCAGTGGAGAAGCTTTCCGTGCTCCCCGCATTCCTTTCGCTCAATTTCCCACTTAAATTTGCAGACCGTCCAGCAACATCTCAATCAGGATCCTTGGTAAAGCCAACCTGGAAGATGCAGTATATTGAAAATACCACTGACGATATTTGTCCAAAACTTATCAACCAATCTTACGGCTACGCAAGCGGTGATAGCAGACGACCCGGAAGTGGTTGGCTCGCCAGACTTCTGACGCAAGAGGGCTTATCTGTCTGTTCCCTCTCTTGTGAAGCTGTCGTAGCCCAAGCGATGGCTCAAATCGAATCAAGTGATAAAAATCAGGTAAAAGATGATAGCTCAAAATCCACGAAGCAGCAAACTAGCTTGCAACTCGCACGAGCCGACCTCCTGGCATTTCAATCTTTAGCTATTCATGCCATCACAGTTGTCTATGAATTGCTCTTTCGGCGCCATGCAATGGACACACGCTTTCAAACAGATGTTTTGAGAGGACGAATCGCGGCACTGTTTACCGACACATTGTTTACCATGTCGCTTCAAAGTGTAAGGTGGCTTTCGCGAATGGAATCCACTCATAAAGTTAGAAGCGTTTGGATGCTGTGTCTCATTTACATCTTGCAAGAAGCACCAGAAGTCTTGATTCGGCATTTGGTCAGATCATACTGCGATCCAGAGGTACAGTGCATCGACCATAATTGATAGCCATGTAGTTCCCTTTACCATGCACTAACTCCATTTTCTCTATTCTGGCTTATGACTATGCGAAGGACATGCTTATCCACCGTTTTATACGGCTTCTTCGGTTGGCTAGCTCAACCTTTCAGAGCTTTGTCGATCAGCCCCGGCATAGCACTTTCCCAAACGAAATCGACGCGACTATCTCCCCATGGCTACTACAGGAAAGCTTCAACACAATCTGCGCTAGTGCAAATATCGTCGTTGAAGAATGCGTGGCGCTAACGCAATCAAACCCAAAAGAGCAAAGGAAAATGATTCATGCCGTCTTGGATCTATTGTTGCACATTTTGACGACACCACAGAGTTCAGTAACACACCTCAGAGCTGTCGGTGGTGCACTTCAAGCGCTGGATCAATTTGGTGTCGAGATTTTCCTCGATGTTGTGGGCGACAATCTGCAGCACTGGATACGAATTCTCCAGAGCTTGCTCAATCACACATCTCTGTCCGTTCGATCTATTGCCGTCGATTTTGTCCTTTCGTTGCTAGGAGGCCTTTTCGATTTGCAAGGGACCGTGGATGATATTCTTTTAGTCTTTGCTTCTGTCCTTCCGGAAGTTGTCGCGCGGGAACTCGCCCTTTTCTCGGTCGACGGCCACATAGAGAATTTTAATTCTCTCGCCCAGTGTCTGTGGCCCCTTCGACGATCCTTTGCTGAAATAGAAGATGCAAATCCCTTGGATGACGACCGAATCGACCCAGAATTGTCCCCCGCACTCAAGGCGTTTGGAAGAGCACAACAAGCCATTGTCGATGGGGTCCTTATAGAGTTGAGATTAAGGGGGGACAAGTGTTTTGTGGTAGGAAAAAAAATTGAAGTACCACCGATGAACAAGCACACATTCGATGCAGATGAGGAGTCTTTATTCGAGGCCTCAGAATTTTTTATGCCCGAGACAGCACCGATGCAACGATTACGGTGGCTGTTGTCTCTGAAAGCTTTGCATGAAGCAAAAAACCAACCGGTGGAGGGTAAGCCCAGCAACTGGTGGAGGCCCATCTTGGTCCTAGTAACTCTGATGAACGCCGCTGGGATCCCGTTCAGTGGTGTTTTGTGCTCTTGAAATTAATTGAATCCTGTTGCGTTAGATGTGATTCGGCTGCCTCCCTTGCGTGATTTTGCTCCTGATTGAATAGAACCTTTTGTATCATCTTGAAACCGCTTAAAACCTGTTGGGTCTGATTGCAAACAATTGAGCCACCTCACCAGTCGTATTTTGTCAAATTGTGATTTACATTACCTTCCAGCCGCTGAAGTTCTCATCTCTTGCGCGAAGACGATTCTGTACGGGATTCCTCTTGAGCACGTTTGGAGGCCGACCCGTTTCTTGCTGTGGTCAGACCAAAGAAGATCGACTTGGTTGTCGACAGTCGGTGAAGACAAGGGTTTTCCAGACAGGGGGAATTCAGCAGTGATGGCATTCGCCGATGAATTCCTCGAACCTAACGGAATCTTAGATTCCCAAGGCGCGCGCTCGACAAGTGGGAGGCTTCAACAACCTACACTTTGCACAATGTGCACAAAGCTGAGCGCAATCGCAAAGGATGCGGTGACTTGCTACCTCAAGGAAGACGGCATGGCTGAAATTGCGTATTCGCGGCTCGAAAACCTTTTGAGAGCAGTGATGGATGCTCTAAGTGATCACGGGAGCCTCAGCTTGGAGCATGGACGGAGCTTCAGCGGCAAGAATGTAGCAATTAGAAAACGCCACGTTGAAGACGAGACCGCTCTACGCAGGGTGTGTGCTAGTCTTAGTTTGGAGATGACAAGGCTAGCAGAAAAGCTCTTGCTGCTTGTTCAGGACGAACCGGGATCGCCCACCCAAGAGACCGAGATACAAGAATCGAAAGCTAGACCTTTCTATGTTTTGGTTGCCATTTCCGGCCACAAGCCTGCTAGCTTTCAGAGCACGACCATTCCATCGTTTCTCGAGTGGAATGTGCCTTGTGTGTGTCGTGTCCCCCCTCGCATATTGGAGAAGGCGCGACAGCAAGCAGGAAATGACCTCCAGTTGTTGAAAAAGCATGCCTGCTTGGAATACGGGAAGCCGTTGCAGAGAGCCGTAGCCGACGACGGGTCACCAGATTCCGTAGTGTTAAGCCAGGGAGCCAATCCCGAAGATGTCGCAAATCGGGATTCATCCAAGACGTACATCGATGTTTCCATGTTGTATCTCGATTGTTGGCTGGATTCGGCGATTGAATCGACATCCGTGCCACTGCAGTCCAAGCGATTTTTCTATCCTCAGGCAGGACAGCCGGACGAATCGTTGGCAGCGAAAAATCTTGTGCCAATGGTGGAGGTGACTGTAGCAAACACCTTTCCCTCCCATTTATCGCGTCAGCGCGTCTTACTCACCAAGGAATTTACGTACAGGATGGATCAAAATAACACTACGGATTAGACAAACAGTTCCCGTGCCCTTGAAGTAGCGCTAACCCCTGCAGGGGATGCAGAAACGTACAGCCCCGAGGCCGTTGTAGTGGCCCCGTTCCAGCAAAAAGACGACCTGGCTGTTTATGTTGAGTCTCTGATCACTAGGCTTTTTCTCAGCTTAGTTTTTGATGGGCATCTTACTTTTTGTGACCAAGAAGACAATTTGCGACTCACGAGTTGACACTTTGAGAAACTAAACAGCTAGCTAGCTACTTGGATACTCCACTCTAGATTGCAACCACGGTATCCTCCGCCCAACGACTTCAACGGATACAGTTCTTCTCTTCTGGATAATTATATTGGTAAACTATAGTTTATCGATGTCTACCACACTCTTCTCGTCACAGTTTTGGGTTCTTTCTGGGGTTTCTCCGACCCATTTTGTTACTCTTGGGTTTTTTCTTCGACCAGACTGGTGTCCTGCTCCTTTTGTCGTCGACAGCTGACCTGGTCGTTTTATCCACGCTTATCGTGCACCCTATCTCTTCCTCTTATTCTTCATATGCAAACAAATACAGTTACTTTCCGATTCTTGACTAGACTCAGTACGCACCGGCAAAGTCCTTGTCGTTCGTGGCAAGCACATCAAAGATGCAGGCATCACGGTCTCCAGGGCTCACGCGAGCACAGGCAATGGCAGCCTCTTCACCGGTAATGGCAACCTCGCCCAAACGACGCTTCTTGGTGGCAGAGCCAACTTCGGGCATCTGGCAGGCTTGAGGATGCTGAGGGCCTTCGCGATTGTCAAAGAGGTTGGTTTCGCTGTGAAGCACCATCCAGTCCTGGGCGAAAGCGTCCGTGTCCTGGATCACTTCACCATTGCGGCCTAGCATGGCACCAGTGGGGAAGGCACCCATGAGTCCGGTGGCATTGGAAAAGTGTTCACTGTTGGAGTTGTCGACCTTGATTGTCACACGGACAAAGTCAAGGAAGGTTTCGAGATTGATACGAGCTCCCTCAACGTCAAGGTGGAAACGTTTCTGTTTCTTGCTGACATCTTTGTAATGGATCTTCAATCCGGCAACCGTCTCCTCCAGCTCCGTCATTCCATCTTTCAATGTTCCTTGGACTCCGTTCACCCAGTAAGTGGCACTGTTTTGCCCGCCTTGAACTTGGATGGTGTCCTTTCCAATGCGAAGGACAGCCTTGTCAATGAAACTCCACCACGTCCTGATCTTTGTTCGGATGTGGACATCCAGACCCAATCCATTCGAAAATTCAGGAGCCGTCACCATGACCAGATCACAACCTGCAGAAGAGTAGGCGAGCAAAACGTCAATTCATGTCGTGTGAGGAGGATGGCCAACAATAAAGGAGGAAGACAAAACAGTTGGTTCCATCGCCATCTTTTGTTCCTTACCACCATGGAAATCAAACATAGTTCCGTTCCAAAGCGACACATGGGGGTCACCACTGACCGAACTCGAAACTGGATAAACGCCAGTAGTGCTGGTGACAGCACCAGTGCCAGTGTAAGAACCCGTAGTACCAGGGCAGTCCCACTCGGCAATAACCCAAAGATCATGTCCTGTTGTGGGCATATCGTTCCACCTGCCGCTACTTTGCATTTGAGTAGCATCCTCGCCCTTCATACGAGATATCTTGTAATCATTGGGTTCACCGGGTGCCCAGTTGGTGTACTCAACGGGTTTTCCATCCACCCACTCGAATTTCCCTTCTGTGACCATGTCGTCCAGTCCGATCCAAGCTTCACCCCCCGCAATCGATTTGACTTTTTCATTTTCTGCGGAACTCTGAGGGGTAGCCAAGTGAGGCCTGACTCCACACTTGTCGGGCAATTGAACCATGATAGTCAAGGCATCATGGTAACTCATTTGTCGTGCAAGTTTTGCATACGTGTGTCCTTCAAATTCAATGTCAGCTCCCAACGTTGTGGGCTTGACGCAGTTCCACTCAATGATAACTGGTTTTTTTTCCGTAACAGGGAGATCATTCCACTTTCCGGTTGTGGCTTGGATCATGGTTCCATCCTCGTTACCGACATTGTTGGGTTCACCGGGAGCCCAATTTTCGAAATGGGACTGCTCTCCTGTGACCCATTCAAATACATTTTCTGTGTTTCTGTCATGAAGTCCAATCCAAGAATCTGCCGTAAGCATATTGCTTGTAACAAAACTGTTTTCTTCCAAGTCTTCGATAGTGACCATGTGAGCCGGTTCTCCTCCACAGCGGCTAGGGATGGTCGCCATCAACTTCTCGGCTTCTTCAAAGGTATAAGTACCGGCGAGTCTCGCATATTTGTGACCTGTGGCGGAGTTCTCCGCCTCCTTTTCAATGTTTGCAGCCGCAGCCATGCCCAGGGATGCCGCAAGTGTAACGGCAAGGAACTTCATGATGACTTTGTCTGGTTATATCTGTCAGTCGTAAAACCAGAAATAGGAATTCGCAACCATTATTGTTAGCCACTCAAATCAGTCCGTTGTTGCAAACCAAACATAAGTCGACGAAAGCTTACCAAAGACGAGAAAAGTTACACCAATAAAAGGAAGGAAAAACAACAATCCGTTTCTCTCTTTCACACAAAACAGAGTTGATAAACACTGTTTGCTTTTTTTATGAGAGGACGAGAATGCTAAAAAACTGAAAGTGGTGAAAGAAAATGTTGTGGTTATATTTATCTCCTTCGTGCTGTGTCACGCATGTTGTTTGGTCATTGTGTATCCAAAACGTATCTTTCTGTCAAGTGCGATAGCTACTGCTATTGCTAGACCTGCTTCCGTACAAGCAGCATCGTGAACCGGTGAAAATGAATGAGGCGAGATAAATGATGTACCGTTGAAACTAATTCACCAAGATGAATGATGCGAGCATAGCTTTGCTACGAGGACTCTATGTGAAGCCAGCCACTACGGCTCATTTGATTGACCTCTTCTTTTTGGTCATTTTGTAATTCGTATCCAAAAAGTATCTTAAATGAGCTGCTGGCAACAGTAGTGCCATTAGCAGCACTACTCTGCTCACGAGGACTCTACTCTACGTGAAGCCAGCCACTACGGCTCATTTGATTGAGCTCTTCTTTTTGGTCATTTCGTAATTCGTATCCAAAAAGTATCTTTAGATGAGCTGCTGACAACAGTAGTACTATTACCAGCACTACTCTGCTCACGAGGACTCTACTCTACGTGAAGCCAGTGAAGCCAACCACTGCGGCTCATTTGATTGAGCTCTTCTTTTTGGTCATTTCGCAATTCGCACCCAACATAAAGATCTGTCATTATGGAGCCAATGTGCTGCTATAGCATAAAGATGTACAGTAACACTATGAGCTCATATTGTTGGAATTCTGCTGGTTCAACTACTAGCGAATACACTAGCATTTTACGTGTTATCAGCACCATGCCTTTCACCCGAGTTTGCTACAGTAAAACAGTATGAAAGGTGCAAATGCAAATTACACAACATGGCGACTGGACACGCTTTCCCAACGACGCACCGTGTTGAACCCCCTAGACAAACAGCAAACGGTCGAAAACTTCCTGCCAAAACACGACACAGGAGTTGTGAAGAGCAGACCGGCATTGACATGCGCTGAGTGCAAATGCAGTTGGAATTAGAGGAATCAAACACAATTTACATTCAAAGGCAACCCTCACAATTTCCACAATTTTCCCCTCTTATCAACAAGAGCAATGCACGACAATGATGACAAATGCATGGAATCGATGTCAACCATGGCCCTAGAAATGGCTCCAGCGGCAACACCACAATGCTGAAACAGGGACGCCTGTGTCAAGACGCATCAGAAGTGGTTTCCATGTTGGCCAAGTAGCCTCATGGAAGGCGATCCAAACAGTTAACCAAAGCTGCAATTCACCACAGTTGCAGTGACAGGATCAGCCAACCGATCAAGCGATCGACCCCTTTGGACCGGAATGGTTCAAGGGAAGCCTAAATGACCTTCTGGGACATCAGAAAGAGGCTAACAGACCTAGCAGCTGGCTGAAGAACAGCCTCCTTGCGCTATTGGTCCAAGGATCCAAAGTGAAGACACTGAGTAAATGGACCAAAGCCACTCAAGCAAGTGGATCGCGTTGAATACTGGTCTTATCCTACAGGACCTAGTACAAGCCAAGAAAGGCTCAACGAAAGCTCGCCCTTCTCGTTTTGGTCTTGCCAAACGAAGAGGCGAAAGAGCAAGATCGATAACAAGAGCCAAGTGTATTGGCTCACTCATTTCAAGTGAAGCATGAGCAACGACAACAGCAACAACAACAACCTCGCTTCAGTCTACAATAGGAACCCAGATATCAACTTCCAAGTGTTTGACGACGACAGCGATACGTCGATCGAAGTGAGATTGGCAAGGCCAAGAGATCCGGACACAGCTCTAACAGAGTCCGACTCGGACTCATTTGACAGCCAAGAGAAGCGACCCAAGTGCACAGTCAAAGTGAAGTTTGGATCCGTGTGGGAGGCACAAGCAATAACACAAGTCGCCACCATCAAAGTCACACAGGACGACTTCCACGAGTGCAGAGTATATACTGTGGACCCGAATAAACAAAGACGAATCGAGGAGAAGACAGGAACCATCACAAGAGTTTGGTCAAGAGCTGGAGGCTGCGCTACATTTGAACTCGAAATAAGAAAGAAGAAGGAACCTCCACAATTCTTTGGACCCTTGACAGAAGCAAAGACAAAAGCACAAGAGCAGTACTCGAAAAGGAAAAGAGATGACCGATAGCAACCGAATTGGAACAGAGCCTTGAATCTCGCGAAACAGGCTCACAAACCCAATGTAAGGCCAATCAAGTTTGCCAACAGGAAAAGGCCTACAGTAGCAACAGAAGCATCCTTCCGGAAGCTTCCAGTGACACTCAAGAGGCCTCATCTGAATCGATTGACATCCTCAAGTGGTTGACTGCTCCAAATCAAGTGGTTTGGATCGATTGACATGATCCAGTGAGTGCACAGAAGCACAGTTGCTCCGTACCACTTCCACGGCATGATGCTAGTGGGAAGCACAGCAGCTCCAAGTAGAGCTGCACGGCACACTCCAAGTGTTAGCTACAAGAGACAGTTGCCTCCATTGGAGTTAAGGATAACTTTGCAGTTAGCATCCAACAACTAGTCAACCATGGCAGCAGCACAGTTCACACTCTACTTGAACAACTGCAATGAAAACAACACAGTGAGGCTAGGGTTGATTGACCAAGGCATCGACACCTGAGACTCTTTCTTGGGTTGGAGTGACTACGACATGAAGGCAGTCTGCAAGAGGATGACCCAACCTGGTGGCACATTGCCAGGAAGAGGAGCAGCTGCTGGAAGGGCCAACAGAGGGACACCTGTCTCCTTCGTAGCTGACGGAGAAGAACCTGAGGAAGGCATGCTTCTATAGGAACTACATGCATCGCATCCAGAGACCATGTGTGGCAGCAACAGCCACACTGGCCTTAGTGGAGGATGTCTGGGCCGACAGATTTGACCTGGAGAACCCAGATAGAGATGTTGAAAGAGAAGTCATCAAAGACCCAGCCCCAATGGCCAAGGTAGATGACATCAAAAAGACATTGGAAGACATTGAAAATGTACTCAGCAAGAGGAGGGGATTAGGTTGGTCTCCATTGGCCCACTGACCCTTCCACAGCACACACCTGGTGAAGTGGACCAAGGCTTTGGCATGCCCTCAAGGGAAACCGAATTGATCAGGAGGACCAGACATGATGGGCCTGCCGATAGGCAGGACAACATAGCAGTGTGGGCAATCATCAGATGTGTGGCCCACAATGGCCCTGCCTGGGCGTGGGTATCAAGCTTTGGCCGGCACTCTAACGGAAGAGCAGCTCACCTCGCCCTGAGGACTCACTACTTTGGTGATTCACACACCACTAGAGCAGTCACCAAGGCAGATGGCACCATAGAGAACATCCATTGGGATGGAAGAGCAAAGAACTACCCACTGGAGAAGTTCTTTGAACAACTCAACAAGGCACACACCGATCTGGATGAGAACGGTGAGCCTGTCACTGAAGCAAAGAAGGTGCAACGCATGCTTCAAAGCATCAGAGACCCTTGTCTTGATGCTACAAAGAACTCCACAATGCTCACTCAGGGATGCCCACAAGGAGAACCTTGCAGCCTCCATGTCCCACTTGCCGGCACAAGCCCTGGACATGATCAAGACCACCACAGTCAGCACCTGTAACATATCCACCACACAATCACATGGTGGGCGGGGACGAGGCAGAGGAGGCAGAGGAGGCCGAGGCGGCCGCGGTGGCCGTGGCAGAGGCAATGCCAGAGGAGGAAGATCTGGTGGAGGAGGCAGAGGCAGAGGCCGAGGAGGCCGTGGAACCTCAGCCTTTGACCCCAATGACCCAGGCAGGAGCTACTCTCCACCTGAGTGGAGAAGCCTGAGCATTGAAGAACAAGCTATGTGTAGAGCCGCCAGGGCAGAAACAGCTGCAGCAGGCGGAGCAAGGCCCAGAACAGCAGGAGCACTGGGGACTCCACCAGTAGCAGGAGTTCCAGCCCCTGCACCCTCAGGAGGCCCAGGCATTGGAAGGGACAGGAGCCGAAATGGCTAAAGCCTTCATATTTATGTAAAACACATTGTCAGCAAAGATCTTTCTGAGCAGAAGTGCGCTGTTCAAGAAGTCAACTGATGTGTTTGTTCTTCATGAGGTCCAAAAGAATATGTCTTGACATTTTCGCTGGGTGAAAATGCAAGAGGGGGCGCACTCACAAAAATAACAGCAAGACACTGCATTCGTTTGCCATACAAAAGAAACAGAGTTTGATACCAAAATTTTCTAATGCTGTCCACAAACCCTGCAGCTTGTAAGACATCTTGAGAGACGACTTGGAAGGGTAACTTAGAGAAGTAGAATTTGCTGTGTTGCTAATGATTTCAATTTAGGTGTTGTGTTGATAACTTTGGAGTATGAGTTTGATTATTTTAGCCGATTTACTCCCACAAAAAAGTGTCGGAAGCACTCGTTGATGGACGATGCTGAAGGATGCAAGCACTTGGATTCGTAACCTATCGGCAGACCCTTCTCTATCTAGGATAACTAGAGATGTTCAACAGTTGTATAAAACAAACCATTAAATTAGAAAAGAGTGAGCTTATCTATTGGATTGCCAAATGGACGCTTTTGTATCTTTTCGCGTTTTCGGCGTTCCGTGAAGCTGTTGTCTGTCCATCGTTATTACACGCCGTGTGCTTGCAGTTTGACTTTTGTCTGACATGTTTTGGACCATTAGAGTGATGTTATGCATCACCAAGTGGAAGCAGGAAAGTCTTAAATGTAGTTTTATTGAACATTCATGTGCGTTCCTTAGTTAGTTGGGATAGATTGGTGCTGACAGCTAACAAAACGTTGTGACAAAGTTGGAAAACAAAAGTTTTGTCTAATATTTGGCAAGTGCTACTAAACTTGAACTTCTAGCACTAACTCAGAACTCCGTCCATCTATCAGTGTTGCTCATGGATCTTTTTGCGATGCTCACATGGGGTCTACAAGAACTTTATGAAGACAGCAACTCAGTTATCTGGTGTGTCACAATTGTTCTACAATTTGCTCACCCAAACATGAAATCAGGCATTTTGCACTTCAACAGTTTTGTACCATTTTGCATCCTTTCCTACTAGACCATGACTAGCATAGACTTCCTGTCTCACAACTTGAACCAACAAAACTTATATTTTCAAGGACGGATGAGCCAGCTGTAAATGTTCAATTGGAAGAACCACTACAAGAAGAACATTTGAACTGGATCATCGAAGAGCAAAGCAAAGTGCAGAATGAAACATGCACATGAATAATCAAATTGATTCAACAAGAGTGAATAAAGAAGTGATCCACAACCCAATTTGATTTCGACTCTCTCCACTCACCTCCAGGGTGTCATTTCCTATTTTGCCGGGCCGGCTATCAAGACCAATGAAACTTGTGCCATGCGTATGATTGGGTGTAAAATTATCGTGAACAGCAGCATTTGAGAAGTAGCATATTGATTCATCCGACTACTGGTACAGCTCAGGCGCTTAAGATTGCTATTGTCCCCTTTTGAAGAAAGATAATAAAACTACAGTTCAATCATGGATAATAAAACTACAGTTCAATCATGATTTCAAGCCATGCGTTGTGACTTGCCCAGCTACAAATTAATATGCCGCTGCTACTACTAGCTAGTAGCTATAGCTAGCTGTAGTAGTTTCAAGGATAGTTTCGGCTAGTAAACTCAACATAATTATTTTACCCACCCACCCAAAAGTTCAAAAACAACACAACCCTTCACCGTTACTTGAAACCTAGAATCACATCTCAGCGTGCGCAAATTCCTTGCTTCGCGCACTAATAGATTTAGCGCATATATATGATATTGAGCTCAGGTCGCTATTAGCGGCATCGATGGGGCATTTCACGAGGACGTTCAAATGAGGAGTCGGAATCCTCAGTATGCCTTGTTTGGGATGAGGAAGGAGGTCTGATCGGGGAAGTACGGGACCATCTTGCAGCTCGCGGGTCTTCAGGTAACAACTCACCCCGTCCCTCGCCGCGATAGCCAGGCATTGGGAAATGCATATCAGAACGCAAAACTTCGCCGCTCGGAGGAGGACTGAAGCCTGTGTGAATTATTCCGGGGGATGGGAAGTAATCGGGGTGCATTCCGTAGCCCCTGGCGGTGGGTGAATGCAAGGGCATGTTCATCAAGTCGTACTGCGCACCCTGCGGGGTGTGCATCCGAGAAGGGCCAAACGGAGAACGCCCATGAGGAGTCATCGGCGTTTGTCCTGCAGCTCGGCTGTCGTAGCTTCCATAGTACATAGATCGTGGTGGAGTTGTAGGCCGTTGAGGAGTACCAGCATATATCGCGGATTTATCCGGAGAGCCTTCGCGATAATAATCTCGTGGGTGATATTCGTACTGGCGCGGATGAGGACGAGAGTAAAGACCTAATTCTTCCTCTCTTGCCCGCCGTTCTGGAGTCGACCGGGGCATCAAAGACATCGGTCGGCTTCTCCGGGGTGGTGTCTCTGCGGTCCCAGAGGTCTCCTCGGCATCGTCCACCGTCCCCTCTCTCTTCATATCCACTACTGCGTCGCCCCCCCCCTTGCTGTTACTCGTCGTGTCTTCATCACAGGACTTTTTTTCGTCGCTTTTTTCAGCTTTGCTTTTTTTATGTGTTTTGTTACGAACTCTGTTTTGGGGGATACTAGCGTAAGGTGGTGGCTCCCAAGATGGTTCGAGCTTTTTCGAGGGGGGGGGTGCGTCCTTTGATTCCTGCGCCTTGGTAATGGGGAGCTTCTGCGTCTCTGACTCTGGAAGAGCGCGTGGTCTGGTCTCATTGGAACCGCTCTCGGAGCGGGAGGGATCCTCTTCCTTGCGCCTGCTTGCACCCCCCTTCATGTAGTCGCTTGGGGATTTTTCCTTTTCGTCATCAAAGTTTGTGGCTCCTTGCCCCGAGACTTTTGGCCGGATGAGATAGACATTGATTGGGCCTCCTCTTGAGTCAGGCCCGTGCGTGCCACGGCTGCTCAAGTACATTTGAAACCTGCGCATCCCGGCCCTCATTCCTTGGTCAGGATCGGGAACCTCGAGCGAAGTACCAGAGGGGGCCTTGATTCCAATAATAGTATCAGTGCTATACATTGGCAAGGACGTAATATCGGAGTAGATCACATACATGTACCGAGCAGCATTCTCCAAGCCTGAGGGGATGAAACTGGGATATTCACCAGTTCGTGCCGAAATTCCAGTTGGCGAGAAGACACCGGCTTGACGAGTCAAGAAATCGAGGAACTTGTCAAGCTGCCCTTCCTGTTGGCGCAGACCTTCCACAGTCTCACGAAGAGATTCGAGACGATGCGCAGGGGAACTCTTTTTGTGTCCATCTTTGGACTTCACTTGGCCCACGGATTCGGCTCGAGCAAAAGACTGAGGAGGATTATCAATCCAACACACATTATTCTTCCCTTGCTTCTGAAGAAGTCCAATCCCTTCCAATACATTTGTGATATCGTAAATTCTGCGTTTCTGAACGCCAAGCTCCATAGCGGCTCTGTTGAGATCCAAAGTATTCCCGGTCGATCCCCGGAGGAGAGTGACAAACTTCTTGGTAAGCAGACCTAGGGATGAATCGTAGCGCGAAGACTGCTGTGGCGTTGTAGTCGATGTACTCGCAGACGTGGCCGACGGCGGACTTGAATGGTGCAGGCGTTGTTGGACAGGGGTGGCTGAAAACTCTTCCGTAGGAGACGAAGCAATGGTTGACGGAGTAGCGGCTGTAACCCCGGTGGTTGGTTTCATCGCGACATCAGCACAATTCGGTTTCGTTGGCGAGATGAATGTTTTAGAGGTCGGAGTAGCAACCATGCCATTGCAGGACAATGATGTTGTTGCGGGGGCAATGTAAGCGTCATAGTTATGATCATGGCGTTCGCGAATTCGGTGGATAATATCAGCAAAAGCAGGGTTAACATAATGGCCGGATGGCGACAAAATAAAGCATTTAACAATTTCATTGCGGTGTTTCCGTCGAGCAAATGACAATTGCGGAGGAGAATTATCGGCGGCGTACATGGCATGACATCCGGTGATTGTGTATTATGTTTGGTGGAAGCCAAGCAAGAGAGAAATTATGAAAAGGAGGAGAAAATTTGTGAGACAGGCTCAGAGAGTAGCAGTTGACACCTATGGCAAGCGGGTGCCAGGAATTAACACATCATGCGATGGAAGACACTACGGTACGACGACAGAACACATCTTCAGTTGAATGATAGAGTATCGGATCGAAGAAATACCCCAAAATCCTTTCCAACAGAAAGACAATCAATGGTTCTCATGAGAAGAATCGTTGTGAGCGTTGCTTGCCACAGTACTCAAGTACTTCTTATCGGATCATTTTCCAAGAAAATGTCAAGCCATCTGGGTAGTTAGTGCTAAAATCCCTAACCCTAACGTCGAAAACAAAGCACCACGATAAACAAACAAGCCAGACATGTCTACTGAAAAATTGAGCAAACGAGGTGCGCTAATCGCGTTTCCATCCACCAACAGCTCGAGAAAAATGATCCAGCCTGTCTTCTTACCTGGTCGACAGCGCTTCGAGGGCGATGCTCCTCTGCCTGGAGTGAATGCCCTTCGTTTAGCGGACGCTGAGGGACTGAATAACTCGGGAGGCATCACATGGCCGGCAGTTTCTGGTGTAACTGCGTTGGCAGAAGCTCCTAGAAGACCCATGGGAGGAGGGCGGTGGTGGTGTTGATACAGCATGTGGTGCCGAGGCGGTACATAAGGATGCTCGAGATGATGATGGTAGTCTCCCATGGTGTGGCTAGGCGGAGGGGGGAAGGAGTGGCAAAGGGGGTGTTCAACCTGCATCTGATGTGGTGGTGGCAAAGGGTAAGGATACTGTCTTTGGCATGAATTGGCAGGCGATGTTGATTCTTTTTCTTCTCGCCTGCTATTTTCTGTGGACTTGTGGTCTGACATAACAATTATGTCATTGACAACTGTTGTAACTAATAGGCTGCTCTAGAGTAGCAGAATATGATCTTTTGCGAGAAGAAGGAGTGTGTCAAGTGAATTGTGATCATAACAGTGTGGTTTTTGGCAAAATCCCTTTGATGAAGAAACAGAAACTCACCTAAAAGTTTAGTCGGGTAAAATATCTCCGTTGTCATTCGACTGCGGTTTTCGCTACTAACTTGTTGGCACGATAGTTGCGGTTGGAATAACGGTCAAGATTTGAACGTTAGCAATCTTTCTTGCTATTGGGAAGTGCGGGAAACTGTGCTTGTTCCGACAAATCGGGGAAACTCTGCACCTCCGGGTAAAGTGTTGAAAGCCATGCTTTTCGATCTTGATGAAACAGTGTAGGCTGGCTTGGAAAATGACTCTGCAGGCAGCAGTCTCAACTGGCTGGCAAATTGTCTTACTAAGCTTGAAAGATGACCAACCATTTGTACCAATGCACTCCGTCTGTTCAGAACGAAACAACACACTCAGCTCAGCGTTCCACAATCAAGTTCCACACTTGCTTTTGACCAAAGCCGAAACACAAGTCAAATAACAAATGCCAACCATGACATCTGCTGTGACTCACCCCCGACTCTTCCTCCATTGCCAAGCCATGGCTGTCAGCTCCAGTGGCAGCCACTGCATGAGCCGTCTTCTTCTTCTCCATCATTTGGATTACACAAACTTAAGCTTGCAATTCCATCATTCTCTTCTCTTGTTCCAAAACTTGATTTGGTTGGCAGCATAGGTTCTGCCAAGGGCTACTCCAGCTGGCCAGTCGTGCTTTGTTTGAGTTGACTGGTAAGCAAGGAGGGGTTGGTGTCAAGGAAGACATCATTATCCTTTTTGGCAATGGCAATGAAATGTTCATCTCTCTCACGACGAGCACAAGTGTTGTGCCAAACAGAACCACTGGCATCAAGAACACAACAAGTCCGCTTGTCATGAACTGGCAACTGGCAAAAGCAACAATCATACTAATCAGTAAAGATTGACTGATTTATAGTAATTTATTGGAATTGTTTCTAAGGCTATGTCAGCGGGCCAGTTGTGCGACCTACAGACGAGACCCACATGCGTTGCTTCATGAACGGCTATCTACGGATCCAGCACGATCGCGGACAATGCAACGGCATTGGGATGATCTCAAGTCGATCGCTCAACAAGAGCTCACTCTTTCGATATTTCATACTATACGTAG